>Ga0080027_10000835_pt1 | contig 12789 bp, 10 predicted proteins | sample OrgsoiDNA2013046_FD_70962 | JGI IMG/M metagenome (GOLD analysis project Ga0080027, IMG submission 70962) | Permafrost soil microbial communities from the Arctic, to analyse light accelerated degradation of dissolved organic matter (DOM) -... | ecosystem: Environmental > Terrestrial > Soil >... | reverse complement strand
GGCATGAAGCGTGAAGCATGATTCCTCAAGCGTCAAGCATAAAGCGTAAAGCGTCAAGCTTGAATCGTGGGAATCTTTGCGACTAAACGTGGAAACGCGATCTTAAACCAGGAAGAATATTTTTCGGGCCGCTGGAGCAGATCTTCTTCAATATCGACCATCGAGCGAAAACAATAATCATTTACTTCCTGTTTGTCCGGAGTCAGATCGCCTTCATAAGTTCCGGCATACACATGGTCAAATTCGAATTCGGTAAGTCCGTTATCGTATTCGGTACGGTAAATAAAGTCAAAAATTTTTTCAATCGTCGTCTGGATACCCATTTCTTCCATCAGTCTTCTACTGGCTGCTTCTTCCACAGGTTCGCCGGGTCGGGGATGGGAACAACAGGCGTTGGTCCACAGGCCGGGACTATGATATTTTCCCAACGCCCGTTGCTGCAATAGCATCTCTCCTTTCGCATTAAATATAAAAACGCTGAAAGCCCTGTGTAATAGGGCTTTCCGGTGAGCTTCCATTTTTTCTATGGTACCCGTCTGTTCATCCCGTTCATTTACCAGGATCACTTCTTCCATTTGTATTCATCTTTTACTGAGCGTGGATCGTAGATCGTTTGTCGCAATTCGTTTGTCGATAACCGATCTACGACTTACGATTCCAGGCATGAAATTAAACTAAAACTGTTGTATCTGCGATTTCAGCAATTTCCGCGCAAAATGGATCCGGCTCTTGATGGTGCCCAACGGCTCCTGCAGCATATCTGCAATTTCATGATATTTATATCCGTCGAAGTAAAGAAGGAAAGGATTTCTGAAAATATCCGGCAGACTGTGAATCGCTCCCTGAATATCCCGGATGCGCAGATTGCTTTCTGCGTTACCGGTAATTACGGTCGACTGGCTGTTATTTAACAGGTAGTCATTCGGAGAAGAATCAAATATCGTTTTCTGCTTCGCACGCCGCCGGTAATTATTAATAAAAATATTCCGCATGATCGTGTATAACCATGCTTTGATATTCGTTCCGACGTTGTATTTATCCTTATTGGCGATAGCCCGGTATAATGTTTCCTGAAAAAGATCTTTCGCTTCTTCGCTATCCCTGGTAAGCGTGATAGCAAACGGCTTCAAAAATTCAGCATTGGATACCAAAAGCTGGTTGAATTCTAGAGCACCCATGTTTTTTAAATGATTTACTGTATAAAGATAAAAATAATGCCAAGACGGAATGTCAGCTAAAGGACAAGCGGAGAAATCTTAACATTGAATTTATTTGACATTGAGTCACGATAAGCCTGACATTCAGGCTTGAAGCCTAAAGCTTAAAGCCCAAGGCTTAAAACTTTTAATTCCGAATAACAGAAAAATAAATGATCAGAACAGATGGTGAACGGGAAGAGTCTTGGGCCTTAGGCTTTAAGCTTTAGGCTTACAAAGTCGGATTCAATAAAACCCCCTGATCTAACAACCGGTTAACAATGCTGGAAATGGTGGAAGAGGCACGCAGGATATTAATGTGCCTTATGTTGTGAAGATCTGAACCTAAAAGACTTACGTATTTCTTTTTGATGAGATATTGGGCAAGCTCTTCCTGTTTTTTCCCGTAATAGCCGACCAGCGAAAGCAGGTTCAGCTGAAATACGCAGTCCATATCATGTAATTCGTCGTAGATATTTTTGTGGGCACCGAAATATAAATACCGTTCCGGGTGGGCAATGATCGGCTGATATCCTTTGATCTGAAGTTGAAAAAGCTTCTCCTTCAGGTCCATCGGCCGGCTGATAAAAGAAAACTCCACCAGCACCATATTTTTATGGATGGTAAGAAGCGGAACGTTTTTTTCCAGGAGTTCATCCACATGTTCATCCAGATAATATTCTGCGGCACCCCGGAATTCAACCTTCATTTCCGTCTCGGCCAGGCGTTGCTGTACCATCCGCGCCCCGCTTTCAATGATCTCATGGGTATTTTTAAACATCTCCCACTGTACATGAGGCGTGGCAATGAATTTGCGGTAACCCAGCGCATACATGGCGCGTATCATCATAATGGATGATTCCAGATCCGTAGCCCCGTCATCTATTCCGGGGATCAGGTGGTTGTGCATGTCCGCAACAAGGCCTGAAAGGTCGGCCTGTTCGTTTTCTTTCTTTTTAAAAAATCCCAGCATAGTTTAGTTGACAGTTGGCAGTTGACAGTTGGCAGTTTTAAGTAGATGGTTGGACCTGAAGATAGATAGTAATCTGCCAACTGTCAACTGCCAACTGTCATCTTTTTCTGGTATTCCCCATACACGCTCCGGATGCCCTCTTCCAACCCGATCTTCGCCTGCCACCCCATGGATTTTAATTTGGAAATATCCATCAGTTTGCGGGGTGTTCCATCTGGTTTAGTCAGGTCCCTGCGAATAGCACCCGTATATCCGACGATGCGTGAAATCATTTCTGCCAGCTCAAGAATGCTGAGATCAACACCTGTTCCAACATTCACCAGTCCGGGTTCATTATAATGATTCATCAGGAAAACACAGGCTTCAGACAGGTCATTCACGTGCAGGAATTCTCTTTTGGGTTCGCCTGTACCCCAGATGGTGACAAAGGATTCCTGATTTAATTTTGCCTCGTGAATTTTCCGGATCAGAGCAGGAAGCACATGAGAATTTTTCGGATCATAGTGGTCATTCGGCCCGTACAGATTCGTGGGCATGACGGAAATAAAATTACATCCATACTGCGCCCTGAACGCATCGCACAATTTAATACCTGCAATTTTCGCAATCGCATAGGGTTCATTGGTATGTTCCAGCAAGCCGGTCAACAGGTAATCTTCTTTCAATGGCTGCGGCGCCATTTTTGGGTAGATACAGGATGAACCGAGGAACATCAGTTTTTTAACTTCTGATTTCCAGGCTGCATGCATGATATTACTTTGGATCATCAGGTTCTCATACAGGAAATCCGCCCGGTATGTATCATTGGCGTAAATTCCGCCCACTCTTGCAGCAGCCAGAAAAACAAAATCCGGTTTTTCCTTTTCAAAAAAATCATGCACGGCTGCCTGGTTACGGAGATCCAGCTCTTCAGACGTTTTGCCGATCAGGTTTTCAAATCCATCCGCCTCCAGTCTTCTTTTTATAGCCGACCCCACCATGCCGCGGTGACCGGCGATGTATATTTTATTCTGTTTGTTCATGTTACTCTCGTTGGCAGTTGGCAGTTGGCAGTTGGCAGTTGGCAGTTGGTAGTTGGCAGTTGGTAGTTGGCATTTGGCAGTTGACCGTTGACCGTTGGTAGTTGGCAGTTGGCAGTTTTTTCATTTGCACATCTGCACATCTGCACATTTGCACATTTGGAAATCTGCACATTGCATGAATAGTTTTAGACCGAAGGTCTAAAACTATTCATGCTGGTTTTTAATGGCAAATCCGGATTCCCGAAGAATTTTTTCACGCCGGAAAAGATCTATATCCGATTCTACCATCTCCTTCACAAGCGCCGGCAAATCATATTTTGGAATCCAGCCCAGTTTCTTTCTCGCCTTGGATGCATCACCGATCAACAGGTCCACTTCCGTCGGACGAAAATATTTCGGATCCACTACAACCAATTTCTTCCCTTTTTCCAGCTGATAGTCCGGATGGTTGCAACTGACCACTTCTCCGTATTCTGCATCGTCCTTCCCTTTAAACACAAGCTGGACGCCGATTTCAGCGAATGCCATGATCACAAAATCCCTTACGGTGGTCGTGACCCCGGTTGCAATGACAAAATCTTCCGGCACCTCCTGCTGCAGGATCAGCCACATTGCTTCCACATAGTCCTTCGCATGGCCCCAGTCGCGGCAGGCATTGAGATTCCCAAGAAAAAGTTTTTCCTGAAGTCCCAGTCCGATCTTCGCCACGGCCCGTGTAATTTTACGTGTCACAAATGTTTCACCACGTAATGGAGATTCATGATTGAATAGAATTCCGTTGGCAGCAAACATCTGATACGCTTCCCGGTAGTTCACCGCCATCCAGTAGGCATATAGCTTAGCGACTGCATATGGCGAGCGCGGGTAAAATGGCGTGGTCTCCGATTGGGGAACGGCCTGAACCAGTCCGTATAATTCGGAGGTGGAAGCCTGGTAAACCTTTGTTTTTTTAATAAGCCCCAATAGTCTAACGGCTTCGAGTATACGCAGCATGCCGACACCATCTGCATTGGCTGTATATTCCGGTGTTTCAAAACTCACGTGCACATGACTCATCGCGCCGAGGTTATAAATTTCATCCGGTTGTACTTCCTGAATGATCCGGATAAGGTTGGTGCTGTCAGTAAGATCCCCGTAATGCAAACGAAAATGGACATTTTTTTCATGGGGATCCTGGTAGAGATGGTCAATCCTGTCGGTATTGAACAACGAGCTCCTTCTTTTGATCCCGTGAACCTGGTAACCTTTATCCAGCAGGAATTCACTGAGGTACGCTCCGTCCTGGCCCGTAACTCCGGTGATCAATGCGACTTTCGACATAATTATTTCTTTAAGAATTGCGTAATCTTCCGCAGGGGCTTCAAATATAAAGTAAAAAAATATGGCTTCAAACCATTCAGCCGCCACGCTGCACGATCTTCGCGGTTCGCCCGGATCCTGTTTTTAACCGATGCATTGCTCATGCCGCCGGTTCTCATCTTTACCATGACCTGTGGAATATATGCTGCCGGCATTTTATATTTTACCATGATGCGCAGCATTAATTCATAATCCGCTGCTGACCGCAGACTCGTATTAAACAGACCCACCTGATCATAAACTGATTTCCGAACGAAAAAAGTCGGGTGCGGCGGCATCCAGCCCCAGTAAAACGAAGCTTCATCGTATGCACCTGCTTTCCAGGTGCGTATGATCCGGGAACCGTCTGATGCATTTATATATTGAAGATCTCCATAACATACCTGTACTGCTGGATCCTCAAATACTTTCATCATGGTTGAAATCACTTTTGAATGGGCATATACATCATCCGAATTCAGTATGCCGATGATATCACCTTTGGTTTCCGCAATCCCTTTGTTCATGGCGTCGTAAATCCCGTTGTCCTTTTCTGAAATGAAATGTGACAGGCGGGGAAATTGCTGCACGATCTTTACGGAATCATCCTCCGATAATCCGTCCACCACAATATGCTCAATCAGGGGATAGTCCTGCCCTGCCACGGACCGCATGGTTTCCGCCACGGTCGCTGCGCTGTTGAAGGTAGTGGTGATGATGGAAACTAACATGAGTTTGCAGTTGGCTGTTAGCAGTTGATAGTTGGCTGTTGGCAGTTGGCGGTTGGCAGTTGGTTTCGGCTTAGCTGAGAGCGGTTAGCAGTTAAAATCAAATTAATGAGAATATAAATATGGCGTATTTTGATTTGAGATTTCATGTCACTCTGCCATCTGCCAACAGCCAACTGCCAACTAACGTATAATTACACAATTCTCCAGCACCAGCATATCCATGGATGTCCTTAGAAAACATTCCAAAGCATGCTCGGGAGAATTGACGATCGGTTCGTTTTCGTTGAATGATGTATTCAGCAGGATGGGAATCCCGGTTTTTTGCCGGAAGGTTTCAATGAGCTGGTAGTAGCGAGGCGCCGTTTGACGGTCGACCGATTGAAGTCTGCCGGTACCATCCACATGGGTGACGGCTGGAATCAGCGCCTGCTTTTCTTTTCGGATAGGAAATACTTTTTCCATAAAAGGCACGTTGTCTGAGACTTCAAAAAATTCGTTCACATATTCTTTCAGGATGGACGGAGCGAAGGGCCGGAAACTTTCCCGTCGTTTTATTTTTAAATTGAGGAGATCCTTGGCATCCGACCTGCGCGGATCGGCAATGATAGAACGGGCGCCCAGGGCCCGCGGACCGAATTCTGCCCGGCCGTTAAACCAGCCTACCACACCGGAACTGATCAGACGCTCCGTGATGATTTCATAGATTTCTGATTCGGGATACCGGATATATTCAATATGGCGTGACTTCAGATAAACCTCAATTTCTTCGTTACTGAACCGGCTGCCGGTAAAGGCAGAATATACGGGCAACTGCCTGGGTTGTTTCAAAACCTGATTAAAAACGTACAAGGCAGATCCCATGGAAATACCCGCGTCATGCCCGGCAGAAGGAATATAAATATTTTCGAACGCCGTGTTCCGTGTGAGCTTCCCGTTGGCAACGGAATTCTGCGCCACGCCGCCGGCAATACAAACATTTTTCAACCCGGTTTTTATTTGAAGCGCATTCAGGATATGAAAAATGAGCAGTTCCGTTATCCGCTGAACCGATGCGCCGAGGTCCTTGTGGTATTGGGTCAGGGGCTCATCCTTCTTTCTTTCTGCTCCAAACTGCTCTATCATGAATTGGGAAAACAACGGAGCAACTACGGGCACATGATCTTCTCCATATGAAATAATCCCGCTTTTGGCAGACCGGAAATATTTTTGATTCAGATGAAACAAGCCATTCTCATCAAAGACCAGCACCTCTTTTAATTTCTCTGTATAAACCGGCTCTCCATAGGGTGCCAGACCCATCACTTTGTATTCATCGCCGTAATGCGGAAACCCGAGCAGCTGGGTGAAAGCAGTATAAAATAATCCCACACTGTGCGGAAAATCCACTGAATCAAGTACCGTTATGTGATTGCCCTTTCCAACTGCCGTCATCGTGGTTGTGAAATCGCCGGAGCCATCAATAGAAAGTATGGCAGACTCTTCAAAAGGTGAAGCAAAAAATGCTGAAGCCAGGTGACTGCGGTGATGTTCAACATGATGGATCCTGGATTTGATTATTTTCTCATCCACAGAAGGATCAAGGGCTTTGAATTCCGCTTCCAGCGATGATACTTTTTTTGCATTGGAAAGCCGGTCCCGCACGGCGTTCAGTCCACCACCCGGGTTTTTTAAAAGAAACAGTATTTTCTTCAGCAGCTTGGCATAAGGATCGCGGCCAATGGCAATATGATCCACTTCATGTAAAGAGATGCCTGCTTCGCGCAGACAAAATTCAATGGCCATGGAAGGAAATCCTGCCCAGTGTTTGATGCGCCGGAACCGCTCCTCTTCCGTGGCAGCAATCAGCACACCGTTTTTAAATATGGCAGCTGATGAATCGGCGTGGTAAGCGTTCATTCCAAGGATGATCATCTTAATGATTTATACGAATATTTATTAAGGCTTAAGGCCTAACGCTGGACTTCAATGACTGTCATTGAAGTCCAGCGTTAGGCGTTGAGCGTTAGGCGTTGAGCGTTAGGCGTTGAGCGTTAGGCGTTGAGCGTTAGGCGTTGAGCGTTAGGCCTTAAGCCGCCACTTCAGTCAACTAAATAGTTTAATATATGCCTGTTTCAAATTAAACTGGTCCACATGTTTAGCTGCAAATTCACGGCTGTGGTTGCACCAGCTGTCAAAAGAAGACTGATCCCAGCTGGCTGCTTCGATGAGCGCATTTATCCAGGCCTGTTCATTATCCAGTGAAAGATCCCAGCCTGTCAGCTGGTTCTTCAAATCGTGCCAGGGCGTTTTATCACTGATCAGGCAGGGCCTGGAGGCAGACCAGGATTCGAAAATCGAGTGACCGTAGTTTTCGCCCCTGCTGGGTAGTACAAAAATATGACTGGCTTCAAGCGCCTTCGTAACCCTTTCATGCGGCAATGCCCCATGCACCTGCACTGAAATATTTTTCGGAAGGGCCAGGATGATTTGTTTTGCCTGTTCCCAATAAGATTCATTCTCTACACCTCCATATATATCAAAATACAGTTGAACATCGCCGGGCAGTTTACCCAGTACCTGCAGAAAAAAAATAATATTTTTTTTCGGAATGATCCTTGAAATATAGACTGTCCGCAGACTGCCTGGAACTTTTTTAATGATATCAAACGATATGGGTAAGGGGGCTGAAAAATTAGGGATCTCCTCTACACTTTTTGCTTTTGGAAAATATTTCAGGATATCTTTTTTCTCCTGATCGTCAGTTGCATGAAAACGGATTTTTTGTGGAACACCCATGAAATTCAGGAGGCTGATAAATAATTTCTTTTTCCTGGTTTTGAAATGCAGAGCTCCCTGCTGGAGCATTCCTCTTGGAGATAATACAACCTGCGCCGTAATTTTATTGCGCCAGTTGAACAATAATGGCAACACACTGAACCGGAAGGAATACATGCTGTTCAAATAAATAAAATCCGGCTGGAAGTCATGGATCAGGCCGGATAATTTTTTCGGACTCAGCAATTGTATAGTGGCATAATACACTGAAATGCCCGGTGGGCGCAGGATCCATTGATTGGAATGAATTCCCGGATAAGGCTGGGCCTCCCCCAGGTCCCGGTCTGAAGTCAGAATGGAAATCTCAAAATCTTCCTTCATCGCTTCTGCAAAATTCCGGCAGGACTGGATCGGTCCGCCGGCTTTAAATCCTGGCTCGTACCAGTCAGTTAACAGGAGTAGTTTTTTTTTATTCAACTGCATTTTTAAATACTGCGTGCTTCTGAACTAACCAGGATGGGGATTGATTGGTGAACCGGATACGCAATGCCAGCCTTTTGGCAAATGAGTTCTGTGCGGTCATCCGATAAAACCAATGGATAACCCGACTTCGGGCATGCTAACAGCGGTATAATATTTAAATTGTTTTCAGGATTTTGCAAATGGGAATGTAGGAATGTATCAATATAATCCGGGGGCTGGCCCTGGTTCCCGTTTTTTACCGCTTTAATATAAATAGAATCTGCCCATGCCTGCAGGGGTTTTATCAAACCGGCCATGAGCGTAAGCAGCCTGGATACTGAAATAACTGTTTTATTTTTCACTCCCCTGGCATATTTAAAGTCACCCGGTAATATGCCAATGCCGAGTGCGGAATGAATGGAATAACTAAAATTATCAAAATAATTTTCAAATATCTTTTTATACGCTGACGGGCTATAGTACCGGACGTCCCAGGATTCAAAATCCATATTATTTGGTGAAGAAGCCGGTCCGAAATGATTTCTGATTCCGTTTTTATTTGGGAATTCCAGAAAGCAATAACCGGAGGGTTTCAGGATCCGGTGAATTTCCTGTAAGCAATTCGTTAACCGGTTTATATGTGTATGTTGAATTACGCTGAACGACCACACCAGATCAAACACGTCATTTTGAAAAGGCAGCTGCTGCAGATCCGCTACCACCGTATATGCATTCCCACCGTTTTGTTGAACCACTTTCCGTGCCACCTCACAAAATTCCAGCCGGAGATCAATACCAACCGGTATAAATTTCTTACGGCAGGCAGCAGTCAGCCAGCGGCCCCAGCCGCAACCAATATCGAGTAATAAATTATTTACTCCATCCGGTTCAACAGGGATTTCCGGAATCGGATACTCCTCTAATAAACCAATTGAATTCAAATAATGAATCCCATTGGTGGCAGCTACCTGTTGCTGAACGATCCAGGGTATTTTACCCTTATAATCTAAAGGTTCTTTTTCTGTAGACAGTTTTTCATAAATCCTCGACTTCATGGAATCCGGCATATTCAATTAATTATTGTACTGAATTTTTATTCATCCAGTAATTCAATACCACAAAGAGCCAGAGTTCCTGCCAGCGGACCGTGTTATCGCCGGCTAAAAACCGTTTCCAGAATTTTTTCAACTCTTCACCCTGAATAAATTCCCGCTGGCTCATCTGGTTAATATTCATTTCACAAAAGGAGTGCAGTTCTTTTTTCATCCATTCCTTCCAGGGAAAAAGAAATCCCCTTTTTTTTCGAAAAACAATTTCATCGGGCAATAAAGGTTTCAGTGATTCTACCAGCAGGCTCTTGGGATATACCGGAACTTTAAAATGATCCGGCACTGACATCACAAACTCCACCAGGTCCTGATCAAAAAAGGGCTCGCGTATTTCCAGCGAATTGGCCATACTCATCTGATCTGTATCCTTTAGAAGTGTTTGCTGCGTATATCCAATATATTCCGCGGCAGTCACCTGGCTGAAATAAGGAAGCTTAGCCAGGTTATTTTTTTTCGCCTGCAATTGACATGCTAATGTTGATTCATCGTCGATTCCAATTATCGTCAGCCGCTTTAAATAATCAGGAGAAATTAACTGGCGGAAAACAGGATACACGTTTTCAATTCCGGGTGATTTCAGTTGAAGAAGCTGAACCATGCGGCTGCTTTTACCCTTCCATCCCGGATAAGCGGATAAAAGATTTCTCAACCCGGACGGAATATTCCATATCCAGTTTTTTTGACGCACCCGGATATATTGTTCAAATATGGGATATCCGGCAAACAATTCATCCCCCCCAACACCTGACAGGGCAACCGTAATACCCTGTTTACGGATCGCTTTTGAAACAACATAGGTATTAATCCCATCCCCGCTGGGTGTATCCATCATGTCCAGGGCGTTTGTCAGTTCATCCAGCATGATTTCAGGCTTCATATGAACCTGTGTGTGACGGGTATTGAATTTTTTTGCAATGATGTTCGCGTAGAATGATTCATCATATTCTTCTTCATCAAATGAAATGTTGAAGGTATTTGGATTTGGATCGCCGGCTTCCACCATGAGTCCGACCACCGCGCTGGAATCAATGCCTCCGGATAAAAACGCGCCCACCGGAACATCACTGACCAGTCGTCTTTTAACGGATTGCAGCAGGAGTTCCCTGATTTTCTGCTGAACCTGCGTTTTATCCGTTAAATCAAAGTCATGATTTTTAATAGTGGGATCCCAGTATTTTGCTGTTTTTATTTCCCCGTTTTTGATCAGCATCCAGGTGCCGGCTTCCATTTGTCGGATTGCTTTTACTGCTGAGTTCGGAAATCCGATGGATTGATAGCGGAAAAATTCTGAGAAGGCGACCGGGTTATGTTGCCGGCATATATTTCCCAGCGACAATATGGCCCTCAGTTCGGAAGCAAAAACAAACTGATCATTTCCCTGATAATAATAAAGCGGTTTAACCCCCAGCCGGTCACGTGCAATAAAAAGATCCCGGTTTTGCTTATCCCAGATAACAATCGTATACATTCCCCGCAGATAACCCAGGCTTTCTGTGCCCCACCGGATATACGCCGCCAGGATCACTTCCGTATCGCTTTCTGTCCGGAACGGGTAGTCAGGCAGTCTGGATTTTACTTCGCGGAAATTATAAATTTCACCGTTAAAAATGATAATATACCGGCCGCTCACATCTTCAAAAGGCTGGTTGGCCGCATCCGACAAATCAATAATGGACAAACGCCGGTGGCCAAAGGCCAGGTTGTTATCAATGAAAAACCCTTCTGCATCAGGTCCCCGGTGGCGCATCGAATGGGTCATTTTCCTGATCTGATCGGGATGAACGGGTTCCTGCTTATTGAGAATACCCGCTATGCCACACATGATGCTGAGTTGTTTTTAATGGGAAGGTTTGAGTACATGTAAATCGTCGAAAACCGGTTTTCTCCTCAGTTTCACTCCCTGATAGGCTGTAACCAATTGTCTTTTGAACATAAAATAAATTACACACAATAACATGGATGCTTTGATGATCCAGTTACTGATGATATAAAAATCATCCCCTGCTCTGATCAGGTAAAAGAAAATTAAAATGCCCCAGAGATACACAGAAGGGATTGACTGGGACACCCGGTAAAATATATAAATGCATAAATTATAAAAGAGGCCAACCAGGAAGCAAAATATAATACCTCCTTCAATTCCAAAATTTCCATAGCCGTCACCCAGAATTCCCATGGCGATCGTATATCCCCTGATCTTGTATCCCACAAATTTTTCAAATTTCTCGGAAGTTTGTACGGACACTTTGTCAATCAATACTGCACGCGGCAGGAGCAAACCAACGACTTCATCCTCGAATACTTCTCCATTTAGAAAAGGCTTTTTACCCGGAAGGTTATTCATGATCAGTTGCATCACCCAGCCCTGGTTGATGCGAAGATTGACGCTGGCAGCAGTGAACAGGAAACTGGTCTCGTCCATGTTCCCTACTTTATCAAACAAAAGACCGGAGAATACATCCACCTTGTCTGACTCATTTTGCTTCCATATAACAGCACGGTAATCCTTTTTAATACTCTGTACAAAAAACAGGATAACCAGGCTGACTGTACTCAATAATATAATTTTCCCTTTATTTGGTTTGTTTACCAGGGTATAATAGGAATACAGGAAAATGGCCATGATGATCAGCTGGATCAAAATAGCGGAGGCCAGTGTATAAAGGACGAATTCAAGTATCACGATGGTTATAATCCATTTTTTATTTTTATGGTCCGACAGCCAGATGAACAATACACCGATAAAACGCATGAGTGCCAGTAGTGTAACGGTAAAATTAAATGCCGGTGGGAAAACGATCAATTTACTCAGATAATTTGCAGTAAACCCGATCACAATTAAATGAATACCTATTTCAGCATTCATTCTGGGACATTTTTTTAATGCATTTATAAATTCGATATCCCTGGGTTTTCTGCCCAATGGAATACTAAAACCGGCCCATAGCGCAACAAATGCATACATCACATAAGAATAATATTGTTCCTGTGGTATGCGCATTAAAAAATAAGGATTGTATTTACCCAGGTATTCATAATCCAAAGCCGGGGAAAGCAAATACTGAATAGCGGTAATAACCAAAACCAGGTCTGCAAACGGGACTTTGGATCCCAGCTGCTGCACCAGCCTGGCAGCGAGGTAAAATGTAATGATATAACTCAATTTAACATAATCGGAGCCTTCATTAAATACATAAATAAGCA
>Ga0080027_10000832_pt1 | contig 12821 bp, 7 predicted proteins | sample OrgsoiDNA2013046_FD_70962 | JGI IMG/M metagenome (GOLD analysis project Ga0080027, IMG submission 70962) | Permafrost soil microbial communities from the Arctic, to analyse light accelerated degradation of dissolved organic matter (DOM) -... | ecosystem: Environmental > Terrestrial > Soil >... | reverse complement strand
AGCACGTGGCGTGCGCCGAAGACGAAGGCCAGACAGAGCCCCATTTCCATTTCCAGTTGATACCGCCAAGGCTGCGGCAGAATGGCGATCCCGGCGTAATAGTACAGCGTGACGACAGCCACGAAAACGTAGGCGAATTCCACGGCAAAGCGGTCGAACCAGTAATTCCAGCGGCGGGTGAGAAACCAGATGGAGGCGGCGCCCGCCAGAACCAGAAGGGCGGTACCGATCACCCGCGGCGTGTAGCGGTAGTCGCCTTCCACCATCAGGGAGTTCGCGCGGATGGTGCGCACCAGGTCGGGCGTGAGGATGGGCGAGACCCAGAGGTACGCGGCCCCGCCAATCGATGCCAGCAGGGCCAGGCTGCGAACCCGGGCGCCGTGCGGTTGCATGATCGCGAGGACTACGATGCCAACCGCCAGGTCCACCGCGGCAAATGCATTGGTCAGCACCACGGCGCCCAGCAGGATGCCGGTGGCCACGCTCCAGACGAAATTTCGGCGCGTCATCGCCAGCCAGGCGCATAGCAGAGCCAGAGGCAGCAGGCTCAACCCCATGTGGTGGTTGCCTTCGCCATAGTGCACCAGCGTCTGCAGCCGGCGCGCGTTGTGCCAGCTTCCGATATCGTCGCGCACGACCGGCAGCAAGAGCGAGGGCGACCATAGGGAGTAGAGGAGGCCGCTGAAAAAAGCGGTGTGCAACAGGTTCGAGGCTTTCCAGGCGAAGAGGAACAGGCAGACCGGTCCCAGGCAGTAGAAGAAAGCGGTGACCGCATGATAGGCGAGAGCCGGGCTGCAACCGAGCGCTTTGGCGGCGATGGCGACGGTCACTTGCAACAGCGGAAAATAGGTGTTTTCGAAGGGCACCCCATTGAACCAGAATGGAAACCAGCGGACATCCGGCCACCGTTCGGCCAGAAACCGGCTGATTGCCATGAATGCGCCCTCGTTGGACATTGTGTGCTGGGTGAACTCAACGAAGAAGAGCCGCCGGGCGATGGCGAAGTTGACGGCAAAGAGCAAGACAGCGTACAGGGGCGGGAGCCATTTGGACTTGCTCTGGTGCTGGCCGGTTTCCACGCTCTAGGTGTAGCACAGGAGTGCGGGCCGGCGATTTTCGCCTGGCCGGGTGCGGCTTTCGCCCGCCGGGTGCGGCTTTCGCCCGGCGGGTGCGGCTTTCGACGGGTGCGGCTTTCGACCGCCGGTGCGGCCCAAACATTTCCTGAAAATATTTTACGAAAACACTAGACAAACAGACCTTAAATAGGTATTATCAAAACAACACAGACAGCATCCCTTGACGGTGAGTCCCCTCCCACCGCCAACCCTCTGAGTGCGGGCCCCGAGATACCCATCTCGGGGCCTTTATCCTTTTCCCCGCCTGGCTCCCGGACGCCCCAGATCGGATACCCGGCGCCCATCCTTGGAACGCTTCAGGACCCCGGACATTCTGGGGCCGAGGCGTGGATGTGTTCCTCAATCCGCCATCCGCAAAATGAAGGCCTATTTCAAATGCCGCTCCAGGAATTCCACCGAGGCCCGGTAGGTGGCAACCCAATCCCGCCACAGCAGAAAATCGTGAATCTCGTCGGGAAGAATCAACTCCTCCACTTCCACGTTCTGCCGGCGCAGCGCGTCGGCCAGCATCACAGTCTGGTTGAACTGCACGTCGCGGTCGTCGTCACCCTGGATGAGCAGCACGGGCGAGCGCCACGTCTTCAGAAAGGCCATGGGCGAGGACTCGAAGGCGGTCTTGTAATCGGGCGCGGACACTGGAATGTTCAACTCGGTGGCCCAATTGTGAACCCCGTGAAAGTCCACGCCGGCGCGGAACAGGCCGGAGGCGCGCGCCAGGGCCATCGCCACCAGATAACCGCCGTAGGAGCCGCCCCACGCGCCAATGCGTTGGGCATCCACGTCTCCACGGGACCGCAAGTAAATTCCGGCGCCCTGCACGTCGTTGTATTCGGCGCCGCCCGAAGCGCCGTAGTTCACCGCCTCGCGGAAATCGAGCCCATAGCCGATGCCGCTGCGGTAATTCACCGAAAGCACCATGTAGCCGAGATTTGCCAGGTATTGGTTGAGCGCGTAGGCGTTCGAGTAGTAGTACATGGCATGCCAGCCCAGCAGCATCTGGCGGCGCGACCCGCCATGAAAGAAGACGACCGCGGGCGACTTGCCGCCGGGTGATTTGCCCCCATCGGGCGGCTTCGGCGGCACCCACAACTGGCCGTGGATCGGCAAGCCGTCGGCGCTGGCGAATACCACCGCCAGCGGCGTCACCATGTGTTGCAGCGGGAAAGCGGCCGGGATGGCGGCGGGGTCCAGATCGCGAATCTCATTGGCGGCGCGGATTGCCGGGGCGCGGATTGCCGGCCGCATCGGGTGCGCCCCATCGGAATGCAGGAAGGCCACGGCTCCATCGCTGGTTGCCACCGGTTTGCACTCGATGGCCTGGCCCCCGGTGAGGGCGGTGGGGGTGCCGCCGGCGGCGGCCACTTTCCACAGATGCCGCCGGTCGATGTCGCCCTGGTTCCCGGAGTAGACGACATCGCGGCCGCCGGCTGCCAAGGTCACGTCTTCCACTTCGAATGCGCCAGGGGTCAGCAGCACGGCCTTGCCGCCTTCCGCGCCACCTTCCGCGCCACCTTCCGGCGAGATTGCGTAGAGGTGCGTCCAGCCATCGGCCTCCCACGGAAACACGATTCGCCCGGCGCTGCCCCACAGCAACTGATTTCGGGCGGTGACGCCGCGGAAAACGCTGCCGGGGCCCGGTAGCGCGCGCCAGACTGCGCGCCCGGCGCCGGTGTCTACCGACGCCACGCGAATCGACCATGGTTCGCCCTGGCGGTGAGGCTCACGCGGCGTGCGCAGTCCACTGCTGGGCGTGCGGATAAAGGCGATGCGGGTGCCGTCGGGCGACCATTCGGGTTCGGTGTCCACATCGGTGCTTGGGTCCAGATAAAGCAGCCCGCCGGCGGTGACGTCGTAGACTCCGATGAACCCGTGATCGCCGCGGCTGCTGACGAAGGCCAGGCGCGCTCCATCCGGCGACCAGACCGGCTTGGCGCATTGGCCGCGAGCCTGGAAAATCTGGGCGGCCGGTTTCCCATCCGGCTTGCCATCCGCCTCCCCACCCAACGGGGCCCACCAGACCTGGCCGTGACGTATGAAGGCGACGCGATCGCCCTTTGGCGAAACTGCCGGCGAGTTGCCCGCGGCAATCTTGCGCGGTGCGCCGCCGGGCACGCCCCCGGTGACCGCGGCGATCCAGATGTCTTGCGTCGCGCCCTTCGGGTCAATCGTGGGATTAGGGATTTCGCCCGCGCCGTTGGCGTCGCCGCCGCGCACGTACACCAGAGCGCCGGCGTCCGGCGTCCAGCGCAGATCCATCAACTCCTGCCCATCGTCGGCCTGGTAGGCGGTGACGGGGCGCGCCTGGTAGCCGGGCGGCTCCGCCACCATGATGTTCCGAACACCGCGGGAATTCGCGACCCAGGCTACCTTTCCGCCCGCTGGCGCCGCGGTCAATTCCGAAGGGAACGCCGCACTGAGAACCTGTTCCAGCGAGAAGGGAGCCTGCTGCCCGAATGCTGCCGCGGCCGCCGTCGCTACCGCGGCCAAAGCCGCACTGATTCGCATGGCTACTCCACCGTGAGGATCTCGGTCTTCTGACGCGGCGGATAGGCGTAAGGCGTTACCAGACTTTCGGCGCCATTGGCACCGATGGCGCGGATGCCGAGTTTCAGGTCGTCGATGGAGACGTCCTTCAAAGTATAGGTGTTGACCTTGCCGACATAAATTTCCTGCTCCCAGTAGGGTGACGTGGTGGGACGGATCAGGATGGTGTAGCCCTTGATGCCGGCATCGGAACCGGCCACGCGCCAGCGCAGCACGGCGTCATACCCGCCGCCGCGAGAGATCATCGGTCCGATGCGGCGGCCGGGCGCGCCGGCTGGGGTTGTTCCGGAGGTTGTTCCGGGGGACGCCGCCGCCGGCGCCGCGGCACTTGCCGCTCGCGGTTCCGGCATGACGATGGGCGGCTTGGGCGCCAACGCCAGACTCGCGGCCACCGCCGCGTTGACCTTGGCCACGCGCGTGGTATAGGGCACGGACATGTTGGCGAGCGTGTCCCCGGCGTGATGCTGGTTCACGTAGACCTCGTTCGGCGTGGAAAAACGCACGGCTGCAAATCCCTCCAACTGGAACGGGGTGTGATCGCCGCCGCGGCCCAGGCGGTCGCCCATGAAGATGGTGTTCACCTTCATTGCGGGCATGTAGCGCTCGCCGATTTCGCGCACGTAGCGCGAGAGCTGCTGCGAAACGGAATCCATGGTTTCGTCGCTGTAGACATTGAGCGAGCTGTTGCCGGTCCGGCCGTTGCCCGCGACTTCGGTGCCGATGATGTCGTTGTTCAGCACCGCTTCGATTTCCTGGTTGTCCTTCTTCGATTTGGCCGCCTGGAGCCCACTGCCGATGAGACCTTGCTCTTCACCTGCGAAGGCCACGAAGACCAGCGACTTGTCGAACTCGTAAGCGCTCATCACGCGCGCCAGTTCCATTACGGTGGCGGTGCCGCTGCCATCGTCGCAGACGCCCGGGGCCGGCAGGTCGGCGTTCTTTTCGAAATCGGCCAGCGTCATGTTGGCGGTGGCGTTCAGACCGCCGCCAGTGGCCGTGGCATCGGTGCCGGGACCGGCCGGGGCGCCCGCGGGGCGGTTACCCAGGTTGAGCGAATCGTAATGGCCGCTGACGAAGATCTGGGTCTCCGGCATCTTGGCTCCCGGCAGCACGGCGATCACGTTCCAAAGATCCACGTCTTTGAAGATCCGCTGGCCCTGCTTTTTCACACGGAACTTTTCGAAGCGCACCTGGAGCTTGGGGCTGTAGCTTTTGAACTCGTTGAGGATCCACGTACGGGCGGCGCCAACGCCGCGCACCGGGTCGTCCTGGGCGGACATGGTATTGCGGGTGCCGAAGGCCTCGAGTTTTTCGAGGATGGACTTGATGCGCGCCTCCGAAATCTTGTCCAGGATCTCCTGGATCTTCGGGTTTACCGATTTCTCATCCGCGGGCGCGAAGCCGGCGGAGAGGCACAAAGCGATGGCGAGGGCGGGAGCCCGGCGGGAATTTTTCATGAGAATGTCCGAAACCAGCAATTTTAGCGTAATGTAATTGGTGTGGGAAGAGCAGTGTGTGGGGTGTGGCCGCAGGGTCCTCATTGCCATTGATGAGCTTGAACGCCTCCAGCACCGTAGGTGCGTGCGTCTCCCGGTTTCCGGCGCCGCCCCATTCGACGAAATGGACGGCGTGTGGGACGACCATTTCATCAGCGGCGGTCAGCCTTTCCTGCTGCAAGTCCTACGGCTCCCTGCCGGTCACCCGGCGCAAGGGCGAAACGCGCAAGGCCGCGACGCTTGCCGACGCCGGAGCCATCGAACTCCGCGCCATCGAGTGGGCGGAGCCATACGGTGGCTCACCCAATGCCACTTGCTCACGTGCAGACGGCCACCTGGCAATTCCGGTGTTCGGCGGGATTGCGCACCACGCTCTGACCTCGCCTCGGGCTATTCCAGCACTTTGCCTAAGGGCGCGCCGTCCCGGCCCCAGCCAAGGCCGGCCGCGACAGGTGGTTCGGGCCGCTCCCGCCCGCGCATCCGCAGGCGGTTGATCGCGTAGAGGCCGAAGAAGTGCATGATTCCCAACACCACCAGCACCAGACCGATCTTGTCGCACACCAGTTCGATGGCCGCGCGCGGGCTCTCCAGGTCACCGGCCGTGCGCAGCGCCAGCGTGACGTATCCGATATTCACCAGGTAGAATCCGGCCACCAAAAGACGATTTACCGAGTCCGCTAACCCGGCGTTGCCGTGGAACGCCTCCACCAGAAATATCCGCCCGTTGGTGTCCAAAGTCCGGGCCACCCAGACGGTCACGCCGAGACTGATGGCCAGGTAGACGAAGTAGGAAATCACGATGTACATCGGCCCTCCGGTTTGAATCGGTTACGAGTTGAACGTGTTCAAGTTGAAGCGTAGCGCCGAACCGGCGGCGTGTCAAGCGGAAAGTTGAATGCGTTCAAAACTAACACAGGCCAGGAGGCCCGTGCCGCCGCGGGGGAGGGGGTACGTTATTTATTCCCAGCGGAGGGCCACAACCGGGTCCACGCGCGCGCCCGGCGGGCCGGCAGATGGCTCGCCAGCATCGCCGTCACGATCCAGAAGAGCGCCGCCGCCGCGAAAGCCGCGGCGCGGCTGTGTCGACGGCCAAGGGAGGATACAGCCTGAAAGACCGCGTTTGTGTAACTCGTCGGCTCGCCGGGAAAAACACCGTCTGCCCGCTTGCGGCGCTTCTGAGCCATCGTCGGAAGGATCGCCGTTCGAGCCCCTTTTGCAAAGGATCGTTTGCAGAAGATAGCGTCCGGCGAGAAACCTTTTCTCGGGCCTCGCCGGTGAGCCGGTCCACCACATCGGGTGGCCAATCGATCCGGACGGTCATGGCTTCCCGTTCCGATCATACCGAGAGAATTGGCCCAGGGGTACCCCCGGCGGATTGCCAATCCGCCGCAGGATAGCATCCTGCCCCACAAGGGTTGGCGAACACTTACTAACCAAAGCCAGTATTTGCCGCTCGTGCGATGCTCCATACCATGAATACTGCGCATGTCCATACTGGTCGAACTCCTCCCATTCGCGCTCTTAGCCCTGGCGGCTATCTGGGCAATCTTCCTATACAACAACCTCATCCGCGCCCGCTTCCGCACGCGTGAGGCCTGGTCGGGCATTGACGTCCAACTGAAGCGCCGGTCGAGCCTGATTCCGAATCTGGTCGAGAGCGTGCGCGGCTACGCCACCCACGAACACCAGGTCTTCGCCGAAGTCTCCCAGGCCCGCGGCGCCCTGGCCAAGGCCTCAGGGCCCGCAGCCACGGTGGCTGCCGATCAATCGCTCACTCAGGCGTTGGGCCGCCTCATGGTGGTTGCCGAAGCCTATCCGCAGTTGCGGGCCGTCCAAAATTTTGGCTGGCTCCAGCAGGAACTGGCCGACTCCGAAGAGAAAGTCGCGTACGCGCGCCAGTTCTATAACCAGAATGCGCTGGCCTACGACACCAGCATCCAGAGCTTTCCTGGAAACATGTTCGCGCGCTGGTTTCACTTTGAGCCGGTCGTCTTTTTCGCGGCCGAAGAAACCGCAACCCAAGACGTAAAAGTCTCCTTCACGGTGGCATAACCATGGCGCCCGCTCCAGCCGTCACGCAATCCGTACTCGTCTACAATCGCATCGCCAACAACCGGCGGAAGACCTGGCTGCTGGTGGCCATCGCCATCGCCTCCATCGTTCCCTTTGTGGCTTCCGCCGGGTATGGCGCCACCCGCGTCGTTTTCTCCTTTTTCGTTCACCGCACCCATCTCAGCGCGGTCCAGCAGCAGCGGGTTCTCGATCGCATCGATCGGTACCCGGCCGAATACCGGGAACAGGTACGGGCGGACTTCGAACGCCGCATGGCGGCCGACCGCCTGGTTCGCGGCCAACAAGACGCCGCGGACTACAGACTCCGCGTTCAAGTCATGGTGCTGGTTTCGGCGGCCTTGCTGGCTGTGCTGGGTTTATTGTTTTGGGCACTGGCATCCTCTCCCACCTCCAGCCTGCTGACCATGTGCGGTGCGCGGCCGGCCGGCTCGGCAGGGGCTGAGGCCGAGGCTAAGCGCCTGCTTGAGAATCTGGCGATCGGCGCCGGCCTGCCCACACCGAAGCTTTACGTCATCGACACCTCCACGCCCAACGCCTTCGCCGCCGGCGTGGACCCGCACCGCTCCGTGGTCGCGGTAACCAGCGGACTTCTGGCGTTGATGGACCGCCGCGAACTGGAAGGCGTGCTGGCCCACGAGCTTTCGCATATCGGCAACCGCGACACCCGGCTGAACACCATCGTCGCCAGCATCGCCCTGTTTCTACGGCTGCCGTATCTGTTGCGCCAGCAGGCGCGAAAGGAAGGCGCGCAAGCGCCGGCCGCGCCCTATGCCCTCCGGCGCGGCTTTCAGATATATCGCTGGCTCTTGTCGCCGGTGTACATTTACATTTTCTTCATCGCACCCGTGCTGGCCGCCGCCATCCGCGCCGCCATCTCGCGCGGCCGGGAATACCTGGCCGATGCCGATGCCGCCCTGCTCACGCGCTATCCTGAGGGCCTGATCCGCGCGCTGTCGAAGATTCGCGGCGCCGGCTCCGTGGTGTCGGGCTCGAATCCCGCGGTTTCCCATCTCTATTTCGCCGATCCGTCGGCCCTGAGCTCCGGTCTCGGCCTGTTGACGGGCAATCTGCTGGCCACGCATCCGCCCATCGATCAGCGCATCAGCCGGCTGGTAGAATTCAACGGCGGGGCGCCGGCCTCCGTGATTGAAAGCGCCGTCCGCGCCGGCCAGTCCTTCGTCCGCGATCACCCGCCCATTGCAGCCAACGACCTGCTCGACAACCTGACCAAGGGTGAGCTCGCCGTGGTCACCATGGGCAACCCGCTGGGCCGGGTCTTCCGGGTGGCAGGCGCCACCGAACCCGTCCCCATTTACGAGCGCCCCGACCCCCGTTCGCCGGCCCTCGCCCGGGTTGCTCCCGGGGACCTCCTGATCGTTTTCGACGACCCCGGCAAGTTCCGCCAGGTGCTGACGCACAACGAGACCTTTGGTTACCTCCCGCTGTCAGTGAAGCTCCAGCGCGTCGACATGCTGCCATCGGAAATTCACGATCCCGCCGCGCGCGCGGCCGTCCAGGCGGCCCAGCCCGCGGCCGCGGCGGATCGAGCGGTGGATGCAGCCGTAACCGCGCCGGCCGTGGGCGCCTCGGGACTGACCCCGCAACAGATCAAGGTCGCCGCCATTTTCGGCCTGGCCATCTTCGGCTGCTGTTTACTGGTTCTGGTGTTCCTCACGGGCAAGTAAGAAGCTCGGTCTGCGCTGCGCCGGCGAGCCAAGCAGCGACCCGGAGGGTCGCGGCCACTGCTTTGAACTCACTGGCTTTGAAATCACTGCTTTTATTTGCCGAAATAAGTTGCGAGATAGTCGACGATCGACTTCACGTCGTCATCCTTGACGGCGGCGCCGCGCGCCACCATGTTGCCGACCATTGCCGCCCACGCCTCACGGTCGCGGCGCACGCCGGTGACCGTATCGAGGGTGTGGCAAGCCCCGCCGCAGGCGCGCTCGACCGCCGCCTTGCCCAAGCCATTGGGCAGAGTTGTTGGACGCGCGGACCGGGCCGCCGCCACCGGTGCCTCAACTCGGGGCGGCGCCTCACCTCGTGGCGGTGCCCCAACTCGTGGCGGTGCCTCACCTCGTAGCGCGGCCGTCGCCGAAGGCTGGGCGGCGCTGTCGCCGAGCGCGAACGCGATCAAGCTGTCGCCGGGCGTGCCGCCGAAGAAGCCGCCGCCTCCACCCGCCATGATCGCGACGTACTGCCTGCCGTCCTTACCCTGGTACGTGATGGGAATCGTGTGGCCGTTGGCGTCGATCGGCTGCTCCCACAGCAGCCGTCCCGTCTTCGAATCGAACGCCCGGAAGCGGCTATCGTTGGTGGCCGCGATGAAGACCAGGCCGCCGGCCGTCGCGATGCTGCCGCCAAGGTTCGGCGCGCCCGTGTTCCTGACGCCTTGGGCTTCCAACGCGGCGATGGTTCCCAACGGTGTCCGCCACGCAATGTCGCCCGTCCGCGAGTTCACTGCGACCAGTTCACCGTATGGCGGATTCGTGCATGGCGTTCGCGTGTCGCGATTCCAGAAGCGCGCATATGTCCCATACGCCGACGTGCGTACGTAAGTGACCGCCCCCGTCGCCGGATCGGCCTTCTTCTCCATGTGGCCCCATTGGCCCAGATTGTTAATGTTGATGAACAGATACCCGAGCGAGGGATCGACCGATACGCCGCCCCAATTGCCGCCGCCGAGCGTGCTCGGAAACATCAGCACGTTGCGGTCGAGCGGGAGCGGCGTGTAGAGGCCGCCGATCGTCATCTGTTCGCCGTCGAAGAGTTCGCGGCAAAACGCCGCGTGGTCCGGCGTCAGGTTGTAGATCTCCTCTTTGGTGAACTCGACGCGCGAGAGCGGCGGCGGCTTGAGCGGAAATGGCTGCGTCGCCGACGTCTTCTCGCCCGGGATGGTACTCTGCGGCACGGCGCGCTCCTCCATGCCGTACAGCGGCCTGCCCGTCACCCGATCGAAGGCGAACAGAAGTCCCATCTTGGTGATTTGAGCGACCGCGGGAATCGTCCGTCCGTTGCGCACCGCCTCGAACAGCACCGGCGGCGCGGCCGCATCGAAGTCCCACAGGTCGTGATGGACCAGTTGTTGGTGCCACTTCCGCTTGCCCGTGGCGGCGTCGAGCGCGACCAGGCTGTTTCCGTAGAGTCCGTCGCCATGACGGTCCTCGCCGTAGAAGTCGGACGTAGGAGCCCCGAGCGGAACGTAGACGATGCCGCGCACCGTGTCGACGGTCAGGAATCCCCAAGCGTTGGTACCCGAGCGGTTCTTCCAGCCATCCGGCGGCCAGGTGTCGCTGCCGGGCTCGCCGGGGCGGGGCACTGTGTGGAAAGTCCAGAGCAGTTTGCCCGAGTTCGCGTCCCAACCGCGGATATCGCCGTAGGCGCCCTGGCTTGGCGACCCTTCGCCGTTGGCGCTCCCGGCGATCACGATGTTCTTGTAGACCGCCGGCGGCGACTGGAGCGAAAGGCGCGCGTCCGGCAGATCGCCAAGCACGCCGCGTCGCAGGTCGAGCAATCCCTCCTCGCCAAACCCCGGCGCGGACCTGCCGGTAGTGACGTCGATCGCGATCATTCCGCCCTTGACCCCGGCGAAGACGCGCGCATGGGTCAGCTTTTCGCCAGGCCAGTAAGCCAGCCCGCGCAGCGCGACCTCGGTCGCTTCATAGTGCCAGAGCCGCCTACCCGTCTCCGGCTCGATCGCGAAGATGCCGTTCGCCGCGGCGGCGTACATCACACCGCCGGCAACCAACGGGATGGCCTCCGAACCCGGCTTGCCGGTGTGAAATGTCCAGGCCCGCTGGAGCCGGTGGACGTTCGCCGGATTGATTTGCGTAAGGGGCGAGAATCGCCTGGCGCCGGGATCGTGCCCGTATACAGGCCAATCGGTCTGGGCGCGAACGACGGTCAGCGCGAAGACCGCAACCAGGAGAGCGCGCCGGTACGGCATCGTCTGAAAAACCCGAGTATATGGGGCCTGGAACATATCCGTATATCGAACCCTCTCGCATATCAGGATAACCGGAACAGCGGCCGGGTAACCCGTGGCGGGTGGGTAAGCGAACTGGAGGAAACGCCGTGAGCCGCGTTTGTGGGGCAGGTTGTTTAACCTGCGGCGGATTGGCAATCCGCCTGCCGGCACATGGCGGGCAAGGCCGACAACAGGGGCTGGCTCGGCATTGCGCAAGTTTCAGAGGGAAGATCCCAGAGGAAACAGGTACGTGACCGAGGGGACGGCCATGGATGATGCGGCCTTGGTGGGAGTAGTGGGGCGCTTTTCCAGTAGCGACCGCTACCCGATCGTCACGGTTTACAGAATCGTGGGATCTTAAGGAATCAGACTTTATGTATGGATTTCGCTGTGAATTCTGCGACGGCACGGTAAGGCCGCGGCTTGTCGAGCGGGAGTCGTTCAAACACAAGAACGGGTTCGTTATCTTGGAGGATCTGACAATCGGAGTCTGCGATCGGTGCGGGAACAGATACTGCGGCGCCGATATTCTTCACGCGGTTCACGAAATCGTCGCCGGAGATCGGCAGCCGGAAAGGACCGAGGCAGTTCCCGTGGCCCATCTGAAGTCCGCCTAAGCTCAACACCGTTCACGTAACCAGTTGAGTGTGCCCCAAGCGGCTGGCTGCATCGCCATTCAGGAACGGTTTCAGAAGGGACTTCACGGGAGTGATCTCCCAGAAGGCCGTTTCCGGCCAATTACGAAGTCACAGGGCCAGCGGGATCGATCAGAGCTTTGTACGAGTGGACGACACGGACAGAAATCGCCGGCGCCCCGCGCGCTCTTACGCAGCCCGGCCCGCACGGAATCGCACCCCTACCTTCGTTGCGAAGCCTGCGCCGGCTTTGCCGTTTCCTGCGCTCGCGCGATGACATATGCCCGGACCGCTTCCACTTCCTTTGCGGAAAGGATCTTCTCAAACGAGGGCATCCCATCCGAAACTCGCGCACCAGCGAGGACGATGCCCGCGAACGAATCCAGTGTTTCCTTCGTCGAATAACGCAGGTCGGGCAGCGGGCCGGCGACGGCGTTTAGCCCATTACAGCCGAAACAGTGGCTATTGAATAGCAGCGCTCCTGTATGCACGATTTGAGGATCCTGTTTCGCCGTGATAGCGGGCAGCGGTGGCCCCGTGTGTCCGAATGGCGGCGCTTTCAGCGCCGCTTTCGCGTCAAGAGCAAAGGTGAGAATGCGGCCCCAGCCCGGCTTCGCGGCGCCCACCGCCGGTGTATTCATGAGCCCTGCTGAGCCGCCCCATCCGGCCATCACAGTCACATATTGCGCTCCATCCACTGTGTAGGTGACAGGCGGTGCCATTATGCCGGTCGCGGCGTCGAATCGCCAGACCTCCTCCCCATCGGTAGCGCGAAACGCAGCGAAGATGCCGTCCGCGCGACCTTGGAAGACCAGGTTGCCTCCTGTGGCCAGCACGCCGCCTCCGTCGACAACGGGATACTTGGCGCGCCACAAAGCCTTTTGCGCCACCGGGTCCCACGCCAGGAGTTCGCCGGTTGGCGGGGGCATCGATATCATTTTCGCGAAAAGCGGTCCTTCATAATTGTCGT
>Ga0080027_10000829_pt1 | contig 12862 bp, 10 predicted proteins | sample OrgsoiDNA2013046_FD_70962 | JGI IMG/M metagenome (GOLD analysis project Ga0080027, IMG submission 70962) | Permafrost soil microbial communities from the Arctic, to analyse light accelerated degradation of dissolved organic matter (DOM) -... | ecosystem: Environmental > Terrestrial > Soil >... | reverse complement strand
GGGTAGAGCGGCGTCACTTCGCCATGTTGATCGATCGACAGCGAGAGCAGATAGCGGTGGCCCCCCGACAGATAGCCGATGCGCAGGCGCTCACCCGGCGCCAGCGGCTCGGCCGCGTCGATGCGCGCGGTCCGTTGCCCGGCCGGGCCCGCCACCCGGACCGTCACGCCCGCCCCGCCCTTGATCCGGTTGGCCTCGCGGGTCGGCGTGCGCGGTGCGAAGGTAAAAACCAGCGCGGCCGCTGCCGCCATCGCCATCGTTGGGAAGAGCCAAACCCGTGCCGGTACCCGACGCCGCGGCGCCCGTGCCCGGCTGCGCGTCGCGCGTTCGACGCCGGCCGCGAACCGGTCGAACGAAATCTCCTGTTCGAACCGTCGCTGCTCGTCGTCGAGCGCGCGGCTCCGGGACCTGCAGGCGGCGCACGCCGCCAGATGGGCATCGACCGTTTCGATCGCGCCCGCGCCGTCCAGAGGCTCGCCCGCGCGGCGTCGCCGCAAGGTCAGCTCGCCGAGGTGTCCGCTGGTTTTCATTTTTCACTCCTCTCACCGCTGTCTTCACCGCCCCGCGCTTCGGGCAGCGCGCTTCCGGCCAGCGCCGCCACGGCGGCGAGGCGCTTGCGCACCGTCGGCACCGAGCGTCCGATCGCCGCCGCGACCTCGTCGAGCGTCATCTCGTCGACGAAGTAATGAATCGCCGCCTGCTGCGTCTCCAGGTCCAGCTTGGCGAGCAGCTGCCGCGCCGCCTCGCGATCCTCGAAGAGCTGCGGGCCGCCGTGCCCTTCGCCGCGCGCGATCGTCTCGCGCGCAAACCGCTGGTGCCAGGGCGCCCGCTCGGCGCGCAACACATTGAGGCAGTGGTGGGTCGCGATCCGGGTGAGCCAGGTGAGCGGAGACGCTTCGTTTCGAAAATCCTGCCAGTGGCCGAGGGCCTTCGCGAACACGTCCTGCATCGCGTCCTCCGCCTTGGTTGCGTCGCCGAGAATGTACTGACAGCGCCCGTGCACGGTTCCTCCGTACTTGGTGTAGAGCTCTCGCAGCGCCGCCCGAGAATCGGCCGGCTTTCCGCCACTCACTAGCTCCAGCACCGGTTGCCTCATGCGTTTGCCCGGGGCCGCGCCTGCGACCCCGGGCCCTTTTCAAGCAATCATCGATTAAGACGGGGGCGGCAGCGACGCCAAAACGGCGGTCGGGAACGCGCAGGCCGATTCGGCCCCCCAGTTCAGGTTCGTATTGGTCGGATCGTACGACGCGACGCTGAACACCGAAGCGAAGTTCGAGTCCCAGCACTCGCTCGAGGTGTTGATGGTCGCGCCGTAGTCGCCGCCCGCCAGTTCGACGTCGGTGCGGCCGGCACCGGTCTCCTGCCAGCGGCTGTGCAGCGAGAGCGTCTCCTTGAGGGTCGATCCGACGACCTGATCGAAGTCCTCCGTCGCGGCGTATTGCAGGTCCCCGCCGTTGCCCGGCGTGGAGACGTAGGCGTAGACCGCGTTGAAGATCTGATTCGCGGTGGTGCACTTCGTCGCGTTGGGATCGCAGTTGTCCTTGATGCCCGTGAAGGTGACATCGACCGTCGCCATGGCCGACGGATCCAGACGCGAATAAGTGAACGCCGCTTGGCCCACATTGGCGTCGTGCTGCGGAAGCGTGTCGGCCGCGTCCCAGTCGAGCTTAAAGTTGCCGCTGCCGAAGCCCTCCATCGCGTGCCCCTTGGCGTCGAGCGACTGGGTGTGTTGCCCCGAGAGAATGGTGACGAACGTGCTATCGGCGGCATTCTTCCCCTTGCCGTCGAACTGCCAGTTGAAGACGTGAGGCGCCACGCGTGTGACCGTGAGGCGCCAGGTGTTCGCGCTGAGCGGATCGGTGTGCGGCCCCCAGACGGCCGTCTCCCCCTCGACGTCCGTCGCGGGATAGTTGACCACCGTCTTGACCAGATCCAACACCGCGCCGACGCCGCCGTTGATGATCGTGGTGACGGCGACCGTCGTTGCGTAGTCCGCCGCGACGTCCCCGAGGAGCGCGCTCTTCTTGGTCGTCACGCCACCAACCGTGAGGCTGCCGTTGGTCGTGGTCGTGCCGCCCGGCAGGACGATCGCCACCGTCTCCTTGGTGGGAACGGTTCCCGCGAAGGCGCTGTCGTCGACCTGCTTGCAGCCCGTAAGCGCGCTCGCCGCGCCCAGCGCTGCCAGAACCCCGAGACCACCAAAGCTCAGCCGTGCTCGTTTCATTGTATCTGTCCCTTTCGTCAGTCTTGCGTGTCTGCTCAAATCGACACGGCAGAGCCGGAAAGGAGAAAGAGTGCGCGGTCCGACGCGTCGGGCTAGGGACGGCTTTGCCGGCCCGAGCCCATCGCGGGAGGGTATGGGAACCCTTCGAGGGTTCCCATCCAGTTCCGGGCTAGGCCGCCTCCGGCCGGCACGGCGTCGGGCATGGTTCGCTTCGCTCACCGTTGCCTTACGGCAACGCCCTCCTAGGGATTGTCGGAGGGGGGGGCGGGCGCCGCGGGGGCCGGCGTCGGTGGCAGCAGCGACGGGTCCGGCGCCATCATGTTCTTGAGGTCGGGGCCCCCGTGGCGCGGGCGGTCCTTGGGACGCTCGAGGGCGTGCCCCGCCTCGTGGAGGCGCCGGGCTGCCGGCTCGCGCACGGAAGACGACTCGCCGTTGCGGCGGGCGGCGGCCGCCGCTTCGGCGGTCTGCGCGGCGCCCGCATCGGCGGCGGCCGCCGGCTGCGCCGCGGCGCGATCGTTGCCCGCAGTACCGGCGCCGGCGCTTCCCGCCGATTCGGTGCCGCCGCCGAACCAGAGCCGCGCGTACTTGCCGCCCACCCAGGCGCCAGCCACAAGAAGCGCCCCGATGAACAGGATCGAAAACCCGCTTCTGCGCCGAGCGGGCCGTCGCCCAGGCTGCTCGTCCCCCCCGGGAAGCAGCGCGATCTGGGCGCGCTCCGAGTGATCGGCCATCGATTCGGCGTCGTCGGGGACGGGAAGCGACGGCGCCGAGCGCGCCCGCGAAATTCGTGAACGGACCATGCCCCCTCCCTTGACGACCGCCAGCGAGGTCGCCTCCTCGCCGTCGACGTCCTCGGCGTCCTGCGAATCGAGGAGGACGACGTCCTCTTCCTCGAGCTCACCCGTGCCGGTGGCGGTGCGCGTGGAAGTCGTCCGCGCCGAGGTCTGGCTGATCGGCAACACGCCGTCTCGCGCAGTCAGCTCCGCCAGCCATCGCTTGAGCTCCGATTGTCCAACCGGTCGAAACGCCGTCCGCAGCACCCGTTCGACGTCCGCCAGCATCTCGTCGGCGCTCTGGTAGCGCTCGTCCGGATCGCGGCGCATGGCGCGCGAGATGACCGCCGCGACTTCGGGCGGCAGATCGGGCGCGACCTCTTCCGGCGCCGGAAAGTCACCCTTTTGCACCCTCAGCAGCGTCTCGAGCTCGCTCGGCCCTTCGAACGGGCGCGCGCGCGTCACCATCAAGTAGAGCATCGTGCCCAGCGAGAACAGGTCCGACCGCGCGTCGATCGGCTTGCCCAGCGCCTGCTCCGGCGACATGAAAGCGACCTTGCCTTTGACCACGCCGGTGCCGGTGTGCTCGCGCTTGTTCATCGCCTTGGCGATCCCGAAATCGGTCAGCTTCACCTCGCCCTGCTCGGAGAGCAGAACGTTGTGGGGGCTCACGTCGCGGTGGACGATGCCAAGGGGGCCCTGCCCGTCCATCGCCTTGGAGTGGGCGTAGGCGAGCGCGCGACAGATCTCGGCCCCGACGTGCAGCGCCAGCTCCCGCGGCAACCGCACCCCGGCGGTCGCGGCGCGGTGCAGGATGCGGCCGAGGTCCCAGCCGTCGACCAGCTCCAGCACCAGGAAGTAGCGACCGGCGCTGACGCCCAGATCCAGCACCTGCGCGATGTTGCTATGCGACAAGCTCATCGAGATGTGCGCCTCGTCGATGAACATGTTGCGAAACTGCGGGTCCGCGTAGATCGTGCTGTGGATCCGCTTCAAGATGACGGGCTTTTGAAAGCCCTCACGGCCCATCTGGGTGGCCAGAAAGATCTCCGCCATTCCGCCGTCGGCGACGCGTCTGATGATCTTGTACCGCCCGTGTTTCGCCATCCCCAGCCCACCAACTTACCACTCTAGCCGCTGCCTGTCCGCCGGGGCGAGCCCTGTTGGGGTCTCTCGCTGAGCTCGCATTCCTGATCTCGCGGTGTCGAGACCTCGTCGGAAATTTTGACGGGGGTGTTGTCTGGGGGGAGGGTGTTGTCCAGCATGAACAACCCGGCGCCCAGCGACAACGTGGTCCTCCGGCACGCGGTGGAGCAGATCCAGCGCTGCCTTCCCAGCCACTGGTCGACCAGCGTCGCGACCAAGACCAACGACGCCGCCGACGCGCGGCTGACCATCAAGACCCCGGCCGGGGCCAGCGCCGCGCTGGCGATCGGCGCCCGCCGCCAGCTCGATCCCCGCCTGGTCGCCGAGGTGGCGGGTGCGCTCAAGACCGCCTCGGCCGACGCGTTCCTGATCATCGCGCCGTTCCTGGGTGCGCGCACCCGCGAGCGTCTGGCCGACGCCGGGATCGGGTTCGTCGATCTGGTGGGGAACATTCGCCTGGTCCTCGATCGCCCGACGGTCTTCATCGCGGCCCGCGGCGAGGAGAAGAGCCCCTGGGCCGGCCCGCGCGCCACCCGCTCCTTGCACGCCGCCAAGGCCAGCCGGATCGTGCGCGCGCTGGCCGACGGCGCTCCCCCCTTCGGCGTGCGCCAGCTGGCCGTGCTGGCGGGGACGGACCCCGGCTACGTGTCGCGCCTCCTGGACATCTTCGACCGCGAGGAGCTGATCGAGCGCGAGATCCGCGGACCGGTGGTCGCGGTCGAGGTCGCCCGCCTCCTCCGCCGCTGGAGCGAAGACTACCGATTCGGCGACGCGCACCGCTTCGTCCCGTTGGTTCACCCCCACGGGGTACCGGGCGCGCTCGCCGGTCTCCGCGACGCGGGCGTCCCCTACGCGCTCACCGCGCGCGCCGGCGCCGCGGCGCTGCTCGGCACTGCGCTCCCCGGGGTGGTGGCCGCCTACGTCGACAATCCGGAGCGTGTCGCGCGCCTGCTCGGCCTCGAAGCCGCCGATACGGGCGCCAACCTCATGCTGATCGACCCATTCGATCCGTTCGTCTTCGAGGGTGCTTGGGAGGCATCCGGGCTGCGCTACGCCGCCAGGTCCCAGATCATCGCCGACCTTCTCGGGAGCCCGCCGCCCGGCCCAGCCCAGGCCACGACTCTACTGGGCGTCTAGCGTCCCGCCTGTGGGCGTCTAGCGGGCCGTCTAGCGCGCGTCTAGCGGCCGACGTCGTTTCGTACGTCTTCGAGCGGCTTGGCGCGCGCCTCGGGGTGGTCGGACAGATAGAGATCGATGAGCTTGGCCAGCTGTTTCGCCTGCGCCGCGCTCATCTTGCCGTGGGACGCGGTCGCGGCCGGCTTGGCCGACTCGTGCTCGACGTTCGAGCTATCTTTTTCGACGTTCGAGCTATCTTTTTCCTCGTCGGCGGCCGATCGCTTGTTCTGGGAGGCCTCCGCTTTCTTGGTCTCGGCTTCGATCTCCTTCTGAATTTCCTTGTCGCGCTGCTGTTCGCAACCCTTTGGCTCACAGTCGCCCGGGCAGCCGCATTTGCCCTTCTTGGCGCAAAAGCAGGTTCCCGCCGTGTCCCTGTAACAGCCGCATTTGTTCGGCGTCGCGGCGGAGGCGGGTCCCCCGCCTGCCGGCGAAACCAACAACAACGCCAGCCCCAGCAAAGACCCCAGCAATCTCAACCCGCGCATCCCCATCTCCTTATGAAACCGCGACCCGCCCGCCGGGTCAAGGCAGTGTCAAGACGAGGCGATTGTAAGCTCTGCCACCTGGCCCTGAAAAGTGGGGACCATGAATTCATTACAGATTTTGGCGATCGCTGCCGATGTGCGGCAAGGATCGTCATGGTGGTGTCGGTTGTCCCGTTTTGGTTGGCCATTTTGGCGGTCGAGCCGCAAGGCGCCGCCGCGGTGGTGGCACCAACCCATGTGGTCGAAGGTCAGCGACAGCGGCACGTCGAGGGTCCCCTCCGGCGCGGCATCCACGAGCTCGAGGATCCTTCAGGATGGCCGTCCGAGCCGGCGCCGGTCACGGCCCCCGTCGACGCCGAGCGCTTCTACGCCGCCGTGGAGCTGCTCTGCGGCGAGGTGGCGCCCGATGCCGGGCTGGCCGACGTCGCGCGCGTCGTCCGCGAGGTCAGCGCCGAAACAAAGAGCGACCCGTTCTTGCTAGCGGCGCTGGTCTATCGTGAGAGCCGCTGCCGCCCGTCCCTGGTGAGCCCGGCTGGCGTCGGCATCCTGCAGATCCAACCGTCGATGTTTCGGGCAGGCGCCGAGCTCCCGTTCGCCCGCGCGGATCTGGATCGAGATCGCCTGCTCGATCCGGCGCACAGCCTGCGCGTCGGCGCGGCGCTGCTCGCGATGTGGGAGACCGAGCACGTCGCGATCGATCGCGCGCTCGGGAGCACCCCGCACCGCACCGCCGTCGCGCATTTTTTTTGGGGCGACCGGGTCTGGGGAAGCACCTCGGAGGATCGAACGCTGACGGCGCGCCGCCGGTTGCTCGAGGCCTACGCGAACCCGCCGGTCTCGTACCGTCCGTCGCCGCTCGGCCTCGATATCGTCTCGCCGCTGGACGGAGCGCCGCGCCTCGGCACCAGCGGGCTCGGCGCCGATCGCGAGGGCGGCGAGCGGTCACACCGCGGCGTCGACATCGACGCCACCATCGGCGAGCCGGTGCGCGCGGTCGCCGACGGCGTCGTCCAGTTCGCCGGCGTCGACATGCCGGGCGACCATCCGGCGATCGGCCTCTTTCCGCGGCAGGTCCGTCGCTGGCGCAACCGGAACCTGGGCCCGGGCGGATTCTTCGTCCGCATCATGCACGCGGGCGAGGTGCGCAGCGGCTACTTCCATCTGAGCTCTTTCCGCGTCGTCGCTGGGCAGACCGTGCAGGCCGGTCAGATCATAGGCACCGTCGGCCGCAGCGGCGTCAAGGTCTCAGGCAGCCACTTGCACTTCGAGGTTCACGAGGACGGCGAGCTCAGAGATCCGGCCCGCTTCCTGCGCGCCTACGTGCTGCCGCCCGACCAGACGATCACCCACGAGCTCGCGATGGCGGAGAAGAAACAGCGCCTCGCGCGCGTCTCCCGCCTGCGCCGCCACGCCCGCGTCGCCGCCCAGCACCACCTGGGGTAGCGGGGCGTCAGGCCGGTGAGGCCCGGCGCCGAGCCACCGCCGCTGGCCGTGGCTCTGCTGAACGTCGTCGATGCTCAGAAAATCACGCCGGCCACGGGCGCGGGCGTCTGGTGATCGGTCGTCGTGCCGTCGCCGAGCTGACCCGAATCGTTCGAGCCCCAGCAGGCCACCCCGCCGTCCGACGTTCCGGCGCAGGTGTGAAAGCCCCCTCCCGCGAGCGTCGAGACCTGCGGCAGGCCCACCACCGCCACCGGCGACGGGCTGTCCGTCAGCGTGCCGTCGCCGAGCTGACCCGCCGCGTTCCAACCCCAGCAGCGCGCCTCGCCGGTGAGCAGAACCGCACATGCGTGGTTGTAACCGGCGGTGATCGACGCCGCCGGCGGCAGCCCGGCCACCGCGACCGGCAGCGGGCTATCGACGTTGCCGCCGTCACCGAGCTGGCCATACCCGTTCGCGCCCCAGCAGGACACCGCGCCGCCGGCCCCCAGCGCGCAGGTGTGGTTGAAACCCGCGGCGATCGCGACGGCGTCGGAGATTCCCATCACCGGCTCCGGAAAGGCGTGCGCGACAGTCGTGCCGTCGCCGAGCTCTCCCGCGTCGTTGCCGCCCCAGCACTGCACCGTCCCGTCGACGAGTCGCGCGCAGGCGTGGCGCCCACCCGCCGCGATTCCCGCCGAGGGCGGAAGCGAGAACACACCGACCGGCGCGCCGCTGTTCAGCGACGAGCCGTTGCCAAGCTGACCCGCGTCGTTCTGTCCCCAGCAGCGTGCGCTGCCGTCGGCGCAGAGGCCGCAGCTGTGGTAGCTGCCGGCCGCGACGGCCGCGATCTCCGGCAGGCCCGGAACCTGGAAGGCGGACAGCCGGTTGGTGTTCGTCCCGTCGCCGATCTGCCCGCCGACATTCCAACCCCAGCACGAGACGCCGCCGCCGGCCGCGAGCGCGCAGGTGTGGTAGCTGCCGGCCGCGATCTGGACGACGCGCGAAAGCCCGAGCACGGGCTCCGGCTGCGGCGAATCGACCTCGCCGCCGTCGCCGAGCTGGCCGTCGACGTTCGACCCCCAGCACGAGACGCCGCCACCGCGATCGACCACGCAGGTATGTCCGGCGCCGGCGGAGAGCCGGCCAATGGCCGAACCGGAAGCGGGCGGCGACCCCGCGCTGCTGCAACCGACGACGGCGACGACGAGCGTCACGATCGATGCTGCCCGCACGCGCCCCTCATGTCGCTCTTACGTCGTCAGCTGGGCGTCGATGTCCCCGACGTACTTCGGGTCTCCGACGCCGGTGACGTCGGTCATCCCCATCGCGTGCAGAATCGTCGTCAGCAGGTAGTTGTTGGGGACCTGCTTGGGGAACGTCACCAGGCGGCCGGTCTTGAGGAAGCCCCCGCCGCCGCCGATCAGAACATAGGGGATGCTGCCGACGTAATGGCCGGAGCCCTCGTTCATGTCGTTCGCGACCAGGATCACCGTGTTGTCGAGGACGGTGCCATTTCCTTCCGTCGCCGCCGCCAGCTTGCCGACCACTTCGGCGACGCATTGCTGGTAGAACCACTGGTCGATCTGGGACTTCTGAGCGTAGTTGGTCGAGCCCTGGTGCGCTATGGCGTGGAAGTCGGGGCTCGGGATGTTGATCCAGGGGAAGGTGAGGCTGTTGCCGCCGCCGTTGTCGATGAGATCCATGGTCACCGCGCGGGACTTGCCGCAGATCACCGCGGCGGCGACCAGGTCCGACATGAACTTCACGTGGCTCGGGTAGTTGGTGATGGTGTTGAAGTTGAGCCCGGTCGGCGTGATGGTGGGCGCGGTGCAGACCGCCATCGACGAGGTGGTCGACTGAAGCTGCGCCTCGAGCGCGCGGATCGAATCGAGATGGCTCTGGACCTTGACCTTGTCGTCGGTGGCGAGCTTGGTCGAGAAGTTGGTGAGCTCGCCGCCCACGAAGTCTAGGACACTCTTGCGCCGCGCGTGCAGCGCGCTCACCTGCGTCGCCGTCATGTCCGTCATGCCGAACAGGCTGGTGAAGAGCTTGTAGGGATCGGTCTGGGAGGTGTTCTTGATTCCGCCCGATCGCCAGCTGGTCGAGGTGCCATAGGGGCGACAACCGACGTTCAGCTGGGCGTTGAAGATCCCGGCCGTCGACGCCAGGTTGTCCGAAATCATCTGGTCAATCGACGGCGTCGTGGCGCTGACCGTAGGCACCTGATCGGTGCCGTTGGGCGAGCTTACGCCGCCGGTGAAGAGCGCCGGATAGGTGAAGTGGCCGCCGTAGGGCGCGCCGAGATCGATCATGACGTTGAGGTCGATCGGGCTCTGCTGCTTGCTCGCCGAGCGCATCAGCAAGAGCTTCGAGCTCCAGGCGGCGAGCGGGGTCAGGCTGAAGGGCAGCGTCGCCGGCAACGCCCCGGCCGCGCCGGTCGGATAGAAGTCGGGGGGACAGATCCCGTCGGTCCAGGTGATGCCGATGAACCGGAGCGGGAAGCCCGTGGTCGACGCGGCCCGGCTCCAGTCCGTCGAGAGCAGGGGCAAGAACCCAGCGCCGATGCCGAGTCGCTTGAGGATCGCCCGCCGGGAGTATTTCGCCTCGGTCTTCATGGAAGGATCTCCCCGGCGCCGGGCGTCCGGTAACGGAAGGTGCGCGAGGTGGCCACCGCCTCGATCAGATCGCGCATGTTCAGTCCCCCCACCTGGAAGGTGCTGGTCGCCCCTTGGATCGACGCCAGGTCGGCCGAGGTGTCCCAGCGGTTGAGCGCATATCGCATCCACTGGGTGGCGAAGCATTCCTGCACCTGCGGGCTCGCCGCCAGCATGCTGGCCAGGCCGAGCGCGTCGGCGAAGGTCTGCGTCTGTCCGTCGAGGACGATCGAGCCGCTCGCGTCGACCGGGAGACTCTGATCCGTCATCCGGTACTCCCCGACGCCATCGTAGTGCTCGAACCCGAAGCCGATCGGGTCCATCGCGCTGTGGCAGGCGCCGGTGCAGGCGTTCTGATCGTGCTCGAGGAAACGCTGGCGCGTGGTGAGGCCGGCCATCGGGGGCTGCGGCGGCGGCACGTTGGCGGGCGGATTGGGGAGGACGTTGCACAGGAGCCGCGTGAGCACGGCGTGTCCGCGACGTACCGGCGAAGAGCCGTCGGTCGCGCCGGTCACGGTCAGGAAGCCCGCCAGCGTCAAGAGCCCCCCGCGCTGGGTGGAGTCGAAGGTCACCGGCTGCGGCGTGGTACCGGTCGCGCCGGTGACGCCGTAGATGGTGGCGAGCGCTTGATTCACCGACGACTTGGTCCCCGTCAGCAGATCGGAGAACAGCCCAGTTCCCAGCACGGCGCCGCTGCCATAGCTGCGAAACTCGTTCTCCATGTCGGTGGCCAGATCCTGATTCCACATGCTGTAGATGGTGGGATCCTTGGGACGCGACGAGATCACATTGACGTCGAGCCAGTCGTCGATGAAGTCGGCGACCATGTCCTTCGCATTCGAATCCATGAGCATCCGCTCCGCCTGCGCCTGGATACCGTCGGCCGTCGCGAGCTGCCCGGCGGCCGCCGCCGCGAACAACGTCTGGTCGGGCATCGTTCCCCAGAGAAAATACGAGAGGCGATTGGCGACCTGATAGTTGCCCAGCTGGACGACGCTGCCGTCTTTGATCGCGGCGCCGGGGTCCATCTCCCAGTGGTAGACGAAGCCCGGTGCCTGCAGAATCGCCTCGATGAGAACGTCGATCGCGCCATTGAAATCGAGCGCCAACGTCGAGCGCGCGGTCTGATAGAGCGTGGTCAGGTCGCCCACCTCCGTGGTGCCAAGCGGCCGCCGGTAGGCCTTGGCGCCGAAGGTGGTGATGAACTGGGTCGCGCAGGCGGCCTCGGCGGCGGCGTTCGCCGGCGTGCACGGCAACACCGTGGGCAGCTTGGTCGCGATGTTGGTGGCCAGCGCCTCGGCAGCGGCCTGCAGGTTTCCGGCGTCGAGGGTTCCGATCACGTTCGGCTGCCGAAACGGAAACGCGTTGTTGCTCAGATCGTCCGACTCCCCCGGGACGTCGGCCACCCCGAGCGTGGAGTCGCCCAGGAGATCGCGCGCGGTGTTCAGATATTCACGCGAGGTGAGACGGCGGAGCGGCAATGCGCCGGCGGCGGTTGGATCGCCGGGCGTATTGCCTGTTCCACCGGTTCCCGACGACGCACCGGTTCCCGACTGGCCGCCCGCGCCGATCTTGCCGGTGCAACCCAGAGCCAGGACCACCGCACACGCCGAGGCGCCGACCGCGCGCCGGCCGAACGCGAATCGCAGGTGGGTGATCTTCGAACCGTCGCTCACGGAGAACCTCCCGAAAGCGAGACTGGAATTTCCTGCTTCATCGGTTCCGGCTCGCGCCGAAAATGATCCGCGCCGCGCAAGAAAGTCAGCCTCGCCGCTCCACCTAGAGTAACAGGGTCGGCAGGTCTTCCACCCTTCTGAAGAAGCGCGACCTCCGTCGGAGACGCTGAGCGTCGTGGTCAAGACCAGCAAGTCGGCAGGTGAGTCATTGTCTCACTCGCGGCCCGCGGTCCCGCAGCGTGGCAATTCGGGTCGTCACGGGCCGATCGCGGCTGCGCGGAGCGTGGCGCCAAGAAATAATAATTGTAAATTGTTGATGTAAACGTCATTATTTTGCAGTCATGATTGAGACGCCGAGCGAGGCCATAGAGGCCTTCCACCTGACCTTCCTGGCCCAGCTGTCGAAGGCCCCGAACAAGGCCGTCGTCAAAGGGGGCCAGAACCTCAGGCTTTTCTTCGAAAGCGTCAGGCACTCGGACGATCTCGACATGGACGTGTCTGTCACGTCGAGCGAGACGCTCAAGAAGAACGTCGACAAGATCTTGGCCTCGCCGCGCTTCAGGAAGACGCTCCTGCTCTACGGGATCGAGATCGAGCAGGTCTCGACGCCGAAGCAGACCGACACCACGCAGCGGTGGAAGATGGCTCTGCAGGTAAAGGGTCTGAGCGAGCCCGTTCAAACGAGAATCGAGTTTTCACGTCGGCAGTCCAATGCCGAGTCCGTGCTGGGTCCGGTGGCCAAACCGATAGCCGACTCTTACGGTTCGAGCCCTTTTTCCGCCTCACACTACGGGCTCGCCGAGAGCATCGCTCAGAAGGTCTCGGCGATGGCGGGTCGGGAGAGGACTCGTGACCTCTTCGACCTCGCCATGCTCCTGGAGCGCTACGCCAAGGATGTCGGTTCAGTGACAGACCTGCACCCGTCGAGCGAACAGGCGCGGACCGCTCTCAAGAGAGCGGCGAAGATGACCTTCGACGCGTACAAGGCAGAGGTGTTGCCGTACCTCGAAAAGTCCAAGAGGAAGGAACACGGCAGCCGTCAGAGCTGGGAAGAGAAGAGGACGGTCGTCGTCCAGGCGCTGGAGATCTTCAGCCGATGAGCGCCGTCGACCTCACGCTCTTGCTGAAGGGCTTTCCTTCTCCGGTGGTGACGACGTCCGAGGTCGCCGCCCTCATGCGAGGACGGGTGGACTCAGCGAACAAGATGCTCGGCAGGCTGACGACCAAAGGCGTCGTCAAGCCGCTCGCCAGGGGCTTGTGGGCGCTCGGCCGCGACCTCGATCCGAAGGTGCTGTCGCGCTACGTG
>Ga0080027_10000826_pt1 | contig 12877 bp, 15 predicted proteins | sample OrgsoiDNA2013046_FD_70962 | JGI IMG/M metagenome (GOLD analysis project Ga0080027, IMG submission 70962) | Permafrost soil microbial communities from the Arctic, to analyse light accelerated degradation of dissolved organic matter (DOM) -... | ecosystem: Environmental > Terrestrial > Soil >... | reverse complement strand
TAGTTTTAATTATATAGATCAAAATGGTCATGGCTTATTGTTTTTTGCTGTTTGAATTTGCCGGAGCAGTTGCTCCAGTTCAGCCTCACTTAGCTTCTGGTCGCTGATAAACTGGGATACCAACCGGGCATGGGACCCGTCAAAATATCCCTTGATCAGCTGGTTGACCGACTTTTTCCCATATTCAGCCTGGGATATCTGGGGTTTGTACAGATTATTTCTCCCGTGCACGCTGTATTCCACAAATCCTTTCTCGACCAGGATCTTTAAAAGGGTCGCAATGGTGTTGGAATGCGGTCTGGGTTCCGGGGTGGATTCAATGATCTCTTTTAAAAAACCTTTTCCCAGTTTCCAGAGCACCTGCATCACTTGTTCTTCGGCCTTTGTTAATGTTTTTGCTGCGCCCATACTTTTTAATTATTGATTATTGATTATGGATTATCGATTGTGGTTGTGAGTTGAATACTGAGGACCAATTAAATAAAGCGGGCACTCATAATCAATAATCAATAATTCATAATCAGTATAACTACTTTCTTAGTTTACTCTATAAATTTATAACTAAATTATTAGTTTTACCAAACTTTATGCTTTTTAGTTTGAGAAAGGTTATGAAGTTCCGCATTTGGGTATTACTTTCGTGCCAGTACACTGCGGAATACATTTAATCTTACCCTTATCAACTTTTCCGCCTTTTGCATTGTTATATCGTTGATTCATACCCGACAAAGAAATTGTCCACTTATTATTTTTACCCATTATGAGGCAACTTAAAATTGCTACACAGATCACTAACCGCGACTCGCAGGCGGTAGAGAAGTATTTACAGGAAATTTCAAAGATCTCCATGATCACGCCAGAGGAAGAAACCATTCTTGCTCAGCGGATTAAGATGGGAGATCAGAAAGCGTTGGACAAACTGGCCCAATCCAACCTCCGTTTTGTGGTTTCCGTGGCCAAACAATACCAGCATCAGGGTCTTTCCCTGAGTGACCTGATCAACGAGGGTAACCTCGGACTGATCAAGGCCGCCCAGCGTTTTGATGAAACAAAGGGCTTTAAATTCATTTCTTACGCCGTTTGGTGGATCCGTCAGTCTATTCTGCAGGCTTTGGCAGAACAGGGTCGCCTGGTTCGTCTCCCGCAGAACAAAATCGGGACATATAACAAGGCAAACAAGGCCTATATGGCTTTCGAACAGGAACACGAACGTGAACCCAGTACGGAAGAGCTGGCTGAATTGCTTGAAATGAGCGAAACGGAAATAAATAATATTTTTCAGAGCAATACCCGTCATAGTTCCCTGGACGCACCTGTTCATGAAGCCGAAGACGTGGCTATGGGCGACCTGCTGGAAGGCGGCGACGATACCGATGACGACGTGATGAAAGATTCCCTGCGGGCTGAAATCCGCCGGGTGTTAAAATCCCTGAGTCCCCGGGAAGCAGAAATCGTAAATGCTTATTTCGGACTGGACGGGGAAAATGGCGTTACCATTGAACAGATCGGACAGAAATACGACCTGACCAAGGAAAGAATCCGCCAGATCAAGGAAAGAGCGATCAAACGTCTTCAAAAGGCACGATATAGCAGTGCGCTGAAAGCATATTTAGGTTAACTGTTAATTGTCAATTGTTAATTGTTAACTCTTATTGATTATAGAGCCCTGCAGTAGCGGGGCTTTTTATTTAGCACATGGGTAGTTTTAATTAGCCTATGGCGGTTAATTTTGCACATGTTCCGCGCACTCACACTTTCATACTTCCTCACTTTCACACTTGTTTTCTCCTCCTGTGAAAAGGATATTAATATAAAGTTGGACCCGACCAGCACGGATCTGGTCGTAGATGCTTCCATAGAAAACGGAAAGTTCCCGGTGGTTTCGCTTTCCAGGAGCCTGGACTATTTCAGTAAAATAGATATTCATATACTCGCCGCCCATTTTGTTCACCATGCAAACGTTACCATTTCAAATGGCCGGATTTCGGGCCGGCTTACCGAAGACAGCATTCCAAACGACAGCAGTGGGCTGATGCTTTATTTTTACACTTTTAATGTGGCTGATACAAACCAAAAATTTGTGGGTGAATTCAACGGCAGGTATAGCCTGCAAATCGAAGTGGAAAATCAAATCTATACAGCAACCACCAGCATACCAACCCTGGCTAAATTTATTGACAGTTTGTGGTGGGTGGCCGCACCGCCAAGCGCAGACACCGGGCTGGTAAATGTAAAAGCCAGGGTTGTAGATCCGCCCGGCTATGGAAATTATACGCGTTATTTTACAAGCGTCAATCAGGGTCCGTTTTATCCGGGTCTGAATTCTGTTTTTGATGACCAGATTACAGATGGCACTACCTATACCGTAACGGTTGACCAGGGCGTAAACCGGAATGTTTCTATCAACATCAGTAAATATTCATTTTTTCACCGGGGAGATTCTGTGACGGTGGAACTGGCCAATATAGATAAGGCGACCTTTGATTTTTGGAGAACGATGGAATACAACTATCAAAGTGTCGGAAATCCGTTTTCTACGCCAACCGAAGTAATTTCCAATATTTCAAATGGTGCGCTGGGATATTTTGGCGGGTACGCTTCGCAGTATATGCACCTGAAAATTCCAGACTAATCGGTCATCTGCACGACCTTACGTATCAACATTTACAATTAAATTTGCACCTCTTTGGTGCATGGTATATGGTATATAGTTAATGGGAAACAGAATTTAAAAATCCCATTTACCATAAACCATCCACCATATACCTAAACAGAAGAATGAGTATGGAAAATAAAGCAACAGAAAGGGTTCATAATTTAATTATCGGATCAGGCCCTGCCGGATATTCGGCGGCGATTTATACAGCACGGGCCAATCTGAAGCCCGTATTATACCAGGGAATTCAGCCCGGGGGTCAGCTCACGATTACGACGGAAGTCGAGAATTATCCGGGTTATCCAGACGGTGTACAGGGACCTGAAATGATGGTCGAGTTTGAAAAACAAGCTACACGCATGGGTGCGGATATCCGGTTCGGGTTGGCTACAAAAGTGGATTTCTCCGGCCGGCCATACAAGGTTTGGATTGATGATGAAAAACTGATTGAAGCCGACTCGGTGATCATCGCAACGGGAGCCTCTGCCAAATGGCTGGGTCTGCCCAGTGAAGAAAAGCTCAACGGATACGGAGTAAGTGCCTGCGCGGTCTGCGATGGATTTTTTTTCAAGGGAAAAGAAGTGGCCATCGTGGGTGCCGGGGATACGGCTGCCGAAGAAGCATTATATCTGTCAAAGCTTTGTACGAACGTCCACATGTTCATTCGCCGGGATCAGATGCGGGCCTCCCAGATCATGCAGCAACGGATCCGTGAGGCATCGAATATTAAAATTTATTGGAACACGCAAGTGGAAGAAATACTCGGTGAAAACCGGGTCGACGGAGTGCGAATAAAAAATACGGCAACCGGAAACCTCGACACGATTCCGGTCCACGGATTTTTTGTAGCCATCGGGCACGAACCCAATTCCGCAATTTTTAAAGAATGGCTGGAGATGGACGAAACGGGTTATATTAAAACCATTCCCGGCAGCACGAGAACAAATATTGAAGGCGTTTTTGCTGCGGGGGATGTGCAGGACCGTATTTACAGACAGGCCGTAACAGCGGCGGGGAGCGGTTGCATGGCGGCATTGGATGCAGAACGTTGGTTAACGCTACAGCCACACTAAAATTAATATATGATTACTATCGAACTTCAGCACCTGATTTTTTACGAACATCATGGTATCTATGAAGAGGAAAGAAGAGTCATGAATTCCTTCGAGGTAAATCTCAGTGTATCCTATGTGGATTCCATTCCGGTCTTTGAAAAAATATCAGATACAATCAGTTATGTTAATTTATTTAAAATCGTACAGGAAAAAATGAAGGAACCTGTATTTCTTTTGGAAAAAATCTGCCAGGGTATTATCTTAAACATCAAACATCAATATCCGGCCGTATCCGAAATCAGAATAAGTGTTTTCAAATTGCAGGCACCTATAGAACATTTTGTTGGTAAGGTAGGGGTAACGATGCACCGTTCATTTAAGGATTAATTATGCTTCGACTGCTTATCTTATTCATTGTGGGATTTCCGTGCCTGCTTTGTTCCCAGGATCCGCCGCAGCTCCTGAAGGAAGCCCAACAACAGGAATCTCTTTTACATGAAAACGAAGCCTTCCTCAAATATGCTGAATTATTAAAAAAGGAGCCGGCCAATCTGCTGGCACTTTGGAAATGCAGCGAGCTTTCTTCCCGTATCGGTGCGCGGCAGGCGGACAAAGAAAAAATGAGCCCCTATTTTTTTGCCGCAAAAAACTATGCCGCATCTGCACTGCGTGTGAATCCAAATTCTTCCGAAGCGAATTGTGCAATGGCTCTCGCCCTGGGAAGGATTTCCCTCATCTCCGGAACCAGAGATCGCGTGATGCTGGCCAAGGACGTAAAAGATTATGCCGATAATGCCATCCGCCTGGATCCGAATAATTTCAGGGCCTTTCATATTCTTGGCCGCTGGAACTATGATGTGAGTAATCTCAACCTGGCTGAAAAATCCTTTGCCAGACTATTTTATGGTAAAATGCCGTCAGCCAGTCTCGAACAAGCCATTTATAATTTCAATAAAAGCCGGGAGATCAATCCGGGATTCATTCTCAATTATTATGAACTGGCCCGGTCCTATCACCGGATGGATGAAGACAAGAAAGCCGTTGCCAACCTGCGCATTCTTTTGGGACTGCCCAATTTAATTTACGATGATACCCGTATAAAGGTGATTGCCCGTCAATTACTTAGAGAATGGCAATAATCCCTCCTTCCACTCGCCAAATTGTAGTATTATTGCGATCCATTTTATGAACATCAGACCAGATTTTGACATACATAATGAAGATCCTTCTGCCGAAGATCCAAGCCAGTGCCGCCTGCTAATAGAAGTCGGCTATTGCTCACTCATTTTTGTGTTGCTGAATGTCCGTGGCATGCGTCCCGTAGTCATCCGTGTTTTTCAGTGGCCCCAGGTAAAAACCAGCGAGCCCGAAATCATTCTGCGCGGTATCCTGGAAACTGATCCGATCCTGAGCCGGTTTCCGGCCAGCGAGATTTTCCTGGTATATAATTTCCCGGAAAGTAACCTGGTTCCGGAAAAATATTTCAGTGCGGATATGACGCGGCCCGTAACTGATCTGATTTATGGGGACCTCAGCCACGACCTGGTCATGGATGAAAAAATTCCCTGGTTTGAGTTTCATAATGTATACCGCGTTCCGGCCAAAATACATTTTCTGATGCAGGAAAAATTTCAGGCGGCCCGCTATTGGCATTTCTACAGCCTTCAGCTGAAGTGTTTCAAGATGTTTACGGTTAAGGAAGAGCCAGCCTATATGAAAGTGTTTTTCTACCCCGATAAAATGCTCGCGATGGTTTGTAAAAGCGGGCAGCTTCAGCTTATTCAACATTTCGGCTATCAGGATTCCAAAGACGTATTATACCACCTGCTGAACTGTTGCCATCAGCTCGGCATGAGCCGTGAAGAAGTGGTGCTCGAACTTTCCGGGATGATTGAAAAAAAATCGGCGTTGTATGAGGACCTGGAATTGTATTTCCTGAATGTCCGGTTCGACAGTATGGAAGACAGTATCAAGATTACAGACGAGCTCATGCAATATCCTAATCATTTTTTCTCCTCCCTTTTGAAAATGACGATATGCGTATAATCGGAGGCGAATGGGGTGGAAGAAAAATTCACCCGCCTTCAAAAATGCCCCACACACGCCCTACCACTGATATCGCGAAAGAAGGATTGTTCAATATCCTTCAATCCAATCGCGGACTTGAAGGATTGAAAACGCTTGACCTTTTTGGAGGAACCGGCAGTATCAGTTTTGAACTGGCATCCCGCGGAGCGACCGAACTGACCATTGTTGAAAAAGACAGCCAGATGCTGGCCTTTATCCGCAAAACAGCAGAAACGTTTGGACTATCGCAACTAAAAGTTGTTCCTTCCGATGTTTTCCGATTCCTTAAAAATAATACTGAGCAATACGATTTTATTTTCGCCGGTCCGCCCTATGCCCTCGAAAACATCGACAAGATCCCGGAATATATCATTGGCGGAAATACCCTGAAAGAAAACGGTTGGTTTGTTCTCGAACACACGCCGCGCAACCGGTTTACCGGTTACCCGCTTTTTGTTTCTGAAAGAAATTATGGCACGACCATTTTTTCCATATTCATAAAAAAAGCCGGATGAAGCCACTATTTATCAGTGGCATTGGCACCGGTATCGGCAAGACAATCATCGCTGCGGTAATTACTGAATTCCTCAAGGCAGATTATTGGAAACCTGTTCAGGCTGGGATTGATTCCGGCACCGACAGCAGCTGGATTTCTTCTCTGATCAGCAATTCTGAAACGCGAATTCATCCGGAAACATATAAGCTGAAACTGGCGGTCTCACCCCATATTTCAGCGGGAAATGAAAACCAGCATATTGAAATAAACCGGATACTGAAAGATTTTTGTCAAATGGATCCGAAACGTCCTTTGATCATTGAAGGAGCAGGTGGCTTGATGGTTCCGCTAAATGAAAAGGATTTTGTCATCGACCTGATAAAACAGCTGGATGCCAGACTGATCCTCGTCAGCCGCAATTATCTCGGCAGCATCAACCATTCCCTGATGACAGCAAAACTTTGCCGGTCCTATGGTCTGGATGTGGCCGGTTGGGTCTTTAACGACGACTATCTGGATTATAAAAAGGAGATTTCTGACTGGTCGGGATATCCCATTTTGTTTTCGCTTCCATTCGTCGAACCCGTTTCGAAACAAACCATCTTCCGGGAAGCCAGCCGCTTAGGATTGGGTTATCTTTGTTCATCGTTATGATCAACCTAAATTATCCCTTATTAAAGCCGGTCAGGATGCTCCTGCTGCCTTTTTCACTGGTTTATGGATTGATCATTTATATAAGAAACTGGCTGTTCGACTCGAACATTTTACGGTCGGCCACATTTAACCTGCCCCTGATCTGTGTAGGAAATCTTGCCGTAGGGGGAACGGGTAAGTCACCCATGGTTGAATTCCTGATTGGAAAATTGAAAGATGATTTCCGTTTGGCCATACTTAGCCGCGGTTACAAAAGAAAAACAATCGGATACACGCTTGCTTCCGAAAAAAGTACCGCCCTGGAAATAGGGGATGAGCCCATGCAGTTTTATAACAAGTTTCCGGACGTGACCGTGGCTGTCGGAGAAGAGAGAGTCGTCGCTATACCGCAACTCCTGCACGACAAACCGGATACGCGTGTCATCATACTCGATGATGCTTTTCAGCATCGGTCAGTCAGAGCCGGATTTAATATACTGCTTACGGATTACAATAATTTGTTTACGCGCGACTGGTTCCTGCCCACCGGGGATTTACGTGACCAGAAAAAAAGTGCCCGCCGGGCAAATATAATCCTGGTTACAAAATGCCCGCAGGATCTTTCGCTGGCAGAAAAAAATCAACTGATCAGGGAAATCAGGCCGGCTGCCAGTCAGCACATTTTTTTTACGGCCATTTCCTATGGTAAACCCTACCAGGTGATTACCCGGGAACTTTGGATTCCCAATAAAACAACCGAAGTGTTACTGGTAACCGGGATTGCCAATCCGGGTCAACTGAAAAAACATCTGGAAGAAAAATTTAATGGATATGATGAACTGGCGTTCAGCGACCACCACATTTTTACTATCGACGATCTGAAACATATCCTCAAAAGATTTGACCAGATCGAATCGCCGGAAAAAATACTTCTTACCACGGAAAAGGACGCCGTCCGGCTGCAGAAGTTTTCCCAGCAACTGCGCGAGCTGCCCGTTTTTGTAATGCCCATACAACCGGTGTTTTTATTTAATGAAGAAAATCAGTTTACGCGCTTAATTACTACATTCATTCAGGAATTTCCTGATCAAGCTTAAAGAGTATGGCTCACAAACATTCAGACAAAAAAAAGAAAAAAACAACCGTACAATTACATAAGGGCGTGCTGGAAGTCACCCGTTCAGGCATGGGATTCGTGATTGCCAAAGGACTTGACCGTGACGTGCTGGTGCGTCCAAATGATTTTAATACAGCGATGCACGGAGACACGGTACTGGTAAGGATTACCCAATCCAAAGCCGGCAACAGCCGGGTGCAGGGCATCGTCGAATCCGTTATTGAAAGAAAACAAACCGATTTTCCGGGACATATTGAAATGGGAGACGGCTTTGCATTTTTTATCGCAGAAACTTCCAGGCCCATGCCGGATGTCTATCTTCCCTTAAACAAACTGGCCGGGGCAGTCAACCGGGACCGGGTTATCGTACGTATTACCGATTGGGGTAAGAATAAAAAACCTCAGGGAGAAGTGCTGCAGATATTGGATGAAGCAGACGAAAATGATCGCGTGATGAAAGAGATCCTGCTTGAAAATGGGTTTACCATTGTATTTCCGGAAAATGTGCTTGCAGCGTCTGCCAGTCTTCCGGAAACCATACCTGCAGGAGATCTGGAAGGCAGGAAGGATTTCAGGAAAGTGCTTACGTTTACCATTGATCCGGCAGATGCAAAGGATTTTGACGACGCCATTTCCTTCCGTAAACTAAAAGATGAAATATATGAAATTGGTATTCATATCGCTGACGTGAGTCACTATGTGAAAACAGGTACTGCGCTCGATGATGAAGCCTACGAGCGGGCCACGTCGGTATATTTACCGGACCGTGTAAATCCGATGTTGCCGGAAAGGATTTCCAATGAACTCTGTTCCCTGCGGCCAAAGGAGGACAAACTTTGTTTTTCGGCCGTATTTCATATCACGCACAAAGGGGTGATCAAAGAGTATTGGTTGGGAAGGACCATTATTCATTCCAACCACCGCTTTGCTTATGAAGAGGTCCAGGATATTATTGACAACCATGCCGGCGAGTGTGTTGAAGAGATCGGTATCCTGCATGAGATCGCCCAACGGTTCCGGAAGCAACGTATAAAAAAAGGCGCGATTAATTTTTCATCCGTAGAGGTACGCTTCAAACTGGACGAGAAAGGAAAACCCATCGGTATCCTGGTAAAGGAAAGTAAGGAGTCGCATCAGCTTATAGAAGAATTCATGCTGCTCGCCAATCGCACAGTGGCCAGCCACGTGGCCAGGATCAAGATCAAAAAGAAATCGATCCCGTTTCCATACCGGGTACATGATACACCAGATAAGGAAAAGCTTGCGCCGTTTGTAGAATTTGCGAAAAAATATGGTCATCATTTCGATACGAAATCACCCGAAGGCATTTCTGCATCTTTCAACCTGATGTTACAAGATGTGAAGGGCAAACCCGAGCAGCATGTGCTGGAGCAGTTGGGGATCCGGACCATGGCCAAAGCGATTTATACGACCGAAAACATCGGACACTATGGTTTGGGATTTAGCAATTACTGCCATTTTACTTCTCCCATACGCCGGTATCCCGATATACTCACTCACCGTATTCTCCAGGAGGTTTTGGATGAAGAAATCCAGGTTCACAAAAAACTGGAAGAGCAGTGTAAACATTGCAGCGAACGGGAAAGAGCGGCGATGGATAGCGAACGGGCGGCCAATAAATACAAGCAGGTAGAGTATATGAAAGATTTTGTGGGGGATATATTCGAAGGTGTTATCAGCGGCGTGGCTGCATTTGGATTCTGGGTTGAAACCGTCGAACATAAATGTGAAGGTCTCGTGAGCCTGAACAGTCTGATGGAATACGACGACTTCCGGCTGATCGAAGGAGAATACGCCCTGGTGGGAAAACGCAGCGGAAGAAAGTTTCGCATGGGGGATAAGATTACCATTAAAGTGGTATCAGCCAACCTGGCCAAGCGCCAGCTTGATTATGAATGGGTGTTGGAAGCCAAAGGCTTGAAGCTTAAAGCGTAAAACCAATTTGCCAATGTGCCAATGTGCCGATGTGACGAAAACTAATTTGCCAATGTGACGAAAACTAATGTGCCAATGTGCCGAAAACTAATTTGCCGATGTGCCGATGTGACGAAAACTAATTTGCCAATGTGCCAATGAATTTTTAATTCAGAACTGCCAACTGTCATGCAAACATAAAATTCAGATCCGTTTGAAATTAATAATCAATAATCAATAATTAATAATTAGTGTCGCGTTTTCAGGAACTTTCTCAGGATTTCAATTCGTATTTCAAAACAAAACATTTTCCGGACCGGCCGGAGACTCTGTATGGGGCCGCTTCTTATATGCTCGAAGAAGGAGGCAAACGCATTCGTCCCGTACTTTGTCTGCTCGGCAATGAATTGTTTGGATCCATTCGGCCCGATACCTGGAAGGTTGCCACAGCCCTCGAGCTCTTCCATAATTTCACACTCATTCATGATGATATTATGGATAAGGCTCCGTTGCGTAGAGGAAAAGCGACTGTTCACGCAAAATTCAATGAATCGACCGCCCTGCTTGCCGGCGACGTCATGTTATTGCAAGCGTATGAATACCTGAATGAAACGGATTTAAAACATGTTCAAAACCTGGTCCGGTTGTTAAATAAAACCGGAGCTGAAGTTTGCGAGGGTCAGCAACTGGATATGGATTTTGAGCGCGCAAACAGCATTTCCCTGGATCAGTACCTGCAAATGATAGAATTAAAAACAGCCGTTTTTCTTGCAGCCAGTCTTCAAATGGGTGCTGTCGTGGGCGGCGCGGATGAAACGGACCAGAAAAATATATATGCATTTGGCAGGAACCTGGGCCTGGCATTCCAGGTACAGGATGACTGGCTGGATAGTTTTGGTAATCCGGACAAATTCGGAAAACAAAAAGGAGGCGATATCCTGGCCAATAAAAAGACTTTTTTATTACTAAAAACCCTGGAAAAAGCCGGTCCATCAGAAATAAAGACCATCCGGGAATTACTGCTTTCTTCCAAGCCGGATAAGATCGAACGGATGATGGATATTTACCGGGCCGCGGGCGTTGACCAGGAGGCGCAGATGGTTAAGAGAAATTATATGGTTGCGGCAAATTCTCATCTTGATGCCGTTCAGGTGCCCGATTCAAGAAAGACGGATTTAAAGGAATTGGCGGTTTATTTACTGGAAAGAGAAACTTGAAAACAAGTGTGGAGATGTGCCAATGTGCCGATATGCCAATTGAAAAATTCAATTCCCGCATTCCATTGGCACAGCGGCACATAAGCACATTGGCAAATTAGTTTTCGGCACATCGGCACATTGGCACATCAGCACATCAGCACATTGATTACCCGGTTTCAGGCTTTCGGCTTATCAAACAAGGTAGGTCACTCCCTCAATGGCAAGATCTGTATTTTGAAATACGACTCTGGCTTCTTTTTCAAATTCATCCAGCTTATCATATTTCGAACTGAAATGACCAATAAGAAGATGTTTTACACCGGCGATATGGGCAATGGATGCGGCTTGTACCGTGGTGCAGTGGAATCTTTTACCCGCCCGATCTTCCAGATCTTTCAGGTAGGTTGCTTCGTGGTATAACAAATCGACTCCTTTTACTTTAAGACCAATCTCCGGATTGTAGATCGTGTCTGCCGAATAGGCATATGATTTCGATTTTGGTGCCGGTTCGGTAACGGATTCATTTTGGATGACTGTTCCATCGGGGGTTTCATAGTTTTCACCCCATTTCAAACGATCGAAAAAGGAAGAAGGAACCCCCGAAATCCTTGCTTTTTCAGGATTTATCTTTCTTGGCGGACGAATCTGCCGGAAAATAAAACCCCAACAGGCTATCCGGTGAAAGACTTGAAAACAGCTCACCTCGAAACGGGTATCTTTTGCCAAAACACCCTCGCCTTCCAGCGGGTGAAAAATCAATTTGTACGGGAGCCGGGTGTCAGCCACCTGGAGCTGCATGTTGAATATATCCATCAAAGCCGGCGGTCCATACAGGTTGAGGTCCTGTTGACGCCCCAGGAGGCCCATACTGGTAATCAGCCCAATCAGCCCGAAATAGTGATCCCCATGGAGATGGGAGATGAAAATGTGGTTGATCCGGCTTCGACGGATCTTGTATTTATTCATTTGCGTCTGAGTTCCTTCCCCGCAGTCAATCAGGAAGAGATGGTCGTCGAGGGTGACTACCTGGGCCGTCGGATGCCGGTCGAAAGCCGGGATGGCAGAATTATTTCCTAATATGGTTACCGCGAGCACAGATGGGTTTTAGGTATGATCAATCGGGCCGGAAATGTTGATTTCCTGATATCAGGTGAAAAATAATACAAAAAGTAATAGGAAAAGGATTTGATCGTTAGCATATTGTACGGCATCCTTTGAAACTAATCCGTGAACTCCCTTTCGATTTCTTCCAAATAAATGATATCGGAAGCCTCGCTCTGTGTGGGGGCTATCTGCAAGGTTTGAAATTGTTCATTTTGATCGAAATATTTTTTGACCGGCGGTTGCGGTTCACACAGCACGAAGGAGGCATGCATTGCGTAAAACTGGTTTCTTAATTCAAGAATAGCTTCAGCAGCAGCAGAATCCATTTTTTGAATGTCTTTTAAATTAAGGAGCAGGTTTTTCACCTCGTGCTTAAGGAATGGCTCGCAAAGATCATGTAGCGCTGCTGTCATATTAGCAGCGAGAATGGGTTCAAGTACAGTAATGGCATGGAATTTCCCGTTGGTACTAATTTTGACTTTCATTTCAAGCGGCATTGTTAACATACGTTAATAAACCATGGAAAACAGGAATCAAAAATATTCGTTATTATTGTATTAAGCTCAATTAGTTAAAAATGGATAATAATTTTTCGGCCCAGGTTAAAGAGATTAT
>Ga0080027_10000823_pt1 | contig 12886 bp, 10 predicted proteins | sample OrgsoiDNA2013046_FD_70962 | JGI IMG/M metagenome (GOLD analysis project Ga0080027, IMG submission 70962) | Permafrost soil microbial communities from the Arctic, to analyse light accelerated degradation of dissolved organic matter (DOM) -... | ecosystem: Environmental > Terrestrial > Soil >... | reverse complement strand
GACCAGATTCTGGTGGTGGAAGCAGGCAAGATCGTGGAACGCGGCAAGCATGAAACGTTGCTGGCAGAGCAGGGTCGCTATCACGATCTCTACACCCGCCAGCACGGTCTGGAAACAAACCTGTTTCTTGCTCCCGGCGAAGGCGACACCGTGGAAGACACGAACGGAGCAAAGCGCGGCGGCGGTCCGGCCGGACCGGATGCCATGAGTATTATCAGCGGACGTGGACTTTAAAAATTGCGATCACGACCGCATGCCCAGGAGCAGGAACTTACCAAATTTCAAAAGTTGGATCCGTACTCTCGAACTATTCTGGTTCTGGGTTGCATTGCCTGTGCCATCATTTTTCCGTTCTTAGTTTTTGATTATCCCGAAACTGATCGCCTAGCCAACGAATATCTGAATGCTCCCGAATGCGGCAATGAGGCAATTACAACCCCGTTCCCACGAAACACGGCAGTCTGCACTTCTGAGGAAAAGAAGATTTTAAAGTTATCCCGCACTGGAGGCCGTTCACGTTCTTACTATGTCGTTCTGCAAGACGTAAGTGGAGTGGATTCGAAAGTCCTGCTCGAAAGCCTGAGCTCGAAGGGTGATGTGAGCAGGTTTTGGGACGCCGCAAGTCGCGGTGATGTAGTCCAGATCCAGAGATTCCATGGGAAAGTGATTTCTCTTTCAGGGCACTCGATCTATGTCGCCACCTCGGATCATCCTCAATGGCAGATCAGTAATCTGAAGACTGGCATGGAATTAACCGGAGGAGGAGCGGTGTTTCTATTTCTATTTATTACTTACCTCAGGCGAGCCCCTTCACCATAAACGTTTCAGATTTTGACCAGCGCGCTCACAAACAACCGACTACAATGCTTTCTTCGCCATGAAAACCAAATTTCTTTTCGTCGTCCTCACATTAGTTCTTCTTCCCAGCCTTCAGGCGCAAACGGCTCCCGCGCCCAAACCGCTCGATCTTCTCAAACATCGGCTTGAGACTATTTCTCAGGGCGTGAGTGCGGACTGGGGCGTTTACATCAAGTCGCTCGATACCGGCGAAGAAATCGCCATCAATGCTGACGCAGCCATGGACACCATGAGCGCCATCAAGATTCCGCTGCTGGTCGATGTTTACCGACAGGTAGATGCGGGCAAGATCAATCCTGCTGATCGCATTGTTCTTAAGACCGCTGACAAGCGCTTTGGGACTGGCGTTCTGCGTACACTGGATGACGGCGTTAACCTCAGCTTTCATGACGCGTTGACGCTGATGATTATCCAGAGCGACAACACCGGAACAGACATGGCGTTTGCGCGCGCCGGCGGACCAACTCATGTGACGCAGACCATGCATTCATTGGGATTGAATTCAATCGTCGCGACGGGAACTACTTTCGACTGGTTTAGCGCTTTGACGGCCGCAGGCGATCCGGCATACGCGAAGTACTCGCCGGAAGAATTGTTCACCAAAGGTTTTCCCGACAAGCTCACGGATGCGGAAGTGGAGAAATTCCATTTCGACGGCAAGCATCCGTTTGGACTCTCCAGCGCTCGCGATATGGGCAAACTGCTCGAGATGATGGCCACCAACAAAGCCGCCAGTGAGAAATCATGTAAAGAGATTCTGCGCATGATGGGCCTGCAGCAGATGCGCACCCGCATTCCGAAATTCATTGAAGACGACGCCAGCACGCCGCACAAGACCGGCGACTTTCCCCCTTACATCGCCAATGACGTTGGGCTGATTGAAACTCCGGCGGGTCGCGTGGTGGTTGTGTTCTTCACCGCGCATCATCGCGGGTTTTATTCGGAACTGGAAGACGCCATTGCCAGAATGAGTGAACAGGTGTGGGATTACTTCAATTACAGGGGTAAAGCAGGAGGCAAGTAGGACGGCCGACTAGCTGTGATCTAGAAACCTCCTGATCTCAGTCCAATAAGTCCTCACCACATGTTCAGTCTTCATGTGCCCGCCGCGATTGAGCAGTTTCAGTCTGATCCCGGTTGTCTCGGCGAAGTCTTGAACGGACTGCCATGGAATATAGGGATCATCCTTGGCGTGAAACATCATCACCTTCGAAGAAACAAATTCACCTGTATGGTGAGCAGGATTGAAAAACTTGCCCGAGTAAAGTTTGTTCCAGTTCTTCTCGCTCAGCCGGTAGCCGTTCCCAAACGCCTCGCGAATGTAAGTCGCGTAGCTTGGGTTTGAAGTTTCCTTCTTTTGCTCATCGCCCAGAATGCTCCAGTCCACCACGGGACAGTTGGCGATCACCCTGGTTACCCGCGCATCAAGTGATGACAGCAGTGCTGCCGCACCGCCGAAACTTCCACCGATGATAAAAATCTTTTCCGGTGCGAGTTTGAATTTCTTGCCGAAAGCTGTTTCGCGGATGCCTTTGGGAAGCTCGTCAATAATGTCACTCAGGTCTTCCTGTGGCGGACGCGCCAATAACTGCCCGTCACTCTCCCATGCTCCGCGCCAGCGCGGATAGAAGACCCAGTAGCCCTTCTGGGAAAGAAATTCCACCAGCGGCTGTTTGCGAGGAATGGACGGCATGCCGTCGCAAAGAAGAATCACACGATCCTTCTTGCTTGCACGTGCCGGCGGCAGAAATTCCGCCACAATTTCTTTCTTGAATCGTGTTCTGAACATTCCGATGCTCGTGTGACCCAGCCACCCTCGGCTGTAAGATTTGCTTTAAGCTCCGCTCTTCGCTCTCACCAGTTCCATGGCTTCTTCCTTCGTTCGGATCGTACCTTCTAGCTGCGCGTCTTCCACCGCCGTCAGCCATTCCTTGAACTGCGGCCCGGGCTGGAATCCCGCGGCAATCAGGTCATATCCGGTGATTAGCGGTTCTGGCCTCACTTGCTCCTCTGGCATGGTCTCAAATTTCTCTTTGGCAAAGTCATAGAGAGAAAGATCACGATGGCTGCTGAGGCAGTCAAGCCGGTGCAGGGCAAGATGCTCATCAAAGTTCGGAAGGCGTAGAAATCGCTTTAGTGTTGATTCCTTCATGCGCATCACGTCGCCAAAGCGCATGTGGTTTGCCACCAGCGAGCAAACCTGCTCGGTCTCTTCATTTGACATGCGAAACCGACGGCAGATTTCCGCGGCCATCGCCGTGCCAACCTCGGCATGCTGGTTGAAGCGAATGCGGTCCAGCATCTGAAACGTCGGCGGCTTACCTACATCATGCAGCAATACGCCCAGAGCCAGCGTTTTCGAGCATCCCGAAGGCAGCCCTTCCAGCAGCAGCAGCGTGTGTATCCATACGTCGCCTTCGGGGTGATATTCCGGAGGCTGCTGCACGCCCTGCATTTTTTTGATCTCCGGCAGGATCCGCTCCAGCAGGCCGCTTTCATCCAGCAGTTCAAACGCTCGTTTGGCCCGGCCCTCCGTCAGCATCTTGAGAATTTCATCGCGTATCCGTTCCCGGCTCACCTGATGAATCTGCGCGGCGCGCTCGCGGATTGCAGCGAATGTCGCGCCGTCGATCGTGTAACCAAATCTCGCGGCAAACCGAACAGCCCGCAGCATGCGCAACTTGTCTTCATCAAAGCGGCGGTGTGGATCGCCGATCGTGCGGACCACGTTTCGCTTAAGGTCATCCAACCCGCCCACAAAGTCGAGCACGTCTTTTGACTTCGGATCAAGCAGCAAGCCATTAATGGTGAAGTCGCGGCGCTGTACATCAAACTGCGCTTCCGTTGAGAACTGGACCTGGTCGGGATGCCGTCCGTCAGAGTAGTCTCCATCACTGCGATAGGTGGCCACCTCAATCGCGAAGTTATCGGGCTCTCCGTTCTGGCCGTCCTTGCGGACCGGTACCAGTACCACTCCAAACTGCGCACCTACGGCGTAAGTAAGAGGGAAGATTCGCATTACATCCTGCGGCGTCGCGGATGTGGCTACGTCATAGTCTGCGGGCTCGCGGCCCAGCACCAGATCACGTACGCAGCCTCCCACAAGATAGGCAGAGTAGCCTTTCTCGCGCAGTGTATGCACAATGCGTGCGGCTTCATGAGCTCTGGGTGACGTTAAGTCCATGCTTGTTTTGGATGCCATGCCGAACTTGATCCAATTCCAATAATATAGATGTATGCCAGAGGCCTGCATTTTGGGAATTGAAACATCCTGTGACGAGACCGCAGCCGCGGTCGTCAGCCGGGGAGAGAAAGTGTTGTCGAACGTGGTGTCTTCGCAGATCGCCACGCATCAACCGTATGGGGGAGTCGTGCCGGAACTGGCTTCCCGGGAACATCTGCGGGCCATTGTTCCGGTCGTTCGTCAGGCGTTGCGGGAATCAGGGCAGAGCTATCAATCCGTTGACGCCATTGCAGTCACGCAGGGCCCCGGACTCGCCGGAGCGCTGCTGGTGGGCATCAGCTTTGCCAAGGCTCTGGCGTATGTCCTGCAAAAGCCGCTGATCACGGTCAATCATCTGGAAGGGCACATTCACGCAGTTTTGCTGGAAGAGCGGCAGAAAGGTGCGTTTGAATTTGAGTTCCCAGCGCTCGCTCTTGTCGTCTCTGGCGGACATACACATTTATTTCTAGCCGAAGAGCATGCCAAAGGCTGGCGCTACAAAAATATCGGACGCACCCGTGATGACGCTGCCGGTGAAGCCTATGACAAGGTGGCCAAACTGTTGGGACTCGGATATCCCGGCGGTCCCATTATTGATGCGCTCGCAAAACACGGGAACGCGAAGGCGGTGAAATTCGGCCCGGCGCAGATCAAGCACAACAATCGCGGAACACCAAAGGACAAGCAGACGCTCCATGACTTTTCCTTCAGCGGAATCAAGACTGCCGTCTTGCATTATGTGGAGAGAGAGAACATGCGCGAATCCGTTGCCGCCAGGCAGCAGGCGTTGTCCTCCAATCCCAAACCCGCAGCCGAAGACGTCCTGCCGTTGTGTGATCAGAAGGCGCTCGATCTTGTTGCCTCATTCCAGCGTGCCGTAGTGAATGATCTGGTAGCCAAGACGTTGCACGCAGCGGACGAGCAGAATGTCCGCACTATTTTTGTTACCGGTGGGGTTGCGGCAAACAGCGAACTGCGGCAGACTTTTGAACGTGAGGCGGGGAAGGCGGGTCTGGCGGTGTATTTCCCTTCCCGGAAACTTTCCACTGACAATGCTGCCATGATCGCGGCTGCGGCCTATCCAAAATTTGTTGCGGGTGATTTTGCTGACGCGGAGTTTTCTGCCGAGGCTTCCCTCGCCTTGGTCTAGCTACGAGACCGGCTGGGATAGGCTGCCGGGAAGAATGGCTTCCACTGTCCGGCACAGCTGAGAAACGATATCGATGTCCTTGCGGATCACGTATTTCGATTCGATCTGCATCTCCTCCGACCCCTGTCGCCCTGCAAGTACGATGACCGGAATAGCTTCGGTTAGCGGGTTCGCTTTAAGGGCTGACATCAACTGGTGCCCGTCCATCTTGGGCATCTGCAAGTCGGTGACAATAATATCCGGATGGATGTGGCCAAGCATTTCCAGCGCTTCGGCGCCATTCGTGGCCGATTCGACCTGAAATCCACGGGTTTCCAGAAAACGGCAAACGGTATGCCGGATCAGCATCGAATCATCGACAACAAGAGCTAATAAAGGTGTGGACATTGAATTTCCTGAGCTTGATGTGACATTATCAAGCGGCACTCGCCAGCGCAAGCGGAATTCGCCTTATGGAAGTACCAAAGTCATTGATTAGGCTGCATTAAGCGTCAAGTTTAAGCTTCCTCGGGTTTGATTGTTTCTTCAATGGCCATGTCGCGGAATTCGCTGGCTTCAAAAACGTCGCCACATTCCTGGCATTCGACATATTCGGCGTCGTCTTCACGGGCCACGACGCGCACGCGGGGATGGCGGCAGATTTTCTCCATAGGTGTTTGGGTCGTGGGTCGATTCGAGATATGTGGATTCTGGAAATTCATGGTTCGAACCGCAGCGAGGACTTATTGGCGCAGGTTCACGAATCTTGGTTATTTTAGGCCGCTGATTGCTCTTGTCAAGTGTTTCTGAGGAACTAAAGAAGCGCCACTCAGGTCGGGAGTTCCACTTTGGTCAAGGCTTCCGGGGAATAGGGCTTTTGCGTCATCTTTCCTGTTTGTCGCCGCCGTGCCGCTAAGGCAATGGGTAAATTCCAGCGGCCCGGGCGTCTTCTATCAGCACCTTGGTCGTTGCGGAATCAGGCCGCTTCGCCAATCCGGTCTTGGCGGAAAGTACCGCTACCTGAAAGCTGGAGCGTCCGGTAAGCGCGCCATCAATGAAAAGAAATTGGTCAGTCCCCTGGGCCACGCGGACGCCCACATAGGCATGTCCTGGAACAATCACAACACTTGCATCCATCCCAAGGTTTTCAAACAAGGAGGCATACAGCACCGCCATGTCAATGCAATTACCGCTGCTCCGCCCCAAAGTGACCCGCGGCATGCGCACACGTTCCGAGGTTCCTTTGTTGCCGCCAAGGGTCGCGGAACTCTTTACGTAAGAGAGGCCCATTTTTTTAACTGCGTTATAAATCGCCTTTGCTTCCAGATACGTTTCCTGTTCCTGCTCTGCTGGAGCTTTCCAGTTCTCATACCCGGGCAGGCGACGGTCAGACGTGAAGCTTTTTGCCTCCGCCAGGACCTTTTCAATCATCGCGTCATGTGGCGTCACCCATGAGGCGATGAATGGCGCATATTTAAATCCATTGCCCCAGTCAATGTCCTCGGCGGAGCGCAGGCGCACAGGCAGCGTGATCTCGTCGAGCTTTTTTGTTCCTGACAGATCGCTGAATGTTACATGCACGGTGGCGGCAATGATCTCGCGGTTGTTGTAGAAGCGCGGCAGGAACGTCGGTGCGAAGGCGAGCGTATGCTGGGTGCCCGGCGGAACGTCAGATAGCTGGATTTCTTCATCACTCCAGCCCACCACGCTCACAGCCACGCGCTGACGCAGATTCTCTTTCCCCGGGTTCGTAATTGTCACGCTGACCGTGGCAAAACTTCTCTGCTCGGGGCCCAGTAGCGATGAGTAGTTGGCAAAGACAGGGAAGATCTCGCTGTCGATCCCGGCCTGAACTTTATAGAAAGTGGTGGGCATTCCAGGATGCGCGACCTTGGGATCTGGACGGTCAATTCCGCCCTCACCTGCATGAGCACTAAGTGCCGGCAGGGCTAGGAGAGCAATCGAAACTAAAAAGATGCAGGAACGACGAAAGTGCATGGCATTTAAGAGAATAGGCCGCCCACTAGGGGTTACAATCCGCCTTAAGCCTTACTTCGTATCCCCAGTACTAGGTAAAGTTGTCTCATCGTTAGGTCTCCCAACAATGACGTGCGCTATATCATCAACATGCACACGGCACAAACGGTGTTCGGAACTCCATTCGGCAACGTTGCCAGAAACCCGGAAGTGGATGCTCCATCCAACCGGCTTGACGCGTCCATCTTCAAGAACATCAGGCTGGGCGAACACTCCAACTTTGAGATGCGTATGACTGCAACCAACGCCCTCAATCACTTCAACTACAGCAGCATCGATCCAAACATGGAAGATGCTGGTTTGAGCCCGAATCCCAGCAGCCTGTTCGGACTCGGATTCAACAACCCGGCACAAACCACTGCCAACGGTCGTCTGTTTACCATCAGCGGCCGTGTAACGTTCTAAACAACCAGCAAGCACTGCAAAGCCCGCCGGCTCAATACCGGCGGGTTTTTTATTGGGTCTCTCGTTATTGCTGAGCGGGAGCAGGCAAGCCTGCTTGTGAAGGCCTCTTCGTAAAGGCCCCTCCAGCCAGCGCCAGGACCAGCGGGAAGCATTCCAGCACGTAGCGGGGCTCCGGGTTCTCCAGAGTGCTCAGGAAGAGCGTACGCAACAGCAGGAAGCTCACAATCGCCACAGAAGCGGCCCCAAACTTACCTTGCCTCCATCCACGCCAGGCCAGTATCAGGAAGGCCATGTTGATTCCAGCCCACGTCACTGCAAAGATGCTTTGACCCCGGTGTTTGGAGAAGTCCCACCAACGGCTCTCCACGGGCAATATCTCAGTCCGCGGGCGCAGCCAGATATCAGCCATTCTCAAAGTGGGCAGCCAGACATAGTAGCGTAGCGGATTGTGGGCCATCCTCTGCAATGCCAGGTTTTCAAAATCATGGTCCAGGTCAGGATCAATCGAAAGCTGCTGGCTGTATTCGTCAAACACGCTTTCTGTGCGCTCGTATGCTATCCGTGAATCAAATGCCCGCTCAGGCAGGTCGCCCAGGCTGATGTCTTCGCCTGGCACATGCCAGTAAATATCTTCAACCGAGACATAATCCACGATCCAGGTGCGCACCCAATGATTGAAACCGGATGGCACAAACTCTCCCGGATCGTTGGCGTAACGCGGCGCCAGCGGCTGGACCACATGAAATGTCCGCCAGTTACGAATTGTCCAGGGAAGCAGTGGCGCAAGCGAAATGAAAGCAAACAGCAGGCCGGCTGTCACAACGCGCTGCCTGTTGCTTGCGGTAAAAAGCAACACGGTCAATGCCATCGCGAGCGCGGCCATGATGATTCCGTCATCCGGACGGATCAACAGCGCAGCGCCGGTCCACGCGCCGGCAACGCACCACAGGCGGTTGGCCGAGGCGTCTCCAGCCTCCAAGGCCTTGAGTCCACGCACGCCGTAGTAAAAACAATGCGCGGTGCATAAGATGGCCAGCGTTTCAGAGAGCGGTGCAGCGGTATAGTTCGCAGTAAAGGGGCAGATTGCCGCCAGCAGGTAAGCAGCCTTTGCTGCCCGCTCATTCATCCACTCAAGTGCAAGCGCGGCAATCACCAGGCAGGTATTGGTATCAATGAAAGCCTGGATGATCATCACGGCGCCGTAATGGTCCGTTCCAAAAATCTTAAAAATCGCCGCGAGAAATGCCGGATAGCCTGGCAGGCGGATCAGGGTCGGATGGAGAATTCCACTGTCAGTAATTCCGTAGACTCCATCATGCAACAAGTGCTTGGCAATTTCGCCATAGACGAACGTGTCTCCGGTGACGTGCGGGTATCTCCACACAAAAAACAAACGCAGGGCCAGCGCCGCCAGAGTTACTGCGGTGAAATAGATCCAATTCTGGCGTACCAAAGTTAACAATTTTTTCATGCAGGATGGGCAAGTCTAACGGCTGGGTTCTCAGGTATTCAACTGGAAACCATCTGGTAATGTGCTTCATTGACCAGCGGTTGCCGTCAGCTTACGATGGATAAAGCCTCCCACCATGACGAAACAGGTCTTTTACGATCCACAAAGAAAGCGCTGGACCCGGTTACGGTTGCTGTTTGACGTGCTCGGCATCGTCATCAGCGCACTCGTCCTGTTCTTTATCGTGTCTGTTTTCTTTCAGAAGGAATTCCTTCCGCCCACGTTGCTCCCGGCGCTCAAGCGTAACCTGCACACGGTAAAAGAGCGTGAACGGGCGAAGAAGACCAAGACTGTAAACACTCATCGTAAGACCAAGGCTCCGCCTTCAGAAGTTGTACTGAATACTGACGAAGGAATTCGTGCGGCCTATTACGTCACCTGGGACGCAGCCAGCTTTGTCTCGCTCAAGCAATATTATCCGCAGATAGACCTTCTGTTCCCGGAGTGGCTTCACGTTCTAAGTCCTGACGGGCATATTCAGAGCGTGGATGACGTGAACCACCTTTTCCCCATCATCCAGAATGGTCGCGTGCATTCGCCGGATGATCGCGTGATGCCGTTTCTCCGCAATGAAAAAGCCAACATGGATGTGCTGCCGCTGATCAATAACTTTGATCCGGTGGCCAAACAATGGCTTACCAATATCGGCGACTTCCTGATTGATCCCAATGCGCGCCAGACTTTTCGCCAGCAGCTTCTGGTCTTCCTTGCCACGGACAAGTTTAAAGGCGCGTCCATCGACTTCGAGGAAATTCCCCTCTCCGCGCAGCCGGGTTTCCGGGCCCTCATCACCGAACTGGGACAGGATCTTCATAGCCGCGGTCTCAAGCTGTACGTGAACGTGCCCGTATCTGACAAAGACTTCGACTATCCGGCCCTGGCTGCCAGCTCTGATGGTCTGGTGATCATGAATTATGACGAGCACCAGACTACCAGTGGTCCCGGCCCCGTCGCCTCGCAGCCCTGGTTCGTCTCCAATATCAAGCAGGCACTCAAGGACATTCCTAAAACCAAGATCATCTGCGCCATTGGCAGTTACGGTTACGATTGGGCCACCAACAAAAAGACGCACAAGATCGTTAACGTGGATACCAACAACGTGCAGGAAGAATGGCTGCACGCGCGTGAGTCAGAATCAGATATTGATCTGCACCCCGGATCTCTCAACCCGCACTTTGCCTATCAGGAAGACAATGGCATTGAGCACCAGGTCTGGTTTCTGGATGGAGTAACCGCGCTGAACCAGATGCGGGCAGCGCGCCAGCTTGGAATCAGGACGTTCGCCTTGTGGCGGCTGGGTTCAGAAGATCGCTCACTGTGGGCCATCTGGGATACGCCCAGTGAAGCCAATGCCGAACAAAAACTCAGGAACGTTCCTGCCGGGGAAGACGTTGACAGAGAAGGTTTCGGAGACATCCTCTACGTGGGCAAGCAGCCCAAGTCCGGCGAGCGCGATGTCACACTTGATCCGGACACCCGTCTGGTTACCGCGGAAACAATGACTGCGCTGCCTGAGCCTTATCAACTCAGCCAGTACGGCCACAAAAACAAGGAAGTCGCCATCACCTTTGATGATGGCCCGGATCCCACGTACACGCCGCGAATCCTTGATGTCCTTAAGCAGGAACAGGCGCCCGCAACTTTTTTTCTCATCGGTCTTGAAGTGCAGAAATTTCCCTGGCTGGCCAGGCGTATCTATGATGAAGGGCACGCAATTGGCAATCACACCTTCACTCATCCTGACATCAGTGAAGTATCGCAGCGCTATATTGATCTTGAACTGAACGTCACGGAAAGGCTCTTTGCCAGCAAACTGGGAGTAAAGCCGCTCTTCTTCCGGCCGCCGTACTCGATTGACCAGGAACCTGACATCGCCGATCAGGTCCGTCCCATCGACCACGTACAGAGCATGGGATTCATCACCATCGGTTCCAAAATAGATCCTGATGACTGGCAGCGTGGCCGCACGGTGCAGGACATAGTCACCGCCGTAATGGACCAGGCGGAGCGGTACGCGACCGACGCCTGCCAGACGCACCAGCCGCCGGTCTGCGGAAACATCATTCTTCTTCACGATGGCGGCGGAGACCGCGAAGCCACTGTCCAGGCATTGCCACAGATCATTGAACGTTTGCGCGCCGACGGTTTCAAGATTGTTACCGTGGAAGAACTCATGGGCAAGACCCGTGCAGACGTCATGCTCAAGCTCGTTCCCAATGAAATTCTGGCTGCCCGGTTGAATGATGCAACGTTCACCATGCTGAACATCCTGATCCTCATCATCAAGTGGGTGTTCCTGCTGGGTGACATTCTCATGAGTGGACGCCTGCTCGGCATCGGCATGCTGGCCACCTATGACCGCCTGCGTAAAGTCCCGATCCTTGCCGGGGCGGACTTCAAACCGGCAGTTACTGTCATTGTTCCTGCATATAACGAAGAGAAGGTCATTGAGCAGACGGTGCGTTCCGTGCTCGCGTCTGATTATCCCAACCTGCATACCATTGTGGTGGATGATGGATCTTCTGATCGAACAACCCAGGTGGTGGAAGAGAAATTTGCCCGGGAGATCGCCGACGGCCGTGTGCGATTACTCACCAAGACCAACGCCGGCAAGGCTGATTCGCTGAATCACGCGTTGAAATATACTGACGATGAAATCTACGTCGGCATTGACGCTGACACCGTTATCGCTCCCAATGCCATCTCGCTTCTGGTTCCGCATTTTGCCGATCTCAGCGTGGCGGCGGTGGCGGGCAACGCCAAGGTGGGCAACCGCGTAAACCTCTGGACGCGCTGGCAGGCGCTGGAATACATCACTAGCCAGAATTTTGAACGCCGCGCACTGAATGTTTTTGGAGCGGTCAGCGTGGTGCCCGGCGCCATTGGCGCATGGCGCGTCTCGGCTGTGCGTGAATCCGGCGGCTATCACCTGGATACCGTGGCGGAAGACGCCGACCTCACCATGTCATTGCTGGAAAAAGGTTGGCGTGTGGTGAATGAAGATCGGGCTCTGGCTTTTACTGAAGCGCCCACCAACGCCAAGGGCCTCATGCGCCAGCGTTTTCGCTGGTCATTTGGAATCCTTCAGGCCGTTTGGAAACACGGGAAAGCCATTCGTAAACGCAGCCGCCTTGGCTGGATCGCGCTTCCCAACATCATCGTTTTCCAGATCGTCTTGCCGCTGCTCTCGCCGTTTATTGACTTGATGTTTGTCTTCGGTACGCTGCAATTCCTGCTCGAACGATACTTCCATCCGGAAAGTACCGATCCGCGCAGCTTTGAGCAATTGGCGCTTTTCTTTGTGATCTTCCTGGCAATTGATTTCGTGGCGTCTGCGCTGGCCTTTCTGCTGGAGCGCCGTGAAGCCGGACGTGGAGAAGATTTTCAGCTTCTGCTCCATCTCTGGCTGCAACGCTTTTCCTATCGCCAGCTTTTCTCGGCAGTGCTGATTCGCACGGTCAAACGCGCTGTTGACGGCAAGCCTTTCGCGTGGGACAAACTCGAACGTACCGCGGCCGTATCCAGGAATCGTGCCGAGGCGCATCCCGTCAATACCAATCCGTAGATGCTTTTTTTATAAAGGAATGTGGAGCGCGGCCGCCCTCGGCTGCGGCAGTCCTTGACGCAGGTCGTGCAACACTGAGGGAACCAGGCAGCGAAAGGCCGTCAAATCTCAATTAAAGTTAGAGCACGGGCTCCCTTGCCCGTGCTGCTTTCTTTGGCT
>Ga0080027_10000820_pt1 | contig 12898 bp, 10 predicted proteins | sample OrgsoiDNA2013046_FD_70962 | JGI IMG/M metagenome (GOLD analysis project Ga0080027, IMG submission 70962) | Permafrost soil microbial communities from the Arctic, to analyse light accelerated degradation of dissolved organic matter (DOM) -... | ecosystem: Environmental > Terrestrial > Soil >... | reverse complement strand
AAACGCCGCACGTCGCCCCGGTCGTCGCGCCGGTGGTCGACCCGGTCGTCGAGCCGCAGGCGCCTCCGCCGACCAACGGCGAGGCCGCCGCGGCTTCCGGAGGTCCGTCCGACGCCGCATCCCCCGATGCCGACGACGACACCCACACCGACGACACGCTTTCTGACGAATCGTCCGACGAGGCGCATCCGCCCGTCGAGGGCGCGGCCCAGCCGCAAGCCGGCGAGAAGAAGCGTCGCCGACGCCGCCGCCGCAAGAAGGGCGACAAGACGGGCGCACCCCTCGCCGCCGAGGGCGCGGCGCCGTCAGAGGATGGTGAAGGCGCCCCCGTCGAAGGCGCCGAGGCCGAGGCCGCCAAGCCCGCCGACCGGCCCGAGAAGCGCGAGCCGCGGCGCGAGAAGAAGTCCGGTCCGCCGCGCGAGCGTCCTCCCGTGAACGCGGGCGACATCGTCTTCGGCAAGATCGTCGAGATCACCGACGAAGCCATCCTCATCGACATCCCCGGCAAGGCGCGCGCGATCTTCGATCGCCGCGAGCTTCTCATCGCCGACGACGATGATTCGACCGCCGCTCCGGCGGCTCCGGGCGACGCAACGGCCGCAGCGGCTGAGGCGCACGAGCCTCCCGAATCACCCGTCGACGCGTCCGACGCGCCGCCTGCGCTCGCTTCCGATGGCGTCGACGCGCCGGCCGTGCCGATGGTCACCGAGAAAGCCTCTGCCGAGCCGGCGTCTGCCGAGCCGGCGACGGAGGAGCCCGCGGCGACAGCCGCTGTCGAGGCGTCGCCCGAAGTATCGCCCGAGCCGTCACCCCAGGCCTCGCCCGAGCCCGAGCTTCCCAAGGAGCCGAAGATTCCTCACGTGACGCTCGAAGTCGGAGCCGACTTCATCGCGGTCGTCCACAACGACGGGGCGCGCGGGGGCCTGGTGGTTCTCACGCACCACCCGAAGCGCCTCGAGAAGAGCAAGGCGGCCGTCGAGAAGGCGAGCCACGAGCACACCACCGTGATGGGCCTCGTCACGGGCGTCATCAAGGGCGGCATCGAGGTCGATGTCGACGGGCTCCGCGCTTTCGCGCCCGGATCGCACGTCGACCTCCGCCTCGGGACCGATCTCTCGCACCTCGTCGCGAAGCGCCTGCCGTTCTTCGTCACGCAGTACGCGAAGCGCGGTCGCGACGTCGTCCTGTCTCGCCGATCGATGCTCGAGGCCGAGAGCCGCAAGGCGCGCACCGAGGCGCTCGCGAAGCTCAAGGTCGGCGAAGAGATCGAGGGCATCGTGCGCAGCGTCGTGCCGTTCGGCGCGTTCGTCGACGTGGGCGGCATCGAGGGGCTCGTTCCGCTCCAGGAGATGAGCCACAACCGGGGTGACGGTCCGAGCGACGTCTTCAAGGCCGGCGAGCCCACACGCGTCGTCGTGATGAAGATCGACGACAAGGGAAAGATCTGGCTCTCGCACAAGGCGACCATTCCCGATCCCTGGCAACAGGTGGCGCAGAAGTACGCGGCGGGCACGCGCCACGCGGGCAAGGTCGTTCGGCTCCAGCCGTTCGGCGCCTTCATCGAGCTCGAGCCGGGCGTCGACGGGCTGCTCCATACTGCGGACCTCTCGGTGAAGCGCATCGAGACCCCCGACGAAGTGGTCAAGGTGGGCGACGCGATCGACGTCGTCGTCGCCCACGTCGACCCCTCCAACCACAAGATCGCGCTCCACCCCGCGCTCCAGGGCGACGCGGCCGACGAGGCACCCCAGCGGGTGGCTCCGCACAAGCCGGTCAAGGCCAAGATCGTCACCATCGAGAGCGGAGGCCTCGTCGTCCGCATCCTCGGCGTGTCCGGGCGCAACGCGCGCGGCTACGTCACAGCGGCCGGCACCGGGACGCCGCGCGGCACCGAGCTGCGCAAGTCGTTCAAAGTCGACCAGGTCATCGACGCGAAGGTGATCGAGATGGATCCCCGTCGCGGCGAGGTGAAGCTCTCGATCAAGGCGCTCAGCGAAGATCAGGAGCGCAACGCGTACCAGACCTACCGGCAGCAGCTCAAAGCCGAGGCGCGCTTCACCTTCGGCGACCTGCTCGCGAAGAAGGGGATGCCGCCGCGCTGACGCGGGCGAGCCCATCGAGGGGCGCCGGGCATTCGCCGCGCAAGCGGCACCCGGCGCACTCGATGCCCCGCCAGATCCGGTCGAAGCGGGCCTGCGCTTGGTCGAGCAGGAACTCGTCGTCCGTGAGGATGCCCATCTCGAAGTTTCGACGGCCGTCGCCCTTGGCGCCCAGGCCGGCGCCCGTGAAGTTCGCGCTGCCGAGGTAGAGCAGTGCGCCGTCGATCGCGATCATCTTGAGGTGCACGCGCGGGCAGGCGCGCATCTCGAAGTGAGGTCGCGTGAGGCGGCCCGCGCGGGACGCGAGCTCCTCGCGGAACGGCCGTGACGGCGGCGCCGCGTGGAGCAAGCGAACGACGACGCCGCGATCGCAGAGCGACTGCAGCGTGTCGAGAATGGGGACGTAGCGGCCGGCCGCACGGGCGCGCGTGCCGATGGGCGCCTCCACCAGCAGCTGCTTCACGTTCGCCGTCGAGATCCAGACCGACGTCTTGGCCTTTGCGATCGCGAGCGTCACCTCGGCGTAGTGCGCGCGATCGACGATGAGCGAGACGGACGCACGCCGGGTGTCCACGCGGCCAGCATAGCGGCGCTTGCTCTAAATCGGCGCTCACGAACGTGAGCGCTGATTTGGTCAAACCTGGGCGAATAAATCGGTCGTCGATTTAGGCGATCATCCTCACGAGCTGTACGCCGGACCACACGCCGAGGACCACGAGCACCAGGCCCATCACGCGAACGAACCACTTGAGTCCTGCGCGAGGAAACTTGCCCTGGTAGCGGCGCAGGAGGGCCGCCAGCGTGACGAACCAAGCGCCCACGCCGGCCGTGGCGCAGGCGCCGAAGGGTAGCGCAAAGGCCGGGGAAGGCTCTTTCAACCCCCGCGAGTAGAGAAATGCCACGGCGGCGCTCCACGACAGCAAGAGCGTCGGGTTGATCGCCGACACCGAGAAGCCGAGGAGCGCGCTCCCCGCCTTGTTGTCGGCGTCCGTCTCGTTTGCGTCCGGGGGCTTCCAGAACGCGAAGCGGATTCCTATGGCGACGAGGACGAACGCCGTCGCCCCGTGCGAGATCGGCACGACGATGGCGTGACGGGCCAGAAAGGTCGTGTAGCCCCAGAACGCGGTGCCGGCGTAGATGCCCTCGGCCGCCGCGGCGCCCAGGCCGATGCGCATGGCCTCGCCGTACTTGCCGCGCGACGCGCGCGAGACCGCCATCACCGCGATGGGCCCCGCCAGCGGCATCGACCCGACGAAGCCGAAGACCAGCGCCATGAGGCAGATCGCTACGACGCGCATTCGTCAGGGTTCGGGCGCAAATTTCGGACCGGCGGCAGGCGCGCGGGAGACGGCGTCGAACGGCTCGAGCTCGAGGCCACCGAGCACCCGCGCGCGGACGAAGGCCAGCCGCCCGGAGAGCACCGGCTCGTCGGCGGCCCGATCGACCGCCGTCGAGTAGACGAAGGCGAAGCACTTCCGCAGGAAGCCCCCGAACGCCATCACCCGCCCGCCGAGCGCACCCTCGGGGCCGCTCCCGGGCTCGACGACGACCTCGATGCGCGTGTCGAACGTGCCCTGCGTGATCGCGACCTCGTCTTCGACGGTGCGCGCGGTCCCGGGTGCCGCCTCGGGGACGAGCTTCCTCGCCCGCGAGAGCTCTTCGCACCGCGCTCGGCCGACGAGCTCGCCCGCATAGAAGACAGCCACCGCCACGCGCGATCGCGTGGGCGCGTGCGTCGCCACGAGTTCGGGCTGGGAGTGGTCGTCGATGCGCCAGGCTTTCCCGTCGGGCAGCGGGAGCGAGAGCTCGAGGCGATGCGAGCGGTAGACCGGCAGCGGCCTCGCGTCGGCCGTGAAGCTCGCCGACGACGGACCCGGTGCGGAGGCGGACGGCGCGGGCGCCCGGGCGCACGAAGCCAGCGACGCGCACGACGCGCCCCACGCGACAGCCAGCGCGAACGGCGCGGAGCGGCGCTCTAGACGCGCGTCAGCCACTCGGGGTGCGAAGCGTCGCTGCCTCGCACGACGTCGAAGAAGCGCGTCTGGATCTGCTTGGTCAGTGGGCCGACGGTCCCCTGGCCGATCGCGCGATTGTCGACCTCGCGCACCGGCGTGATCTCCGCCGCGGTCCCGGTGAGAAAGACCTCGTCGGCCAGCCAGAGCTGATCGCGCGTCAGCCGGGTCTCGACGACCGTCATCCCCATCTCGCGCGCAAGCGTGATCACGGTGTCGCGCGTCACCCCTTCGAGGATCGAGCACGAGAGATCGGGTGTGTAGATGACGCCGCGCCGCACGATGAAGATGTTCTCGCCCGAGCCCTCGCTCACGTAGCCGTTGGCGTCGAGCATGATGGCCTCGTCGTACCCGCCCAGCTTCGCTTCGCGCTTCGCGAGGACGCTGTTCGTGTACTGGCCGTTCATCTTGGCCTTCGACGGGCTCACGTTGATGTGATGCCGGGCGAACGAGCCGATCTTGGCGCGGATGCCGTTCTTGAGGGCCTCGTCGCCGAGGTAGGCGCCCCAGCGCCACGCGATGATCGCGGTGTGCACCGGGTTCTGCGGGACGTAGATGCCCATGGCGCCCTCGCCGATGAAGACCATCGGCCGCAGGTAGCCGTCGCTCATGCCGTTGACGCGGAGCGTCTCGAGGCACACTTGCTCGAGCTGCTCGCGCGTGAACTTGGGCTGAATCATGCACATCTTGCAGGTGTCGAGCAGCCGCTCGATGTGCGCGCCGAGCCGGAAGACGTACGTGCCGCCGTCGCTGCGCTGGTAGGCGCGCATGCCGTCGAAGGCCGCCAGGCCGTAGTGGAGAGAGTGCGTCAGGACGTGGACCTTGGCCTCGTCCCAGTCGATGAACTCTCCGTCGATCCAGATTTTCTTTTGCTTGTCGACCATGGCGTTCGCGTCAGGCTCGACCTACGAATCTAGTCGGCGAAACGCCCCGGTGCCAGGGGGACCTTTCGCGAGCCGGGCGGCATCGGGCTAGTGTAGCTCTCTACTGGTTTCTAGTTGTGCAGCGAGCGCGCCTCACGGTAGGCGCCGCGCCGCCGAGGTTTGGACGGACCCTTGATTTGCCCTAGCTGCGGGCGTGATGCCCCGATCGTCTACCGCGGAGTCGTGCCTTATTGCACGGCGTGCGGGGCGCTTCGCGCGCCGCTCGCCACGCCCTCGATCAACATGGCGGGCAAGTCGTCACAGGTCGGTGGAACCGTGGCGAGCGTGGCCGGGTGGCTCGTCTTGCTCGTCGGTCTCTCGGTCGACCTCGGCTTTGGCCTCCTCTTGTGGGCGCTCTTCACCGGCGCGGCCGCGCTCGTCGTGGCCTTGCCGCTCGCGCTGATCACGACCGGTATCGGCGTCGCGCTCCTCAAGGGCGGCAGCTCGCTCCGGCAGTCGGGAGAAGACAAGGAGCGCGCCGTCCAAGATCAGGCGCTCCTCTCGATGGCCGGTCACCACGGGCCGGTGACGGCCACCGACGCCGCCCGGCTCCTGAACGTGAGCGTCCCGGTCGCTGACGCCATGCTGACGGCGCTCGCGAAGCGGGATCCGGATCGGCTCTCGGTCGACGTCGACGACCAGGGCGTGGTCTGGTTCCGCCTCGCCAATCCGTTCGGGATTCCCCTTCCGGGCGCATCCGCAGAAGAACGGGTTCGCGTCGACGCCGGCGGGGTCAGCGGAGCGGGCCGCACCGAGGAGCGGTTCGGCGGGCCGGCGGCCGAAGAGGCCGCGGCCGACGCGACGGCGAGGCGCTCGAGGTGATACCGCCGTGCCCGTGACCACGAGCGGCCTCGAGCGACCAGGCGACGAACGGCGGAAGCGCGCGCTGCGCCTCTTGCATCGCGAGCTCGACGCCTGCGTCCTGTGCCCCAAGATGATCCGCCCCGTGGTCCACGGAGGGGCGGTCCCGAGCCGCGTGATCCTGCTCGGGCAGGCCCCGGGGCCTCGCGAGGGCACGTTCGGCAAGCCCTTCGCGTGGACGGCGGGCAAGACGATGTTCGGCTGGTTCGAGCGCGAGCTCGGCGTCGACGAAGAGCGGTTCCGCGCGTCGGTCTACATCGCGGCGGTCGCACGCTGCTTTCCGGGGAAGGCGAGCGGCGGCGGCGACCGCAAGCCCGATCCCGGCGAGATCGGCCGATGCGAGACGTGGCTCACGCGCGAGGTCGCGATCCTGGAGCCTGAGCTCGTGATCGCCGTCGGGACGCTGGCCATCGAGCGCGTGACGGGCATGAAGTCGCCGCTGGCGAACATCGTCGGAACGACGCTTCGCGCGCGCTGGCACGGGCGCGACGTCGACGTCATTCCGCTCCCTCACCCGAGCGGCGCTTCTCCGTGGCACCGGATCGAGCCCGGCAAGACCCTCCTGGGCAAGGGGCTCAAGCTCCTCGCCAGGCATCCGAGCCTCGCGGGCATCCGCGCGCCGGCGAGCTAACGTCCACCTGATGAACATCGTCACCCGGCGCATCCTCGGGTCGACGGCGTCCACCGTCGACCGGGCCTTCGTTCTTGCCCTCGAGATGCGAAACCGCAAGTCGCGTGCCCGGGCCGACGCGCTCTCGCACGACGAGCGCATCGCGATCCTCGGCTCCATCGAAGCGACCTACGGCGCTCCCGAGCTGCTCTCGAACCGCGACGCGTTCTTTCCGCCGCCGCCGCCCGTTCAACCAACCGAGCGCCACGTGCGCGCGCTCGCCGAGCTCGGGTCGCGCGGCGAGTGCGTCGAGCACTCGTGGCCCAGCGCCTTCACTCCCTTCGACCCGCGCGCCGGCGAGTCGTACCTCGCGCACGTCCCCAACCGCACGGCGCACGCGCGCATCTACGGTGCGGGCGGGGGCCGGCCTGCGGTCATCGTCGTGCACGGGTACATGGGCGGTCAGTGGGGCATCGAAGAGCGCGCTTGGCCGATCCGCCAGATGAACCGATGGGGCCTCGACGTCGCGGTCTTCGTGCTTCCGTTTCACGGCGTCCGCGCGCGAGTTGGCGGGGGGGCGCCGCCCTTTCCCGGCGACGATCCCCGCCGCACCAACGAGGGCTTTCGCCAGATCGTCGCCGACCTCCGCTCGCTCGCCGGCATCTTGCGCGCTCGAGGCGCCCCGAGCGTCGGCGTGATGGGAATGAGCCTTGGCGGATACTCGACGGCGCTCATGGCGACCTTCGAGCCTCGCCTCGCCTTCGCCGTTCCCCTCATTCCGCTGGCCTCGGTCGCCGACTTCGCGCGAACCCAGGGCCGCCTCGGGACCGGCGCGAACGCCGACCTGCAGCACGCCGCGCTCGAACGCGCGAACGCGATCGTGAGCCCGCTGGCGCGCGCGAGCCTCTTGCCCGCGGAGCGCGTGCTCATCGTCGCCGCCGAGGACGACCGGGTGACCCCCCTCGCCCACGCCGAGCGGCTGGCCGCGCACTTCGGGTCCCCGCTTCTTCGAGTGCACGGCGGGCACCTGGTGCAGACGTGGCGGTCGACGGCTTTCCGCGCAGTTAGGGCGATGCTGCAGAAGAACGGAGTGCTCTGACCGCCCAGGGATTCCGTCCGGGGAGCAATCCTCGTTGGCGCGATTGTTTCGGGATGGTGTCGACGTGCACTGTACAAACGTCAGAGTTGACCAGCCCGCTAAAAGGCGTCTGATAGGGCGTGGTGAAAAGCTGTGCACAGTCTGAGCGCGCGGATGCTTTCGAAGCAACCGTGACGGCCGCACCAAGTGCCCACCGCTCGGGGCATCGCTCGACTCAATCGATGGGGCGCGACACGCGCCGCGGCGAAGACTGGGTGGCCGTGCTGATCGGCATGCGGCGCGCGCAAGCCGTCGGATGCGGCATGTGGGCTTCGTTCTTCGTGGTCGACCTTGCTGCCGCCACGACGTTGCACGCCGGCGCGGTCGCGCACTTCCTCGCGCTGCGGCTCATCGTGCTGCTCGTGATGGGCGTGGGGCTCCTCTCTCTCTATCGCAATCGCACGCCCACGGAATGGTCGCTGACGTTGAACGACGTAGCCGCGTGCAGCGCGTCTGCGATGGCCATCGCCCTCATGTGCGTCGAGTTTCGCGGCATCACGAGTCCTTACCTGCCCGGCATATGCCTCGTGTTGCTCTCGCGAAGCGTGACCTTGCAGTACCAGTGGAAGCGCGGTCTCGTCATGACCGGCATCCCCGTCTTTCTGTCGATCCTCGTCCTCGTCGGGTCGGCCGCGTTCTCGCCGCGAATCGCCGCGCAGTTCAGAGACCCGGCAGCGGTGACGATGTTTCTCATCAACATCGCGTACGTCCTCGGAACCTATGTGTTCCTGGTCGTGGGTGGGCACGTCGTCTGGTCGCTTCGCCGGCAGGTCTTCGAGGCCCGCAGCCTCGGTCGATACCGGCTGAAGCGCCGAATCGCATCCGGGGGAATGGGGGACGTCTGGGTCGCTTACCACCCGGGGTTGAAGCGCGACGTCGCGGTGAAGATTCTCCGGCCGGACCATCTCGAGCGCTCCGGAAGCGCGCTCGCACGCTTCGAACGCGAGGTCCGCGCGACCGCAGAGCTGATGCACCCCAATACCGTCCGAGTCTTCGACTACGGCACGACCGAAGACGGCCTCTGGTACTACGTGATGGAGCTCCTCGAGGGCGAGACGCTGGCCCAGCACGTCATGCGCCTCGGACCGCTCTCTCCGGCGCGGGCTGTGCACATCATGGGGCAGGCGGCGCGAGCCCTCGGCGAAGCCCACGAGCACGGCATTGTCCATCGCGACGTGAAGCCCGAGAACCTCTTCATCACCTCTCTGGGCGGAGAGCACGACTTCCTGAAGGTCCTCGACTTCGGGATTGCCAAGGTGCGGAGCCCCGACGGCGTCGAGGGCATGGGGGTCACGGACACCGGCTGCGTTCTCGGAACGCCCGCGTACATCTCTCCAGAGGTGGCGACAGGTCAAGAGGCCGACGCCCGCTCCGATGTCTACGGTCTCGGCGGAGTTCTCTACTTCCTGCTTTGCGGGCGTCCGCCCTTCGAGGCGGAGTCGGCGGGCGCCCTCATCTTCGCCCACGTGAACGAGCGAGTCGCCTCTCCGTCGCGGATGCTTGGTCGGCAGCTCCCTGAAGACGTCGAAGCCGTCGTTTTGCGGGCGCTCGAGAAGGACCCGGCCCGCCGGTACGCGACGGCCGCCGAACTCGCGTTGGCCCTGGCGTCTTGTAGCCTGGCGGGCTCCTGGACGTTCGGCGACGCGACGCTGGTCGCGCGCCGAAGCAGTCGGCCGCCGCCTTCGGGCATGATGGAAGCATTTCCCTCGATGCGTGCGCCCAACGTCCCCCGCGAGTGGGCCCATCTCGCCGAGGACGCTCCCCCCGATCAGCCTCCCGTCAAATCGCGTTCGAGCGCCTGACGTCGAGGAAGAAGCAGCGGCCCGCGTCGCGCACGACCGTCGATCGAGCCGGCGCCGGCGAGAGCTTGTCCGCGAGCGCGAGAAGGGCTTCTTCGGTTCGGTAGAGGAGACGCCAGTCGAGGACGTAATCCATGAACCATGTGCTTTCAGCGGATTCCGTCAGATTGCCGAGGAGCAACCGCCCTCCTGGACGTAGCAGTCCATAGAGCAACCCCGTGAGCGACGCGGCGACCGGCTGCGGCAAATAGTCGTAGAGGCCGGCCGAATAGACCAAGTCGAGATTCGCGAGGGTCTCGGTGACGACCTCGAGGTCTTCGGTCGTCTTCGGCTTGAGGAGTTGCCGCACGGACGAGTGCACGCAATGCACGGTCACTGGGAGCATGCCTCGATGTTGTTCGAGTAGAACCCGCGTCAGGTGCCGGTGCGCGCTCTCGTGGGCGGCTCGGTCCTGATCGAGGAGAATCAGCTCGACCGGCCTGCGAATCGTCTCGATCTCGCCCAGGAGGCGGCGGAGCTCGAGCGCCGGCCCCGCCGCCAGCGCGAGCACCCGGACCGGCGCGGTGCCTTCCGCCGTGACGGCCACGCGCACCGCCTCGCGCATGACCGCCTCGCGGGCGACCACCGAACGATTCAAGGGCGAGCTCTTGATCACGGAGTCGAAGAATCGGCCGAATAGCCCGTCTCCGGACGGCTCGGCGAAGCAAAGCTCCATCATTCGATAGTCCCCGGCGTATCCGAGAGGTTTCTCGTAAGCGCGCCGGTGGAACGGGCTCGTGACCGCGAATGCCAGGAGCATCGAGGACGCGTAAGCCCGTCCGAGCGCTGCCGTCTCCTCGTCGAACCCGCGACTCTTCTCGTGCAGGTCGGAGAGGACTTCGAAGAACGCAGCCTGCCATCGCGAACGAAATCCGGAAAAAAGCTGGGATTTCTCGATCTCGCCTCGCTCGGGCTCTCGAGCCTCGGTCTGTTCCAGCTGGTCGATCTCGCGCCGAACATCCTCGAAGAGCTGCGCGACGTCGCCGACCGCGCTGCGCCATTCCGCCGGGAGGCGCGTCCGGCACTCGCGGCTGATCGCCAGGCGGCCGTCGAGGTTCGCGCTGAGATGCAGGTGCTGCAAGTCCAGGAGCCCGGAAGTGAACCGCGCCCCCACGCGCTCCGGGTTCCCGTGGACGACGACCGCCTCACCCGACCAGAGGAGCTGATCGCGAATCAAGAGCTCGAACGACTCGAGCACCGTGCCCGGGGGCAACGAGAGCTCCGGATCGGCCGCCGCGCCGAAGCCCGCCGCACTCAGGTCGATGACGGCGAGCGGACCGACGACCATCCCCTCGCAACGGAACCGGCACATGAGGTTCGCGGGAATGTCCGCAGCGTCGAGCCGCGCCGGACGGAATCGGACGGCGGCGCCGTAGCCGCCGTTCAAATCGGCGTGCTGGGGAAGGGGCGAAGCGATGGGCCGCCTTTCGGACCGCGGCGGCGAAGAGGAACGGGTTGCGCCCTGCGAAGGATGAGGCGGCGGTACCGACGGGGGTCGTGGGGGAGGCAGAAGCGTCGATCGTACGGGGGGGGCTGACGGCATGACGACCATCCTAGGTGACGAGGGTTGCGGGGATGTTACAGGTAGTCGGCGTTTGTGGACCTGGCCATTTATTTATTTTTTTTTAGGCTGCACGATAGGGACGTGGATGAACTTCAACTCTCTATTAAGGGAGACATTCGCGTATTACGCGCCTCGATTCGATCGAGACGAACACGCGAAAACCTCTTTCGCTTGGAACTTGCGCTTGCGCTTGCCGTTGCCGAGCCGATCGGCTAGTCGATCGGAAGCGGATACAGGGTTCATGGCGGCGAGCTTATTGACGACCAACGCGTCCGCCGAGAGCGGACCGCACGTCGCCTCGTTCATCACGGACGTCGTGGGCGACGTGAGCCGCCCCCGGGCGGCGCTGCCGCCGACCGCCGAGCTGGGTCATCTGCCCGGCGATGGCGGCCCGGCCGTGGGAGCGAGGAACGTGCTGGCGTGGCGACGCCGGGGGGTGGCGCACGCGGTCGAACAGTGCCGGCGCTTCGGGCCCGTTCATCGCTCGCAAATGGGGCCGCTCCCCTACGTCGGCGTGTCCGACCCCGAGCTCCTGCTCTCCATCGCCCGCAACGACGACTGCGCGTGGTCGGCGGCGCTCCCCTGGAGCACGATCTTCCGGGGGATCAACGCCGAGAGCGCGACCTTCGACGCGCCCGTGACGCTCGACTTCGAGCTGCATCGCGAGGCGCGTCGCCTCCTGCAATCCGGGTTCAGTCCGGCGGCCATGGCGGCCTACGTCGCGATGGCCTCCGAGATGTTCGCGGACACGCTCGACGGCTGGGTCGAGCTCGGCCGCGTGGAGTTCAAGCCCGCCGTCCGTCGCCTCCTTGCGGGCGTTTCTTCGCGTACGCTCGTCGGTTGCCACGCGGCTCTCGACGCCGAACTCCTCGACCGAGCGCTCGCGGACGTATGGGGCGGGACGTTCGCGCTCATGAACAGCCAAACGCACCGGCGCGCCATTCGTGGATACGAATCGCTACGAAAAATGCTGAGCCCCCTCGTCGAGCGGCGCCGCGCGGCCCCCGGGCCCGACCTCTTCAGCCGCCTCTGCGTCGCCGGCAGCGGCCCCGATTGGCTCGACGACGCGACCCTCGTGCGGTTGTTCATTGGAGTCATGGCCGCGGCCTTCGATACGACGTCTTGTGGTCTGTCGAGCATGGCATATCTCCTCGCCACGCACACGGACTGGCAAGAACGCCTGCGCTCGGAAGTCATGAGTCTGAAACATCAGCGGTTCGTCCACGAAGACAGCAAGGCCCTTCCGTTGATGGATCGCGTCTGGAAAGAGACACTGCGCCTCTTTCCGGTGGCGGCCACCCTGCCGCGCACGGCGCTCTGCGACGTCGCGCTCGGGCCCTGGCACATCCCCGCGGGGACGTTCGTGCAAGGGCTAATCGGCCCGGTCTTGCGCGACCCGGCCTGGTGGACCCGGCCGGAGAGCTTCGATCCCGAGCGCTTCTCCGACGAGCGCGCCGAGGACCGACGGCACCGTGCGCTCTTCATGCCCTTCGGTTCGGGCGCTCACGCCTGCATCGGCATGCAACTCGCGAGCGTCGAGGTGAAGGCGTTCTGGTTCACCATGCTGAGTCGCTGCCGCTTCCGTCTGGCGCCGAGATACGCAGCGCACCATTCCTACGCTCCGCTGGGCTCCGTATCCGGCGACGTCGCGATCACGATCGAGAGACTTTAGCTAAGCTTAGCTGCTAGCGAGCGAAGTCGCGGTCCTTGGGCGCGCGTACGTCTCCGCGGCCAGTCCGCGCTGCACGTCGAGATCAAGAGGGCCATGTGCATCAGAAACGTTCGCTCTTCGGGCTTCCACGGCCGATCTTCTGCGTCGAGCGTGCGAACGGCGGCATCGGAGACGAGATCTT
>Ga0080027_10000818_pt1 | contig 12901 bp, 12 predicted proteins | sample OrgsoiDNA2013046_FD_70962 | JGI IMG/M metagenome (GOLD analysis project Ga0080027, IMG submission 70962) | Permafrost soil microbial communities from the Arctic, to analyse light accelerated degradation of dissolved organic matter (DOM) -... | ecosystem: Environmental > Terrestrial > Soil >... | reverse complement strand
TTCAGCCTTGGACATGGAGGTAATGATGCACAGAAAGTTATGGGTATCATCGGAGCTGCTTTTATTTACTATCAGCACCAACTGGGTCATAACCTTACTTTCAAACAGTTTGTGGATCATAATACCTGGGTTCCGCTTGCCAGTTTCACCTGCATTGCGCTGGGTACCATGAGTGGTGGCTGGAAAATCGTAAAGACCATGGGAACCCGCATCACAAAAGTCACTCCGCTGGAAGGTGTAAGTGCGGAAACGGCTGGGGCCATTACTTTATTTATAAGCGAAAAACTCGGCATCCCCGTGAGTACTACGCATACTATTGCCGGATCCATCATGGGTGTCGGGGCAACTAAAAGACTTTCAGCCGTTCGTTGGGGAATAACCATCAACCTGCTCTGGGCATGGATACTGACCATTCCCGTTAGCGCTGTTTTTTCGGCAATCGTTTATTGGGTTTTGATGATTTTCAGAAAGGCCTAAAGCCAAAAGCCTAAAGCCCAAAACTGCTATAAGCGGAAGCCCTAAAATTTGTGCGTGGTTAATACGAATAAACCGGAGAAAATATTTATAGTTGATCGATCTCAAAATCAAAAATTGGTTTTAGGCTTTGAGCTTTAGGCTCTGGACTTATAAAAGTTTTGGGCTTTAGGCTTTAGGCTTTGGGCTTAAATGGCTACTTTGCGCCCGTTAAAAAACCGGCGCATGAAAGGAATAATACTGGCAGGGGGCTCTGGCACAAGGTTGCATCCGATTACGTTTGCCATCAGCAAGCAGATCATGCCCGTTTATGATAAACCGATGATTTATTATCCGTTATCCACCCTGATGATGGCAGGGATCCGGGAAATACTGATTATTTCCACCCCCCACGACCTTCCACTTTTTATCAAATTATTTGGCGATGGCTCTCAGTATGGTTTAAAGATTACTTATGCAGAACAGGCGGTTCCCAACGGACTTGCCCAGGCATTTGTGATCGGCGCCGATTTCATCGGAAAAGACAGTGTGGCCCTTGTGCTCGGCGATAACATATTTTATGGAACCGGTCTTGGTGACCAACTGGCCGCCAACACCAATCCGGAAGGAGGGATTGTGTACGCATACCATGTGAGCGATCCGGAAAGATATGGTGTTGTTGAATTTGATAAAGACAATAACGCAGTTTCCATCGAAGAAAAACCGGTGAAACCAAAAAGCAATTACGCAGTACCGGGTTTATATTTTTACAATAATGAAGTCGTCTCAATCGCAAAAAACCTGAAACCAAGTCCTCGGGGGGAATACGAGATCACCGACGTGAATAAGGAATACCTGAAAAGAGGTAAATTGAAAGTTTCCATCATGGATCGCGGAACTGCCTGGCTGGATACCGGCACATTCGATTCCCTGTTGCAGGCTACGCAATTTGTGCACGTGATTGAGCAAAGACAGGGTATTAAAATCGCCTGCATTGAAGAAATTGCATACCGAAAAAAATTCATAACAAAGGAGCAGGTGAAGGCTATCGCACAACCCCTGCTCAAAAGCGGGTACGGACAATATCTGCTGGATATCATTGAACATCCTATTGATTAAATATTTATGAAAAAAATTCTTGTTACAGGCGGATGTGGATATATCGGGTCACACACCCTTGTTGATCTCATTGAAAGCGGGTTTGATGTGATTTGCGTGGATAATAATTCAAGATCAAATCCCCGCATTCTGGAAGGCGTACAAAAGATTACCGGTAAAAAAATCAAGAACTATAAAGTTGATCTCTGCAACCTGGACGACAGCTTTGCGATATTTCATGAAAATCCTGATATCGCAGGAATCATACATTTCGCTGCTTATAAATCAGTCGGTGAATCAGTTGAAAATCCGCTGATGTATTTCGAAAATAACCTGATGTCGCTGATCAATCTTTTGAAATGCGTGCAGGAATTCAATATTGCCAACTTTGTTTTTTCTTCTTCCTGCACGGTATATGGTAATACAACGGAGATTCCCGTTACCGAAACAACGCCACCGAGACCCGCCGAATCTCCCTATGGATATACAAAACAAATGGGAGAACAGATCATCAACGAATTTTCCAAATCCTCCGATTCAAAATGTATTTTACTCCGTTATTTCAATCCTGTAGGCGCTCATCCGTCCGGTTTGATAGGCGAATTGCCTATTGGAAGACCGGCTAACCTCGTTCCGGCGATTACTCAGACGGCTATTGGAAAACTTCCGCAAATGCAGGTGTATGGTGATGATTATCCGACCCGTGATGGTTCATGTATCCGGGATTATATCCATGTGTCTGATATTGCACATGCACATACGCTGGCACTCCAATTCATGTTAAAAGGGAAAATCAATAACAAGTGTGAGGTGTTCAATCTCGGAAGCGGCAACGGCACCACGGTCTTGGAAGCCATTCACGCATTTGAAAAAATCAGTGGCTTTCCACTCAACTATATAATCGGTCCGCGTCGAGCCGGGGATGTGGTCTCCATATATGCAAATAACGACCTCGCTCGGAATGAACTGGGCTGGGTACCGAAATATTCGCTCGAAGATATGCTGGCCACAGCGTGGAGATGGGAACAGAAAATTAAAATAGACGAGTCTTTTTATAATAGTAAATTTTCAGAACTGAATTGATTCTGAATAGAATCCAACAAAGAAAATATGATCACTGTTACAGGACAAAAAGATACACGCAGCGGATTCGGAGACGGAATCGTTGAGGTTGCCCGCAAAAATCCGGATATCGTGGCGCTCACGGCAGATCTGGCGGGTTCTCTCAAGTTGAATCAGTTCATCAAAGAATTCCCGGAACGTTTTATACAGTGCGGAATCGCCGAAGCAAATATGATCAGTGTGGCCGCTGGTATGACCATCGGTGGCAAGATTCCGTTTACAACAACCTTTGCGAATTTTTCCACGGGCCGGGTCTATGATCAGATCCGACAGTCGATCGCTTATTCCGGAAAAAATGTAAAAATCTGTGCATCGCATGCGGGACTGACCCTTGGAGAAGACGGAGCAACTCACCAGATACTTGAAGATATCGGCATGATGAAAATGCTTCCTGGCATGACGGTCATTGTACCCTGTGATTATGCACAAACTAAAGCTGCAACGATTGCAATAGCTGATTATCAGGGACCGGTTTATCTCCGATTCGGCAGACCTGTCTGGCCCATTTTTACTTCAGAAATGGAATTCAAAATCAGCAAGGCCCAGCAGTTTACAGAGGGGAAAGATGTTTCCATTTTCGCCTGCGGACATCTGGTCTGGATTGCTTTGGAAGCTGAAAAAATTCTGAAAGAAAAGGGAATATCAGCTGAAATCATAAATATTCATACTATCAAACCGCTGGACATAGAAGCGATTTTGAAATCCATCCGAAAAACGGGTTGCGCCGTTAGTGCAGAGGAGCATAATATTATTGGTGGCCTCGGAGACAGTATTGCGCAAACCGCTTCCAGGGGCAATCCGGTTCCAATCGAATATGTAGGAACAAACGACAGTTTTGGAGAAAGTGGAACGCCTGCGCAATTACTGGCAAAATATGGCCTGGATGCAGCGCATATCGTGTCTGCCGCGGAAAAAGTGATTGCCCGGAAAAATAAATAATTTATATTCCAGTTAAGCTTTAAAATCCAGGTCCCGAATGGCGGAACAGACAACGGATACGGAATTACTGGCTTTATTTCGAGAACCGGCCACCAAGGAAAAGGCTTTCACTGAGATTGTAAAAAAATACCAGGAGAGACTATATTGGCATATCCGTCGCATGCTGGTCGATCATGAGGATTCCAATGATGTGATGCAGAATGTGTTTATTCGGGTCTGGAATGCGCTGGCCGGCTTCCGGGAGGACGCCCAGCTTTATACCTGGCTTTATCGGATCGCTACCAATGAATGCCTGACTTTTATTGAACAACAGAAAAAGAAAGCCACGACTTCCCTAAGCGAGGTTGAATCCGGACTGAGTAATAAAATCCGGGCAGATAAGGATTTTGACGCCAATAAACTGGAGTGGAAATTACAGCTGGCTATCCAGCAACTGCCTGAAAAACAACGTGTTGTATTCATGCTGCGGTATTATGATGAAATGCCTTACGACGAAATGAGCCGTGTGCTGGATACCTCGGCAGGAGCATTGAAAGCGTCTTATCATCATGCAGCCAAAAAAATCGAAGATTTTATATTGAATCATTAAACTTTAATTACCGGCGAGGGTCTTATTGACGCTAATGGAAACGAGAATACAAATATTAACAGAATTACAGGAATTCGCTCCCTATTTGGGAAAGCTGCAGATTTTTCAGGTTCCTTATGCGGTACCCGCCGGATATTTTGAAGATTTTACAGAAATCCTGATGAACCGGATACGCTTTGAAGCCACTGATTTCGGACACTCCGCAAGCGATATTTCAGCAAAAGACGAGATATCTGAAATTTCACCTCTTCTCGCCTCGCTGAAAAGCAGAAACCCATACCAGGTACCCACGGGATACTTTGCAAGTCTGAATACAAAAATGCCGGTATCGGAGAATATCCCTTCAAAACTTGTTGCGTTACCCGGATCGAATAAAACGAGAAAGATTTCTATGCCGATGCGGATCGTACGTTATGCCGCAGCTGCCTGTATCGTTGGTTTGATCGGAGTTGTTTCATTCAATATAACACAGCACATAAAAATTGATCCGGTTAATGGTCTGACTAGTGTAAGTGATCAGGATATGGCAAATTTTCTGGATGCTGCTGACGTTCACTGGACACCGGATAATTCTCCATCAACAGAAACTGCATCTGCAGATTTCAATGATAATGAAATCCATGAATTGTTAAACGGTGTACCCGATGCAGAACTTGAAGATTATTCCCTTGCTTTGCCGGAAGAAAAACGAGCCGTAAATTGATCCCGAATGAAGAGATTTTTACTTTTAGTCAGTTTTGCTTTTTCTTTTTTGATAGGTTTCGCTCAGAACGGGAACAGGCTCGAGGCGCTGAAGATCGCCTATATCACAAAAAGGCTGGATCTCAGTCCGGAAGAGGCTCAGAAATTCTGGCCTATCTACAACCAGTATGCGGAAGAGTTGAAGCGCGCCAGGCAGGATGCCATCAAAAATAATAAAACTGAAATTGAGCTCGATGAATCTTTGCTCAACATCCGCAAAAAATACAGTGTACAATTTGGCCAGGCCCTTTCACCTCAGAAAATAGATATATTTTTTAAATCTGAAAAAGAATTCGGCAACTACGTCCAGAAAGAAATGGAAAGGCGGCAGTTGAAGAACCAGCGAAGAATGCAGGAACCATAGGCCTGAGGCTTGAAGCATAAGGCGTGAGGCCCGGGCAGATTCATGTGGTTAATACCCGCCTGCCGTCAGCCAGGTAATTGTGGGAATGCCTGCCTGCAGGTAGGTGAGAATTCGAAATTGAATGTGGTAATGATAATTTGAAAATGTGGCGCAGTCATCTTTCAACCGTCAAAGAAGCCCAACGCCTCCTGCCTCATGCCTCCTTCTTCCTGCTTCAAGCCGCCAGCCCCAAGCCTTAAGCTTTACGCTTTTTTGCATTCGTCTTCTTTGCGCAATCATTGCACACTATAAAAATATTTTTTGCAAAACGCGGACTCACACTGCTTCTTTTACCGTTTACTTCAATTTCCATCAGTTCATCAAAGTCGTTTCTGGCGATGACCTTAATTTTATTATTGATGTTTAGACCGATTCGGGTAATAAAACCTTTCAATATGAACAGGCATCGGCGCAATTATACGGAGCGGAGGCTTCTTTAAATATTCATCCCGATGCCTGGAGGGGATTCAATTTCAACAATATTCTTGCGTTCACTTATGGCGTTAATAAAAAAACCAGTTTTATGAACAAGGGAACAGATGGAGAATACCTGCCTCTGCTTCCTCCTGCACATTGGTTAAGCAGTGTAAGCCAGGAAATCAGGACCCGTTCAACCCTGTTCCCATCTCTGACCGCAAAAGCTGAATTTGAATACAATGGAACGCAAAACCGCTTCCTGGCATTATATCATACAGAAACCGCCACACCCTCCTATGCGCTTTTTAATATTTCAGCTATCACCCGCATAAACTATTCCGGAGTGAACGAGATACAGCTTCAATTTCAGATAAATAATTTATTTGATATTGCCTATCAGAATAACCTCAGCCGGTTGAAATACTTTGAATATTATAGTGCTTCGCCCAGCGGACATCTGGGAATCTATAATATGGGAAGAAATATCTGTATAAAAATGATGGTGAACTTTTAATCGCCCCCTGACTACATTTCTTCGAAGTGTCCAACCATTGGATGGCCGCCATTCCTGTTTTAACGATCGGTTAATTCCGGATTTCAATTTTTAACGTCGGACCAGGCAGGTTATATTGCGATGGATTATTCACTCATTTACCTGGTCACCGCGCCATTCAATACTGAAATTTAAAAATCCTGCATGAGAAAGTTGTTTTACTTATCATTTCTTTTATTTACAGGAATCCTCCAAGCGCAGGACAGTCTGAAACGAACAATGCAGGATACCATACAGCACATCATCCCGGGCAGATCAAACCGGGCCGGTCAGCTGAAAAAGCCATATGTCATCCTGATTTCAGCTGATGGTTTCCGTTACGATCTGGCTGATAAATTCAAAGCGGAAAACCTGATCCGATTAAGATCTTCGGGCGTGGAGGCAGATTATATGCAGCCCGTATTTCCCTCACTTACTTTTCCCAATCACTATAGTATCGCAACAGGTGAATATCCGTCGCATGACGGAATTGTAGATAATAACTTTTATGATCCGGCCCGTGACCAGGTCTATCGAATGGGCAATAAAAAAGGCGTGGAGGACAGTTCCTGGTATGGAGCAACTCCTCTCTGGGTCCTGGCTGAAAAACAGGGTCTTCTTTCAGCCAGTTTTTATTGGGTGGGTGCTGAAGCAGCTATACAAGGAGTCAGACCAACCTACTATTATAAATTCAACAGCCTGATAACGATGGGCGATCGTATCCGGGATGTTCGGAACTGGCTTTCACTACCGGAAGAAATAAGACCCCACCTGATCACTTTTTATATTCCGGATGTGGACCATGAAGAACATATGCACGGAGTAAATTCAAAACAGGTTGAAGATGCGGTCCATTATGTAGATAAATCCATCGCCCTCCTCGTCCGGACAGTAGATTCATTAAATCTTCCCGTAAACTTTATTTTTTTATCTGATCACGGTATGGTGGATATTGATACCCTGAATACGCTTTCACTTCCAAAAACGATTGATACCAGCCGCTTCGTTATCATGAATTCGCAGCCTATCGTACATATGTATGCGAGGAATCGGGCAGATATATTACCTGCATATAAAGAAATAAAATCTGTAGCCAGGGAATATGAAGTATATCTCGCAACCAATATGCCGGCGCGCTGGCATTACAGCAAAAAAGATGATCACTATAATCGCATTGGAGATATTATCCTGGTGAGTCACCCACCCAAAGTGTTTAACTTAGGCGGCCGCCATCTTGATCCTGCCACACATGGATTTGACCCTGCCCTTACCGTTATGCACGCGACTTTCTATGCCTGGGGACCTGCATTTAAATCAAATTATAAAATCAGGGGATTTGAGAATATAAATGTTTACCCGCTTATCGCAAACATACTGCAACTGAATATAACCAATCCTGTGGACGGGGATCTGAAAGTACTAAAACCGATACTCCGCCCAAACCACTCCGCACGGTAGTTTCTTTTTATCAACCTGTATTTCTATGCCATCCTTCTTATCCGGCGCTGTCAGTCAGCTGTCATATACTTGTCATACCCTTTTGTGCGTTACGACGCAGCTTTTTCGAATTTCCAAACCGGATTCTTAATATCATGGTAGAAAAGAAAGGTCCATCCCTCTTTTTGGCCCTGGTCCCACCATTTTTGCCGGAGGTCCATACATTTCTTTCCATCATAATCATATTTCGCAACAAACCGGCTTTTCATCTGGTTCATTTGGGGTGCCACATCAGCTCCGAAAAAAGCATGCTCACCCTCTGCTTCAATATGAAAAACCTGGTGAAAGGGACAATGACCACCCGTCAGCTCATACCGGATATGGCCATCAATCAGTCCACTGCCTTCGAGCTTAACCAGATTGGATAAATTCTCCAGGAAAGCAAATGATTCTGGTTCATAACTCGGAAAGCCTTTTTCGATTGCGTATTCCAGCTCTCGCTGCTGTACATAATAGATGGCTTGCGGAAAGGATGCAACACGGGATCCGTCGGTAAGTTTTTGACTCGCCCCACTCACATGGTCTTTGTGTAAATGACTTAATAAAACTTTTGTAACAGAATCCGGATCCACGCCTGCCTTTTTTATAAGTTCGTGGATTTGCAATGAACTGTCCTGTTTAAATCCCAGCCCGGTATCCAGCAGGAGAACGTCCTTTTCCGTTATAACGAGGAAGGGTTGAATTTCGACAAGCAGACTGCCCGTCGCCCGTTTTTGTAAATCATCCTTTTCAGGATCGAATGGTATAAATTCTTTTGACTTGTCAATGGTGAAAGCGCCTTCTGACAATGGAATGATCCGCATAACGCAATTTACGCATAACGCTCAACGCCTAACGCCCAATATTTTAAGCTGAATGCGTTTCCGTACTTCCATATTTCCATACTCCCATACTCTCATACTTACCTCAGTACCATCTGCCGGTCTGCGTCGAGACGTGCAAGTATAAACAACATGACACTGAAAGTGAGCAGCGAAGTACCTCCGTAACTAACAAACGGAAGAGGAATTCCAATCACAGGCGCAAGCCCGATCGTCATACAAACATTAATGGAAATATGGAAGAAGAATACGGAGGCCACGCCATATGCATAGGCGCGACTGAACACAGACCGCTGTCGCTCGGCAATCGTCACGATCCGCATGAGCAGGATGATATAGATACTTAAGAATATGATGCTGCCGAGAAATCCAAATCCCTCCCCGATCGTGCAGAAGATAAAATCCGTTCGCTGTTCCGGTACAAAATCGTATCGCGTCTGCGTTCCTTTTAAAAGACCCTTTCCGATAAATCCGCCATTACTGATTGCAATTTTGGACTGCTTCACATTATAATCCCCGTTATCCTTCTTTTTACCAACAGATTTTTCTTCAATTTCTTTTGCTGCGGCTGCATTCTTTGGTATATAATCCTTTCCAATCGCTTCATAAATACGTTTTACCTGGTAGGGCTGGAATACATGGTCAAATACAAAGGGCACCATAAATCGTTGAATACCCACACACACGAACCAGATACTGACTATAGCGAAAAGAACCGTTCGCTGTCTTTTGATTTGCCTTCTGAAAAAATAAATAAACAGTCCGGCAATGGCGGTCAGTATCAGGGCGAGTACGTTTGGATCGAGTAATAGGGTTGCGACGACCAGTACGGCAAAAGAAAACCCGATGATAAGGACCAATGGTGGTAACCCTTCCCGGAACATCACCAGGAAGAATGAAAAATAAACCAGCGCAAGACCGGTTTCCTTTTGCATAATAGAAAGAGCAGCGGGCACCAGTGCAATTACAACCGCAATCAGCTGCGAACGAGGTCTGGAGAAATTCGTATCCACCCGACTCAAATATTTTGCCAGGGCCAGGTTCACAAAAATCTTACATATATCGGCCGGCTGAATCTGAACAGCAGATCCAAGTTTAATGATGGAGGAGGTTCCCTTGATATTTGAGTGAAACGGAAAAACCAATAACATGAGCAATATGCCGAACGCATACCAAAGGTTTGCCGTTGCCGTAAAAAACTTACTGTCCGTTAATAAAATAAAAATTCCCGCAACACCGCTGATGATGAAAAACAATGCCTGCCGGCTATAATCTGTTTTGAGCGAAAGAAATCCCTGTAAAACGTTATCGCCATCGCGGTAAGTCGCAGAAAAAATACTGATCACGCCAATCGTAGAAAGGATAAACCAAAGCAGGACCAGTGAACGGTCCGCACCTTTCGCGAGATATGAATTTTGTTGATTCATGGCGCCTGGTTTGTGCTGCTGTCTTTCTGGACAACCGGTTTATCTTTTGGTTTCAATGCCGCCGAGTCGTTCGCTTTCTTTATGTATATTTTTTTCGGTTTGCCGGAGGTATCTGTTTTTCCGAATGCAGCCGAATCAATTTTTTTACGATTTAAAGTATCAGGAACAACGTTTTTAATCTGGGGACGAGGTCCGAAAGGAATAGTCACGTGCGCTGTAGCCTTATGCATCGTATCCAGTAATTCCTTTCGCAGGGATGGATCCTGGAATTTCTTCCAGCGGGCACTGTCGCCTGTTTGTGCCGCCCAAAGTGAGGCCCTGGTAGAATCGGTTATGAATTGCAGTCTGACAAGATATCCCGGCATTAGATTCGTATTCGCAATGTCAGTGGCAAGTTTAACACGCGCTGCGGTTAATGTATCGCGAAGATATTTTTCAACCAGCAGGCTTCCGATTCGTCCGGCCCATGTAGCACCGAATCCTGCGTTCTGAATTACGACAGCCACAGCAATCTGCGGATTTTCACGGGGTGCAAAACAAACGAACATTGAATTATTGTTCAGTTTGGTCCTTTTTCCTTCCAGTGATAAGTAATTTTCTGCAGTACCTGTTTTTGCACACATATTAATGCCGTCGATGCGGGCGATACGCGCGGTTCCTACTTCTGTTACATCCTGCATGCCGCTAATCACCGTTTCATAATCTGCATCCGATATATGCGTGAGCACTTCATGTTTTACGAGGAATTTACCGAGCACGCTGTCATCGGCTGAATGTCCTTCCACTTTTTGAACAAAATGCGGCGTATAGAAATACCCCTTGTTGGCAACAATACACATTGCATTGACCATTTGCAATGGAGTTACGAGCATCTTATCCTGGCCGATACCCAAAGTAACCATCGTACAAGAATTCCAGGATCCATGATATTCTTTGTCATAAGCCAGTGTGTCGGGAATATTGCCGCCATCTTCACTGGGTAAATCGACGCCGATTCGGTGTCCCAGACCAAATCTGTTCATATAGGACTTCCAAGTTTGAAGCCCTTCACGCGGGTTTCCGATTTTTTTGTTATCGACAGTTAAACGGAATGTATTGCTAAAAAAAGAGTTGCAGGAATGTGCAATCGCCAGTCTCAGGTTTGCCGCGTGACCTGGCCAATTTTCCAGACATTTTACGGGATGCTTGCAGGCGAGATATACTCCCAGGCATGGATAACCGCTGGCCTGTGTAATCACGCCCTCGTCCAGTCCCACGAGTGCGCCCAATGGTTTATAGGTTGAACCAGGCGGGTAGAGTCCCTTGATGGCACGATTAAGTAAGGGGGCCCTCACATCCAATACCAGCTGGCCGTAATTTTTTTGCTTATCTGGTCCGGTGAGCGAATTGGGATCGTAATCCGGACCCGAAGCCATGGCCAGAATGCCCCCAGTTTTCGGTTCGATGGCAACAACGGCACCGATCTTGTACGACATTAATTTCTCGGCGAGCTGTTGTAGTTCGATATCCAGCGAAGTATGCAAATTTCTGCCGGCAATGGCGGGCGTATCGAGTCCACGGCCCTCAAAGTGTCCCACGAGCCTGTTTTTATTGTCCTTGATCCAGTACTCAATACCACGCTGGCCCATGAGCTGCTTTTCATAATATTGTTCCAGACCGCTTCTTCCTACATAATCTCCCAGCTGGTAATAATAATTGGAACGACGCAGAATATTGGAATCCACCTCGCCCACATATCCCATGATATGCGCGGCTGCATTATACGGATACACGCGAACGGGTCGTTCCTGTAAATTGAAGCCCGGGAAGCGCCAGATATTTTCTTCTAGTTTCGCATACAAATCCGGAGCCAGCAAATCTTCAAATATAGATGGACGGAAAGGACCGTTTTTTATTTTGGCATCCAGAATACGTGAACGGAATTCTGCAGAATCAATTTCCAGCAGCTGGCAGAAAAAGGCCGTGTCTATGATTTTAACCTGCGACGGAGTTACCATCAGGTCGTATAAAATAGTGTTGTTGAGGATGGCTCGCTGCCGATGGTCGTAAATGATACCGCGGGTGGGATAAATCCTCTTTGGAAACAGCGCATTTTCAGCCGCCATTTTTTTATACTTGTCAGAAAACACCTGGAGATTAAAAAGCTGGGCAAAAATCACGAGGAACATCCCACCGAAGATGAGGCGTATAATATTGCTGCGCGATTGATTAAAAACAGGCATCTCCGGATATTGGCTTTAAATTAAACCGTATTTGTTCTGAACTTTTCCTTTCTGAAAAATAAAAGTTCCGTCAAAAGGATCAGCAACATGCTGATTCCTGTTGTAGCAATTACTTTCCCTATAAAATACAAAAAAGATCCGAAACTCATCCATTCCAGGAAAACAAGATATCCGTGATGAAATAAAGTGAGTACAAATACATAGGTGAAATAAGGCGCCCAGCCCATACTCGTAATGGAGGGCGATAAATAGTTCTTATCGGCTCCTTCCTGAGATATCAGCATATTCACTACAAAAGGGCGTAAATAAGCGATCAGGACACAGGCAGCTGCGTGTAATCCCGGGGTATGCATGAAATAATCCAGGCAGAGGCCGAATAAAAAAGCAACCGCCATCAGCGAAGCACGGCTCATGCTAAATGGCAGCCAGAGAATATAGAGATAATATAAATAAGGTGTAATGAACCGGTGCAGCGGTGGCATTTTAAACAGGATGAATACCTGCACAAAAATGAACAGCACAAAACGGAATATATTTTTTAACAACTCGCTCATTGGAATTTTTTTCGCGTGGAATCTTCCAGCCGCCGTTGTTCAAATAACTGGCCGTTGGCGATCACATACACATATTCAATATTGAA
>Ga0080027_10000813_pt1 | contig 12916 bp, 13 predicted proteins | sample OrgsoiDNA2013046_FD_70962 | JGI IMG/M metagenome (GOLD analysis project Ga0080027, IMG submission 70962) | Permafrost soil microbial communities from the Arctic, to analyse light accelerated degradation of dissolved organic matter (DOM) -... | ecosystem: Environmental > Terrestrial > Soil >... | reverse complement strand
ACGATGCTCCCATAAGCAAAGTGTTTTGAATTTCTTTCTTATCCGAAGTAGTGGAATATATAATAACGGGAACATGTTGAAGAGAGGGTATTCGTTTTAATTCAGCCAGGCATTGTTTGCCATTTAATTTCGGCATATTTAAATCTAAAAATATGGCATCAGGCTTAGGGACAATTCTTTTTTTTAAATTATTGATAGCTTCTTTTCCACTAATAGCACTATAACATTGAATATTACGGTCATTTTTAGTTAATGCCTCAATTAAAAATTGTTGATCGTCCATATCATCATCAACAATATAGTATATATTTTTCCTGGACAACGGGATGGAATTAAAAATTAGGAAACCTAACAAAGATAAGCTTTTCAGAGGGATAAACTTATAAGTTGTACCTTCAATAGTTATGATTGGCAATTTGTAAGCTGCAATCAACTAATAAAGCGAAAAGTGTCTGAAACAAAGGTTAAGGTACCAACCCGTTCAGACAATCTCTTTCCGGTCGTAGGAATTGGAGCCTCGGCAGGAGGCCTCGATACTTTCAAGAGATTGCTGAAGGCCATTCCAGAAAATTCCGGTATGGCATATATCCTTGTCCAGCACCTGGATCCATCCCATGAAAGTATATTGGCAGATTTACTCCAGAGAGTCACTAAGATCCCTGTACTGGAAGTAACCGATAATATTAAAGTTGCACCTGATCATATCTATATAATTCCTTCCAACAAGCTTCTTACCGCAACAGATGGTGTTCTTCAATTAAGCGCCCGTCCCCCCAAAAATCAAAGAAGCATGCCGATTGATTTGTTTTTTGCATCTCTTGCTGAAGTGCATCAAAGTCATGCTATAGGGGTGGTTTTGTCGGGAACGGGAACAGATGGTACCCTGGGATTAAAAGCAATTAAAGACCACGGAGGTATTACGTTTGCACAAGACCAGCATTCTGCGTCTTATGATGCCATGCCTCAAAGTGCCATTGACGCAGATGTGGTAGATTTCATACTTACTCCCGAAAACATCCCTAAACAACTTTTAGTTTTAAATGAGAATTTTAAGCTAAATACCGTTAACGACGATGGAAATTCAGAACAAAAGCAGGAGGATGGATTTAAACAGATCCTTTCCCTACTCCGAATTCGCAGGGGGGTAGATTTCACTTATTATAAGCAAACTACCATTAGAAGACGAATTTCCCGGCGAATCGCTTTAAGCATGCATGGGAATATTTCAGAATACCTGAATTATCTGAAAGAAAACAAACCTGAACTGGATATTTTATACCAGGATTTGCTAATCCCAGTAACAGAGTTCTTTCGTGATCCGGGAATTTTTGATAGTGTAAAAGGAAAGCTGTTGCCAGCTCTTTTTAAGAACAAGTTGGACAATGATCCCATACGCGTTTGGATCGCTGGTTGTTCTACAGGTGAAGAAGCTTACTCAATCGTGATGTGTCTTCATGAATACCTGGGAGATAAGGTGTCCACTTCCAAAATTCAGGTATTTGCAACAGATATTTCAGAAATAGCAATTGCAAAAGCGAGAAGTGGAATTTATAAAAAAAGCGAAGTGGACGGCCTATCGCTCCCCCTTCTACAACAATTCTTTACCAAAACAAATGGTGGGTTTCAGGTAAATAAAAATATCCGGGATGCCTGCATATTTGCCTTTCACAATTATTTAAAAGACCCTCCTTTTGCAAATATCGACCTGATCAGTTGCCGCAACTCCTTGATTTATATGGATCCTTTTTTGCAAAAAAACGCATTGATAACCTTTCATTATGCTCTGAATGAACATGGGTTTTTATTGCTGGGAAAATCAGAAACTGCGGGGCAGGTTTCTGAACTATACAGTGCTTTTGACAAACAAGGTAAAATTTATACCAGGAAGCAGGCAAGAGGAAGATTTTTGCACGTAGTTGCCGAGCGAAAGGAGGAAATTTTTAAAAAAAGGAACCAGGGAACTGGGGTGATTGAAGGTCTTAAGGACGACTTTCAAAAAAATGCTGACGATGTTTTACTATCCAGATATGCTCCTCCGGGTGTAGTCGTAAATATGGAAATGGACATTGTACATTTTCGTGGATCTACTGGTATGTGGTTAGAGTCTACTTCAGGCAAACCAAATCTAAATGTTTTAAAAATGGCACGAGAAGGCCTGGCTTTTGAACTGCGAAATGCCTTGCATAAAGTAAAAACTACTAAAGAGGTACTGGTCAAAGAAGATATCCCCATACAGTTTATGGGTAAGGAACATAAGGTGACGATTGAAGTGATTCCTCTCACAAATTCCATCGAACTTCACTTTTTAATTCTTTTCAAAGACAGGTCTTCGTCTATTGGCATTTCTGATGAACAAAAAGACAATAATGAATCTCCGGATTTTAAAGATGTAAAGAAAACTAAGGAGCAGATTCAGATTCAAAAACTGCAAAAGGAGCTTGCCCAGGCCAGAGAGGACATGAGAAGCATAACGGAAGACCAGGAGGCCTCCAATGAAGAACTTCAAAGTGCTAACGAAGAACTTCTTTCTGGCAGTGAAGAATTGCAAAGTCTGAATGAAGAACTTGAAACTTCTAAGGAGGAAACACAAACCAGCAGTGAAGAGCTAATTATAGTAAACCAGGAGCTCTTCGACAGGAATGAACAGTTAAACCTGTCCCGTCTGTATGCCGAGTCTATTGTAACAACCATTCGTGAGCCACTCATCATACTTAATAGGAATTTACAAGTTAGAAGTGCTAATAAATCTTTTTATGCAAATTTTAAAACTAATGCGGAAGAAACGGAAGGCAAAGCGCTTTTCGAATTAGGGAATAATCAATGGGATATTCCTAGCTTACGTAAAATGTTGGAAAAAATACTGCCCGAAAAAACGAGTATAATTGACTATGAGGTTGAACATGACTTCCCGACAATAGGCATACGAATTATGCTTTTAAATGCTACCCAAATATTGAGGGATAATATCGAAGAGCAATCCATCCTTTTGGCTTTTGAAGATATTACAGAAAAAAGAAAGATCGATAACGCCTTAAAATTGTTTTCTGAAGAACTGGAAAAACAAGTATTAGAAAGAACATATTCCCTTAATAAGGCTAATGCAGAGCTAAACTATTCAAATGAAAGTTTAGAACAATTTGCATACATCGCTTCCCATGACCTGCAGGAACCACTCCGGAAAATAAAGACATTTTCTGCATTGCTCAAAGACAGGTTTAATGAATTTTTGCCCGAGGGAGCACAGGAACTAATAATTAAAATTACGGGTTCTTCAGAACGCATGTCAACTCTTATTAAGGAAGTGCTTGATTTTTCAAGAATCTTACATGGTAACCTGTCATTTGAAAAGGTAAATCTTAACAATATTGTGCGTGACATTATAAATGATTTCGATTTGCTTATCACTGAAAAAGATGCTACTATTAAATTTGATAAACTACCAATTATAGAAGCGATACCTCTTCAGATAAAACAGCTTTTTAACAATTTGATAAGCAACGCGCTGAAATTCTCAAAGAAAAATATTAACCCGGTTATTACAATTTCTTCAAAAATGTTATCAAATGAAGAGCTGGGCAAACACAAAACTCTTATTCAGGATAATCCTTATTGCGAAATAAACATTAAAGACAATGGGATCGGATTTGAACAACAATTTTCAGATCAGATATTTTTGATTTTTCATCGTTTACATGGCCGGAATGAATTCTCAGGAACCGGAATTGGCCTGGCATTGTGTAAAAAAATAGTTGTTAATCATAATGGGGAAATTTATGCACATTCGAACGAAACGGATGGCGCGTTATTTCGCATATTACTTCCATTAACCCATCATAATAAAAAGTGAAATAGTAATGATAATTTACTCGAATTGGGCAATAATGCACCTAATTGGAGTATATTTTTACCCCGACACAGAAAATAGGCGTAGCAAATGCAAGGCTGAATTGTTGCTATAACTGTTTAAAGATGTGATGGATATACTGATTGTAGATGACGAAAAGGATTTGTGTAATATATTGACTTCAATTTGTATTCGAAAAAATTTTACTGTCTCCTGCGCATTCAATTTACTGGATGCTCTGGTTCAGATTGAATCATTTCCATTGTTGATGTTTTTAGATAATAATCTTGCGGATGGTGAAGGATTAGAATTGGTTGAGCAGTTAAAGGTTCGTTCTCCCCTTACAAAAATTGTTTTTATTACAGCTTCTTCTGACCTTAAAATCAGGGATCAGGCTTTTATACGTGGGGTTGACTACTTTTTGGCCAAACCATTCCAATTGCAGGGAGTGCGTGAAATACTATCCCAAATGCAGCATAAGCGAACAAAACCTACTACTTCTTTCTCCTCAATGGTACATTCGGAAGTCTATATTTGAATTGTTATGGCATTCCTTTTGACGTAATTAATTGGTCCTTCATAGGATATTGGATCCTTCATAGGATATTGGATTTTTAACGGGCTGGATTTCTATCCAGCCCTTCTATTAGCTGGAAGAGCCTATTGTATTATTCACACAAGATTATAACATCCATGAAAATATCCTCCTTAGAAAAAAGACTACTAGATGTTAAAATTTCTTTCAACCGTCAGCTTACACTGATAGGCAAACCGGGCTATGACCCTAAGCTCACCATGAGTCTTAAAAAAGACATTGCCTGGTTGGAAGAACAAAATAAATCGGACGCAACACAAAACCTTTCTTTGAGAAGAGCAATTTGAAAGTGTGATCCTCCTTGATTTAGATCATCAACTCCCTGAAAGGGATCATATATTAATTAATATTTAAAAAGATGAAACGTTACACCCTATGAAGACCACTGACATCTTTCGCAATATGGTCGCGATATGCCTTAATAATAAGCTCTAAAATATTATGTTCCTTGCCATCCAACAAAGGAATTTGATTTTCATTTAAATCTGAATTCCTGAATGTGAATTCCTTACCTATTTGCTCTTCCATTTCAACACTCTTGTAGACTTTATCTTTGATAGATACTATACGGACGGTATAATCTTTCGAATCGGGTGTACTGTCCGGCTCGTTATATTCTACCAAATATTCTGTGTTTTTATATGGCACGGGCAATATTACATTCATATCGTTCCGTTTAAGAATATAAAGGTAATAATTTTACGGACGAAAAGTTGAATCGAATGCCTTTCTATTACGAAAAGGCCTTTCAAATAGGCAAAGAAGCAATTGGGGGACTCGGAGATAATTATCTTATAAGTTTTTAAAATTCATAAATTCACTTCGAAGGCAGAGTAAGAATAAAGGTTCAACATAACAAAAAAGTAAGAATGGAAGCGGATATAAAAATGCTGGAAATATTACAATCACAGGCTTTCACCTATTTTCTTAAATTTTTAAATCCGAAAAATGGTTTGATCGCCGATAAATCTAAACCTGATTCGCATTCTAGTATAGCGGCTGTTGGTTTAGGTATCAGTAGTTATGTGGTGGGTGTTGAACGAAATTTACTTTCAAGGGAAGATGCTATCAATAAAATCCTTACCGTCTTGAATTTTTTTCATGACGGCCAACAAGGTCCTGAAGTAAATGCAATGGGTTATAAAGGATTTTATTATCACTTCCTCCATATGGATACAGGCAGGCGGGCTTGGGAAAGCGAATTATCCACAATTGATACTGCCATTTTTATTTCCGGAGCCCTGACAGCTGCCAATTACTTTAAAGGGATAAATAAAGAAGAGAAAGAAATTCGAGATCTGGCAGAAAGCCTTTATAAACGCATCGATTGGCGGTGGGCTTTGAACAATGGCATTATGATATGCCACGGTTGGAAACCCGAGTCGGGTTTTCTTAACTATTATTGGGATGAGGGATATAGCGAAGCGATCATTTTATATGTGCTTGCATTGGGCTCACCTACTTTTGCTATTGATCCCATAGGATATCGGAATTGGACATCCTCTTTTAAATGGGAAAACATAGACGGTGTCGAATACATTCATGCCGGACCACTTTTTATTCACCAGATGTCCCACCTCTGGCTGGATTTCCAGAGTATTCAGGATGATCTTAATAGGAAATATAAAATCGTTTATTTTGAAAACAGTCGTCGCGCGACTTATATTCAGCAACAATATGCTATTAAGAACCCGCTGAACTTTAAACATTATGGTGAAAATAATTGGGGCTTCACGGCTAGTGATGGGCCAGGACCTGCCCGTATTATGATTGAAGGAGTAGAAAAAATATTTTATGATTATATCGCTCGTGGTGTGCCTTTTGGCCCGGATGATGGCACTATTTCTCCATGGGCAGTGGTAGCCTCTCTACCTTTTGCACCTGACATAGTACTCAATACGATTCGTCATGCGATAAAAAGATTAAAAGAAAAGAATTCCGCCAATGACGGTTTTGATGCGAGCTTCAATCCTGTATACCAAATAGCCGGTATTGGGGAAAAAGGTTGGGTTTCTCCATGGAAATTTGGATTGAATGAAGGTCCAATGGTTATAATGATAGAGAATTTCCGGACCCAATTAATTTGGAAAATTTTTAAGAAATGCGCTTACATTACTAATGGCCTTCGTCGGGCTGGTTTTACCGGGGGCTGGCTGAACCTTTCAAACCCGCAGTGACAGGTTTAAAGGGTTATAACTCGCCTCGAATATACTCTGTGGCCCCATGTTAGGGCCAGCCTATTTTGTTTCCAGTAATTTAAAGAATTGGTCGAGTTGCGGCAAAATAACGATCCGGGTGCGACGGTTTAATGCGCGACCTTCATTGGTATCATTCGTAGTAACAGGTGCATATTCGCTGCGTCCCGCAGCTGTAATATGAACAGGAGGTAGTCCGTATTCGTTTTGAAGAACCCGCACGACAGCTGTTGCCCGCTTTACACTAAGGTCCCAATTGTCGAGAAGGGGTGGTCTCTTGTATGGTACATTGTCCGTGTGCCCTTCTACCATGAATTCCAAATCCGGTTGATTTTTCAGGACCAGGGCTACTTTACCGAGCACTTCCTTTGCCCTTGCTGTAATTTCATAGCTTCCGCTCTTAAATAAAAGTTTATCTGATATATCGATGAATATTACTCCTTTATCCACTTTGATATTGATATCCTCGTCTGCCATATTGCCGATTGCACCCTTCAGGTTTATAACAAGCGCCATATTTAATGAATCTTTCCTCGCCATTTCTTTTTGCAGGTCCATGATGTAATTATCCTTTACCCCAATATTATCGAGCGATTTTTTTATACTTTCGGCTTGTGTGCTAGTAATGACAGAGAGGCTCTGTAACTGTTTTATCGCCTGTGTATTATTTTCTTTAAGTGAAGCATTTTGTTCCTGCAAAACAGACAGCCGTTTGTCCTTTGCATATCCGGAGTCTTTACAGATGTTTAATGCCGACAGCAAATTTGAATTGACACCGTTCAGCGAATCACGTATGGACCGGGCATCTTTTTGTGCACGCTCGAATTTGCTGTTACTGACACAGGAGAAAAGAATGATGGAAGAAAGTACCGATACGGCCATATTTGGGAATCTCATGGTTAATAATTTAAATCAAATTAATAATTCAGTACAAAGAGGTTGCCAAAGCTAAAGGAATAGTAGGAAAGCATGCCTGTTACAATTTTCAAAAGCCATTTTAAGGCGTTTTATCGCCCAATTTCATCCACTCATCGAAGAATTTTCATAAAGGCCGGCCTTTTTTGCAATTTCAGTATGTTTTAAATCCAGTCTATGAAAACGATCCCTTATTGTCTTGAATGCCGGCAACCCATACCTTGGGGAGTACACGTGTTTTCGCAGAGACTGTATGGCTATTCACTTTGTATGAAGGATCAGTATCTGATTGGGGAATCCGGCGCATCCGGGCAAGCAGTTGATTTATACCTCGCATTGAAGTCCCGAAACTTTCCCCTCGTTCTTGAGTATTTTGACGGGCACAAACAGGTCGACATGGCCATGCCTGGCAAATTGTATATAGAAGTGAATGGGCCTTATCATCCGGCGGATCGGCAGACGATGAAAGATCTTTCACACGCTGTTTATTCACTAGAAAGGAAAATTCCGACGATAATCATTTCAAATGCATTGCTCGACAATCCGCGGACATTTGACCATGTCGTCAATGAACTATCAAAAGCCTGCCGTATGATGTTAAAACCAGAGAACGTCTACTCCTTTACAGCGGCACCGCCTCTTACAGCAGCCCAGTTGCAGTAAAATACCCAGTCCCCGTCGTTTAACAAACGGTTTCCAAACGGTTAACATAAAGCATCCCGCCGGAACCGCCCGGTTCATACGAGTCTTCTCGGTGCAGGCATATTAATTGTGGAGCATTTATGCAATCTCAACAAACTGCCTCAAAATGGTTACCGGTTTAATGTCGTTCCACCAAAATTAAAAGGTGCAGGTATAATTCCTATGAGGGCTTATGCTAACTTAAAGTGAAGGGATTCGGATTAGCCCGCATCACCATTGTTTTCTTTTACCCTGAGTTCAGGAACTGTGGGTGAATTTCGTCTCATGGGATTTTCATTTTTCATAAGACCTTTCAAAGCCAATTTATCGAACAAACGACCAACAAATCCTTGTTTATACTTTTCCTTTCCTGATATCCATTCTTCCCAAAGTGTACAATGTTTCAACATCTGGTAAATATTCATTTTACCCCATTGAGCTGTGCTATTTTCATTAAGGTTATTGATCATATTTGTCAATTTATTTCTTGTTGTTTTGTCAAAAATTGTTTTCATAATTCCAGAATCAGATTTTCGGTTTCCTGATGAGGGTGGCAAAGCAGGATAATGCGACAATACAGAATAAGTTCGGAAACAGCAGTTTTGAGTTTTCCAAAAAATCCATGCAGCAGATTAATTATCTGAACGGAATTCCCCAAAAATTAAATTTTAAAAGTGCCTTAAATTTTGGTTTCGAAAACCGGATAGTCGTTTTAGAGATTGAGACGATAAAATAGCCAAATATGAAAACATGATTTAATGATTGGCGCATAAATATGTTTATTTGCATTAAATAATTTATCATGGTTTCGGACCTCAAAGATTTCAAAACGTTTTTTTTTATCGGGATAGCGGGAACGGGCATGAGCGCAATCGCGCAATATCTTGCCGGTACCGGCAAACAGGTATCCGGATCCGACCGGTATTTCTTACCCGACGTGCTTAACGATACCCGTGAAAAATTAGAGGCACTCGGCATCCGATGCTTTCTTCAAAATGGTGAAGGCATTAGCGCCGCAACAGACCTTGTAGTTGTTTCGACTGCGGTGGAGGATACCGTTCCGGAAGTGCAGAAGGCGAGCAAGTTGAACATCCCAATTATCAAACGGTCCGAATTACTGGCACTTATCGCAGCAAGCAAAAAGGCGATAGCAATCGGGGGCACCAGCGGGAAAAGTACAACCTGCGCCATGTTGTTCGATATCCTGCAGTATGCCGGTAAAAATCCCAGTATCATCGGTGGTGCCGGACTGGTCAGCATTATGAAAGAAGGCCGCATCGGGAATGCCAAAGCGGGTAGTGGTGAATGGCTTGTGATCGAAGCCGATGAAAGCGACGGGTCCATCATACAATACAAACCGGAGATTGGTGTATTGTTGAACGTTGATAAGGACCATAAGGAAATGGATGCGCTGATGGAAATATTCGGAGAATTCAGGAGGAATACGCGCCAGCTATTTGTGGTTAACCTCGCGCATGCCGGAGCAAGGCAATTGTCTCAGAATAAGGCTCAGGATTTTTCTACAGACCCCTCCTTTCCTGCGGGCTATCAGGCCAGTGAATTCAGACAGAAGGGACTTGCTATTTCTTTTCATATTAATGATGTTGGTTTTATCCTGAATACCGTCGGCAAACATAATATGGAAAATGCGCTTGCGGCAACGGCCGTCGCCAACCAGCTGGGTGTTGACCTGACCACATGTGCTGAAGCATTAAAATCATATGAAGGCATCTATAGACGACACCAGGTATTGGGGAAAAAACACGGCGTATGGCTGATTGATGATTATGCCCACAACCCTGTGAAATGTGCAGTATCTATCGAAGCCTGCCAGGAAATCTCTCCGAAAGTCATTGCCTGGATCCAGCCGCATGGATACGGCCCTACCCGGTTCCTGCGTCATGATTTTGTAGCGGAGATCGGCCGTGTATTGAGACCGGAAGATGAAATATGGATGAGTGAAATTTTCTACGCGGGGGGTACGGCTCTAAAAGATATTTCTGCCGGCGATCTGATCAATGATTTGAAAGTGATGGACAAGCTGGCTTTTTTTGCGGAAGACAGGAATGCTTTCCTGGAAGCAGTTCGTCCACATCTTACCGGTAATTGCGTGTTGTTGCTGATGGGAGCCCGTGATCCTTCGCTGGAATATTTCGCGAAACAGGTTTGGGAACAATTATAAAAATATTTTCGCTATTTTCTAAGGCAACTTGTGATCCGAAACGGTCTCTGTTTCCATTCCGCATTCTTCCGGTAGTTATGAAAACAAGGACTTCAATAATTAGTTCATATATGATTAGGAAGTGTGATGCCTTTAGCCGATGAACTGCGGTTTTTTTTGAGAACCGGGATCTTCTATGCTGAATGGAGTCCCGTCAACATCAAGCCGATCTCGTTTAATTTTTTTCTGGCAGCAGCATCATAGGCCTGCGCATGGGCCCTGGCTTCTTTTTTTACATTAAAATATTTGCCGGTAACATTTTCCAGATCCGGAGATCCAGCCAGATAAACAATTGCATCCGCACCACTTTGCGCCGTACCCTGTGGACTGATACCGGCTTCCCGGACCATACCAGTATCCAAATAGGTTCCGGGATGAAGACTGTTTACTGTAATATGATCGGGCAGCAGTTCTTCAGCAAGATCCATATTAAACATGATGAGCGCCAGTTTACTTTGGGTATAAGCGGTTACGGCGTCGAATTTATTTTTCAGCATGATATCGTCAAAATGAATGGCCGACTGTCCTGCCGACGCGACATGAACAATACGGGAAGCAGAAGTTTTCTTTAAGGCAGGCAACAAAAGACGGGTGAGTAAAAACGGAGCCAGGTAATTTACAGCAAACCTCATTTCGGTACCATCTTTGCCGTAGCGCGGCGCTGCAAATCCAGCCCCTGCATTATTAATGAGAATATCTATTGACGGGTGTTTTGATAATATTTCTATTGCGATACTACGCACTTCGTCCATCGATGAAAAATCTGCCAGCCAGGATTCAATATGTGGGTTGCCGCTGGCGCTTTGAATATCGGCCACCGATTTTTCAAGTTTTTCTTTATTCCTTCCATGAATCAGGATAGTAGCCTCTTTCTGCTGCGTGGCCAGGTCAATGGCCGTAAGCTTGCCAATTCCGTCAGTCGATCCGGTGATAAAAAAGACTTTCTCGTTCATCCATAAAATTAAATACTAATTAATTATTTCCCAATGGCTTTATTTCTGCCAGTATTTAAATCGATTCTGATACAGATGGACACACAGATTTTTTTATTGTTTTAGTCATAACAAATCAAAAGTCATTATTGATTATAGAAAAATTGGAACATTTGGGCTGATAAGGTTATATTCTATTCTTTTTTGTTGGCGTACAAATATTGAGTGGATAGAGTAAAGGGCCCCTGCTCCACTCTAAATAAATAAAACGATGCTTAACTGGGATGATATATTAAACTTTACCGACAAAGGCAATCCGTTGCCGGATAAAAGAGTAGAAAAATCAGAAATTGAATGGAAAGCCATTCTTACACCTGATCAATTCAGAATAACCCGAAAAAAGGGCACTGAAGCCAAATTCAGTGGTGAACTCTGCAGCCTGTATGAACCCGGGAAATACAACTGTATCTGTTGTGACAGCGAACTCTTCGATTCAGGAATAAAATATGATTCGAAAACAGGCTGGCCCAGTTTTACCCAACCCATTAAGAAGAATGCAATCAAATACGAAAAAGATAATACCTGGGGCATGCCCCGCATTGAAGTATTATGTAATGCCTGCAACGCACATCTGGGTCATGTCTTCCCGGATGGTCCCGCCCCAAGCGGCCTCAGGTACTGCATTAATTCTGAATCTTTAAAACACGTCACCGATTAACCATTTGCCCATCCTTGCATGACAAGTATCATGTTCGGATTTGATCCAAATCACTATTTTAAAGATCGCCTGATAGTAATTTGGCAGTGATTCTTAACAAATAGAAAATGAAACTGGGACAAAATTTCTCATTTTGGTGGTTGCTTACAATAGCTGGCGGAATTTTAATCTGTCTTGGATTTTTTTGCCTGGTAAGTCCTTTAAATGCATATATTTTACTGGTTCATTATTCCGGAATAACCATTTTGTTAAACGGTATTCTGCTGATTATGGTTTCATATAATGTTTCCTACAAATTAAAAGAAAAAGGATGGTTACAAAGTGAAAGCGTGATAGATATTTTATTTGGAGCATGCCTCTTATTTAACCCGTTTATGACATTTATAGCCTTTCCTTTTCTTGTTGGTCCGTGGATGATGGCTAAAGGCTTTCTTAAGATGCTGGCCGCATTAAAGCTTAAGAACATCCGGGGGCTGCCATTTATTTTTGTAGCAGGTTTTTTATCCGTTGTCTTTGGCATACTGATTATTCATAATCCACTGAACAGGGCTGCCGGTATTACGATAATTACAGGCTTCTTTGGGTTATTAATGGGAATCTTGTATTTATTCGACTCCATCCGGTATAAAAAATATGCTGAAACACTGGATTTATTGTTATGACCAGCAGACAATTTGAATAGACACCCTCAAGAATCAACAACAAGATATCGAGTGTTCCAGTAACTGAATGGGTGAAATACAATGCACCCATAATAATGGCAAGTGGTGGACAAAGGTCACTGATGAAATAACCAGTATTTCTTCCTGAGTAAT
>Ga0080027_10000812_pt1 | contig 12919 bp, 10 predicted proteins | sample OrgsoiDNA2013046_FD_70962 | JGI IMG/M metagenome (GOLD analysis project Ga0080027, IMG submission 70962) | Permafrost soil microbial communities from the Arctic, to analyse light accelerated degradation of dissolved organic matter (DOM) -... | ecosystem: Environmental > Terrestrial > Soil >... | reverse complement strand
GATCCCCGCCACCTGGGTGAAGCTCGCCGTGCAGGAATTCGAATTGGTCATCAGCCGCGTCATATGCGCCGCCAGGTCGGGCCGCATCACGCCGTAACCCATGCGCCATCCCGTCATGGCATAGGTCTTCGAGAAGCCGTCGAGCAGAATGGTGCGCTCCTGCATCCCCGGCACCGACATGATGGAGAAGTGCTGCCCGCCGTCGAACAGCAACCTGCTGTAAATTTCGTCCGACAACACCATGATGTTGCGGTCCCCTATGACCTTGGCAATCTGCTCAATGTCGCCGCGCTCCAGCACTCCGCCCGTAGGATTCTGCGGAGAATTCAGAATGATCAGCCGGGTGCGGTCGGTGATCAATGCCGACAGTTCGTTCACGTCGAGCGAAAAGTCCCGCTCTTCTTTCAGTTGGACGGGTACGGCACGTCCGCCGACGTAGTGGATCATGGACTCATAAATCGGAAAGCCGGGATTGGGATAGATGACTTCGTCGCCGTCATCCACCAGCGCCAGGATCGTAAAAAAAATAATCGGCTTGCCGCCGGGGACCACTACAACTTCTTCGGGTGAAACTTTCACGCCGCGAGTGCGGGAAACGTACACGGCCAAAGCTTGACGTAAATCGGGCAGACCCGCCGAGGGACCATAGTGCGTCCAGCCCTTGCGCAGCGCGTCCACACCCGCATCGATGACATTCAATGGCGTATCAAAATCGGGCTCCCCAATTTCCAGGTGAACAATGCTCTTCCCCTCCCGCTCCAGCGCGCGCGCCTTGTTCAGGACTTCAAACGCGGTCTCAGTGCCAAGCCGCGACATACGGCGAGCAAGCTGCAATTCGTGCTGGATGGTCTGCGCCATAGTGAAAAACGCTCCAATCGGCCAAACGGCACATTATACGCCCCTGCCGCAGTTCAACATTTCGGCTTTGTCATCCTGAGGCCCGCGTTTTTTGCGGGCCGAAGGATCTATGGACTCGTCGGCAGCAGCATTAACGCCGGTAGTCCACAGGTCCTTCGGCCCGCCAAAAACGCGGGCCTCAGGATGACAGTATTGTGGAGTGAGGAGTCTATTCCGAAACGCTGTGCTCTTCGTTCTGCGCCCGCAGAACGCGGTCGACAGAGTAAGGCGCCCGGCGGCTGGGCTCGTGGTAGTGGCGGACTTGCATTTCGCCGAGCAGACCGATCGCAAGAAGATTCAAGCCGCCGAGCAGCAGGCCGAGGGCGGCCATCATCAGCGGCCCATGCTCGCCCATCACCGGCACGTGGCGCAGGAATTTTTCCATCCCCAGCCAGAGCACGATGCCGCTGCCGCCGAAGATGCTCAGCATCCCGAAGGTTCCGAAGAAGTGCAGCGGCCGCGAAAGATAGCGCAGCAGGAACCGAATCGTCAGCAGGTCGAAGAACACGCGGAACGTCCGCGTGATGCCGTAGTGCGAAACGCCGCGTTCGCGGTTCACATTGCGGATGGGCACTTCGCAGATCGACGCGCCATGCCACGACGCCAGCGCCGGAATGAAGCGATGTAGTTCGCCGTACAAGGGAACCTGCTCCAGAATGTCGCGCCGGTAGGCCTTGAAGGTGGTGCCGAAGTCGTGGATATCGACGCCGCTGATCTTGGCCATCATCCAGTTGGCGATGCGCGACGGAATGCGGCGCATCCAGAAATTGTCGACCCGCACTTTGCGCCATCCGCTCACGATGTCGTACCCGGCAGCAATCTTTTCCAGGAACAGCGGAATGTCGTTGGGATCGTGCTGCAGATCGCCATCCATGGCGATGATATATTCGCCACGGGCATGATCAAACCCGGCGGCAAGTCCGGCGGTCTGGCCGAAGTTGCGGCGCAACTTGACCACCGTCACCCGGCTGTCCACCGCCGCGATCTCGCGCAGCATGGCGAACGTGTGGTCGCTCGATCCATCGTCCACGAGCACGATTTCAAACGTCTCCCCGTGCGCCTCCATGACCATCTTCAGGCGGTCGTAGAGGTCAGTAACGTTCTCCTGCTCATTGTGCAGGGGGACGACGATGGAGAATTTAGGCACGATCTTTTTATTATAGCCCTAAAAGCGGTTCTCAGTCCCCGCAAGCAGGCCAAAGTGCCTTGCTCATTAGCAGGGGTGCTGCCTGAGATGGTGACGTCCAACAATTGGATGCCGGCCCCGACGCCAAGGCTGCGATTCGCGTGAGGTTTCCGGGGAGATCGTGCCCATCTCAAGAACGACGATTCCTCGTGCTGCAGCGAACACGCCGTCGGCTCTTGTATACACTCTGCGAACTGCCTCGTTGGTCAAGCAAGAAAGAGCCACATCGACCGTGCTGGCCAACTCCTGGATGCTCTTCGCCACGACGCCACCAACTGCAGCGACGGTTTCCGCTTTAACGAGATTCCTGTCGTATACAGACATTTGCCATCCGTGATCAAGCAAGCGTTGTGCGATGCGGCTCCCCGTGTTTCCCAGGCCGATGAACCCGAGCTTTACCTGATCTTTAATATATTTCATAAGACCCTCCGTTGTTCTTGGTGACTGCCCGCGTCAGGAATGGCGCCTACGTTTTCTGAAAAGTTCTTCGTTCAGCGACGCCGTCTCTCACTTGTGTCCGCATTCGACATCCTGGTGCTCGCCGCAGCCGGCGGTCCCGACGAAAAAGGGTTCGATTTCCGCTAATTCCTCGTCGGTAAGGTGCAACTCTCCGGCCCGCATGACTCCCTCGGCCTGAAGCGCGGTGCGGGCTCCGACGATGGCTCCCGTGACGGCGGGATTGTGCAGCGTCCATGCGATTGCGACTTCCCCGGCCGACCGGTCGTGGCGTCTGCCAACCTCCTGCAGGCGCTTAACCAGCGCCAGATTGCCAGAGAGATTTGGCTCGGTAAAGTCGGGATGATTCTTTCGCCAATCGTCCTTGGGCAGGTTGGCCGCGCGCTCCCCGGTCATGGCGCCAGTCAGCAGACCGGAAGCCATTGGGGAATAAACAATGACTCCAATGCCGTCCCCCAGGCAGTACGGTAGAAGCTTATCTTCGACCTCGCGATGCACCAGCGAATACCGAGGCTGCAGAGAGGTGACGGAAGCGATGGCCTGGGCGCGGCGGAGTTGCTGAACATCAAAATTGGAAACTCCTATCCAACGCACCTTGCCTTGCTGCTGCAACGAGGCAAGCGTTGACCATCCTTCTTCCAGTTCGGCTGAATCGGGATCGGGAGGCCAGTGGATCTGGTACAGGTCGATTACATTGACCGAGAGGCGCCTGAGGCTGTCTTCTACCTCGCGCCGGATCGAATCAGCGGATGACACTTTTCTGACATCGCCCTGGGCGTCCCAGCGCAGCCCGCATTTGGTGAAGATGTAGGGACGTTGGCCAGGCCAGCTCTTGAGTGCCCGAGCAACGACTTCCTCTGAATGCCCCAGACCGTAGACTGCGGCCGTATCGATCCAGTTGACGCCGAGCTCAAGCGAGCGATGAATGGCGGCGATGGAAGCATTGTCGTCCTGCGATCCCCATCCGAACTGCCAGCCAGATCCGCCGATGGCCCAGGCACCGTAGCCGACAGGAGTAATGTGCAGGTCGGAGTTGCCGAGTTTGCGAGTTTGCATTTTCAATCTCCCTCTAAATATTTCTTCAACGACTGTCTTCATAGCAGGCCGTTTCGATTTCAGTAATGCATTTGCCTTTCCAAACGGCGTTCGCAAAATGCAAGTCCGGTTCGCCCCTTCAGGCTCATCGCCTTTATGAGTCCTGCTCTTGCCAGTGCCGCTTCCCGCTGAAAGGACGCGGGGCTTTCCGCTGTCCGCATGTTGTCAGCGCGTCGTACGAGTGACATCACACGGTCCGCAACATCCGACAAATGCATCTTCAACGCAGAAGTTAGCCCCGACGGTTTTGTGGCAATTCGATTGCTTCCATCGTCGCTGGATGCTCAACGCAGAACGGTATTCCGACGAAGTCTGCGTTACGCGAGGAGATTTTATCGTGACATTACTCAAGCAGAGTTTGACTCTCTTACTGATTGTTTCACTTATGTCTGCCACCGTTCCCGCAGGATTCGCCTACCCTGCAGATCAGCCTCCGGCGTTGATTCCAGTTCAATCGGCGCTGCAAACGCCCGAGCAATTGCAGCAACTGGTGGCGCCAATTGCGCTTTACCCGGACGCCTTGGTGGCACAGATATTGGCCGCCGCTACCTATCCCGACCAAGTTGTGGAGGCAGACCGATGGCTGCAGCAACATCCCGATCTGAAGGGAAAACAACTTGGTGACGAAGTAGACAAGCAGCCTTGGGATCCCAGCGTGAAGTCGCTCGTCGAGTTTCCGTCGGTATTAGCCAACATGGACAAGAATCTCTCCTGGACCTCGTCACTCGGCGATGCCTACGTCAACCAGGAGCAGGACGTGATGAACGCGGTTCAGGTAATGCGGGATCGCGCGGAAAGGGCCGGGAGCTTAAAGAGCACCCCGCAGGAAAAGGTGACCCACGATGGGCAGACAATTGTGGTCGAACCGGCCGACCCAGAGGTTGTTTACGTTCCGGAATATGATCCTTGGCTTGCGTATGGCGAGCCTATTGGGATCTGGCCCGGCTGGTATCCCTACCCGGGACTTTTTCTTGCGGGCCCTGGGATTGGATTTGGTTTTGGCTTTGGAGTCGGCTTCTTTGGCGGATTTGGCTGGGGATGGCACCACTGGGGCTACGACTGGGAGCACCACGACATTCGTTTTGACCACGACCATTACGAGTCCCACAGTAGAGTCTTCGTCAACCGCAACAACTTCAATCATGCGGGTGGATTTCATGGCGGAGCGCCCGGGAGAGGATTTAGCGGAGCCTCACATGGCTTTGCTGGGCATAACCAGGCTGGTATGCACTCTGGCGCGTTCAGCGGCTTTAGTCACGGAGGTGTCGCAAGGTCGAATTCCTTCAGCGGACGGTCGAGCTTCGGCGGAGGTTTTCATGGTGGCGGCTTTCACGGTGGCGGAGGCTTCCACACCGGGGGAGGCCACAGGTAATTCGGGATCTTCGCGGTCTCACAAGTTGCTCAGCAACACATTCATAAGGAGAACAAGATTATGCTGCACACTACAGATCGGAAATTAGACGCATCGCAAATACGCCGGCTCAGCACAACACTTGCGATCGGCGCGGTAATTCTGGCCGTAACCTTCGTTCCTTCGTCGGTAGCACAGGTATCGACCCAGGAAGGTTTCCCTACTGCGGAAGCGGCGAGTCATGCGCTCTTTATCGCGGTGCAAAGTGACAATGGTCAGGCACTATCGCAGATTCTGGGAGGCGGGACGGAACTCGTTTCCACTGATGATAGCGCCGAAGACAAACTAGAGCGCGAGCAGTTCGCGAAGAAATATGAAGAAATGCATCGCCTCGTCCGGGAACCCGATGGCACCACTGTCCTGTATGTTGGCGCCGAGAACTGGCCGTTTCCGGTTCCTCTGGCTTCGAAAGCCGGGGCGTGGTATTTCGATGCCGTGGCTGGCAAGGAGGAGGTTCTGTTTCGTCGAATCGGAGAAAACGAAACAACCGCAATCGAAGCCTGTCACGCGTTGGTTCTGAGCGGACAAGGCCAGCCGACCACCACGACATCCTACGACCCAGTCATTCAATATGCTCAGACTTTTGTTGCTTCGCAAGAAAAGAATGGCAGCGAAGCTCCCGCCAGCAAGGAAGTCGCAGCAGGCCCGTTCCACGGATACTCCTACCGCATGCTGAGCGGACAACCGAAGAGTGGCGCTATTCCGGGATTCGCCTTCATAGCGTATCCCGCGGAGTACCGGTCGTCAGGCGTGATGACGTTCGTCGTTACCCAGGACAACGTTGTATACGAGAAAGATCTCGGACCTGACACTGCGAAACTGGCGCAGAAAACGACTGTCAGCAGTCCACCTTCAGGTTGGCATCCGGCGGAGTGGCAGTCGGTTGAGCGGTGAACCAATGCCGGGTGAGCGCGATGCATCAAGGAATAAGGTCCAAGTCGATGACGACTGTCTTGCTGGTCACGATTGCGATGGCCACGTAACAAGGCTAGCCACAGCTCAGTCGTCATCGTCGTCTCTCCAACGAGAAGCGCCCTCTTCTCGTCGAGTCACGGCACTGGACGCATCTGGCGCCAAGCCCGGCACTCTTCGTGCAGCACGGGCCGTTAAATCTGGAAGCGACTACTCTATGTAGCCTAAGCGCGCCTGACGCTGTTGCTCAACCTTCGGCGGAAGGTGGAGGAACGACTTCGACCGGGACTCCAGAGCCCTATACCCCCTTGCCCGACCGCTGCAAGTTCAGACTCTTTACTGAAAACCACATACTCGCCCTACACCTTTGCGTCAGCCTCCTTTGAGGCGAAGTTTGCTATGGATTCGGCTTCCATGATGCATACTCGAGTCGGATCTATGCAGCACTGGCGCATCGTGAATGCCACGGGCGAAGTGCATCCGTTCCACATTCATCAAGTGCACTTCCTGGCCTACGCAGTAAACGGAGTTCCCTCAGAAACGCTGGAGTGGCTCGATACCGTCAATGTGCCGTACGGCGGTACGGTTGATCTCATTATGGATTTTACTGACCTCGTGATCCGGGGAGTGTCTGTCTTTCACTGCCACCTGCTGAGCCATGAGGATAAGGGCATGATGGCAAAGATTGTCTTTGAATGAAGGTGGCGAAGGATAAGCACGGGGTGTACTGAGACTTCGAAAGTGCACTACCGCAGCTTAATTTAAATACAATATCTTCCGGTGTCGTCGCAGCGCTACCTTGCGGACACATAGACTCATGACGGGCTGGAAGATTTCGCATTCGATTCTTCGACAGGCAGTTTGGCGCTACGGCCTCGCGGTGGTCTCCGTCGCAGTCGCGCTTGCCGTGGCGCTGCTCTTTGGGAGGGGCTTCGATGTCCGCGGCGCACTCTTCCTTACCGCCGTTGCCGTCACGGCCTGGTTTGGCGGGATGGGCCCAGGCCTCGCTTCCTTATTGCTTTCACTTCTGAGCCTTGGTTGTTTTTTCCAGCCGCTAGTTCCTTACGTTGAAATCGTTGGAATTCGTGTGTCCTATCGTGCCCTCGCGCTGACATTCTTTGCATCATTGGCGCTTATCGTGTGCTGGCTCAGTGCCTCCCGGCGGAGGGCGGAGGAGGCCCTGCGGGAGAGCGAGGAACGGTGGCGAAACCTCACCGAAGCGCTGCCGCAGTTGGTATGGGGCGCCGGACCGGATGGCGGGTGCGACTACTTCAGCACACAGTGGACAACCTACACCGGTATCCCGGAGAGAGAATTGCTCGGCTGGGCGTGGATGGAGACGCTGCATCCGGATGACCGCGGCCCTACCCGGCAATTTTGGACAGACTCTGTGACCGGGCGTCAGCCTTATGACGTGGAATACCGGATTCGCCGGAGCGACGGGACGTACGGTTGGTTCAAAACGCGGGGAACGCCTATACGGGACCGCGACGGCAGGATCGTGAAATGGTTCGGTACGTGCACCGACATCACCGACCGGAAGCGGGCGGAGCAGGTCCTGAAGGAGCACGAAGCGGAACTGCGCCAGGCCCGTGACCTACTCGAGATTAAGGTCATGGAACGAACCAAAGAACTACGACGCAGCGAAGCTTATCTAGAGGAAGCGCAGAGACTAAGCAGGACGGGCAGTTTCGGCTGGAGGGTTTCCAGCGGGGAAATCTACTGGTCGGAAGAAACATTTCGAATTTTTGAATACGGCCCTGAAACCACGCCGGCGCTCGAACTGGTGCTGCAACGAACCCATCCGGAGGATAGAGCGCGCGTTCAACAAGTGATCGATCGTGCATCCCGAGACGGTATGGATTTTGATGTCGAACACCGGTTGCTGATGCCTGATGGGTCGGTCAAACATGTCCAGGTTGTGGGTCATCTTCTGGAGACAGGTCAACCTGGCAAAGCAGAATTGGTTGGAGCGATTACCGACACTACCGAACGCAAGCGCGCCGAAGCGGCTCTGCGGCAGACCGAGGCGTATCTTGAGGAAGCGCAAAGGCTCACCCACACCGGCAGTTGGGCGTGGAACGTCGCTCGCAGAGAGAACGTTCACTGGTCGCAGGAACAATATCGACTGTTTGGTCTCGATCCCCGAAGCGACTCTCCGTCCTTCGAAACCGCGCATCGGCGTATTCATCCCGAGGACCGGGCTACCTTCAATGAAGCCGTCGAACGAGCGATTCGTGAAAGATCGGATTTCGAAGTTGACTTCCGCACTGTTCTCCCGGATGGCTCGACAAAATACCTCCGATCAGTCGGTCACCCTGTTTTTAGTGCTACGGGCGAGTTGGTCGAATTCGTGGGTACGGGGATGGACGTTACCGAGAAGAGGCAGACAGAGAAAGAACGTGAAAGGCTGCGTCAGGTACAGGCCGATCTAGCGCACATAAACCGGGCCACGACGATAGGGGAATTGACTGCGTCCCTGGCGCACGAAATCAATCAGCCGATCGCGGCCGCCGTGACCGACGCCAGAACTTGCCTGCGGTGGCTGGCGCGCGAGCAGCCTGACATAGCGGAGGCGCGTGAAACCGCGGCCCGGATGGTCAAAGCCGTAACCCGCGCGTCCGACATCATCAGCCGGCTTCGACAGCTCTTCAAGAAGGGCGCGCCACAAACCAATTTGGTGGAGGTGAGTGAAGTCATCCAAGAGATGGTTGTCTTGTTGCGCAGCGAAGCATCGAGGTATTCCGTTTCGATTCAAACCGAATTGTCGGCGAACTCACCGCGGGTCATGGCGGACCGGGTTCAATTGCAGCAGGTTCTCATGAATCTCATGCTCAATGGCATTGAAGCGATGCATGACACCAAGAGCGGGGGCCAACTTACAATCAGATCCCTGATGGGCGAAGATGGCCAGCTGCTAATTTCGATCAGCGACACGGGCCTGGGACTTCCCGCGGAGCAGGCTGACCAGATCTTTAATGCATTCTTCAGCACCAAGGCCCAAGGCACCGGCATGGGGCTCTCGATCAGTCGGTCGATCGTCGAGTCTCACGGCGGCCGCTTGTGGGCCACATCCAACTCCGAACGCGGCGCCACGTTTAACTTCACACTTCCCGCTGCAGAGGCGCGGGAATGACGCCGGCCGACACGCCCACGGTAAATATCGTCGACGATGATGACCTGGTACGCGCGTCGATACAAGCCATGCTGAAATCGGTTGGCCTCCGATCGGAAGCCTTTGCCACTCCTCAGGAGTTTCTGCAAAGCAAGCGTTCGGAGGGTCCGAGTTGCCTGATTCTTGATGTGCGGCTTCCTGGACTTTCCGGCCTCGATTTTCAGCAGGAATTGGCGGATGCAGGTTTCCAGATTCCAATCATCTTCATCACCGGCTATGGAGATATTCCAATGTCGGTGAAAGCGATGAAATCCGGCGCTGTCGAGTTTTTAACCAAGCCGTTTCGCGATGAAGATCTCATGGAAGCGATTCAGCAGGCTCTCGATCGCGACCGCGCCAGGCGTCGACAACAGGGTCTGGCTGCGGAATTGCGAAACCGCTACGAAAGTCTGACCGCACGCGAGCGCGAAGTCATGACTCTCGTAGTCTCCGGCATGCTCAACAAGCAGATCGCCGCAGAACTGGGCACGAGTGAAATCACCATAAAAGTGCATCGCGGCCGGGTGATGCAGAAGATGCACGCTGACTCTCTCGCCGACCTGGTAAGAATGGGAGAAAAGCTCAATCTTCCGCTGGGCGGGCGATCACCACAAGTCACACCCAAAAAAGCCTCCCATTAGCGTTCCGTAAGGCCCTAAATCGGCTCGGGAAAACGTTATACCAAGGCATAATTGCGGCCGAATTGCAGTCGCGCTAGTTTTGAATCATGGCAACTGAGGAAACGACCAAAATGGTTGTCATCGTCGATGACGATGAATCCATGCGCAACGCCCTTCGAGGCCTCATGAAGGAAGTTGGCCTTGCGGCGCGAGCCTTCGCTTCAGCGGAGGAATTCCTGGATTTCGGGCTCGCGCAGCACATTGGATGTGTGATCGCCGATATCCGCATGCCAGGAATGTCGGGCCTGGAACTTCAAGCCAAACTGAAGGCACAGCATTGCAACATTCCCATCATTTTTATCACGGGGCATGGCGATGAAAAGATGCGGCTGCAGGCCTTGCGAGCCGGCGCGGTGGAATTCCTGTCGAAGCCATTCGACGACGAAATCCTCCTCGATAGTGTTCGCGCGGCGATGAATAATTGACGGAGTTTATCAAGGTGCCGGGAGGTTCTGTGGGTGCTTTGCATCAGGTCGGATACGACGAACCGGATTTGAAAGAGCGCAAGTTCGAGCAAATTATAGGCAGCAGTCCCGCCTTAGAGAGTGTGCTCGCGCAGGTTGAACGCGTAGCACCTACCGGCTCGACGGTTCTAATTCTTGGCGAAACAGGTACAGGCAAGGAACTCATCGCAAAAGCTGTTCACAACCTAAGCGCGCGCTGCGGAAAACCGTTCATGAAACTGAATTGCGCTGCCATTCCGTTCGATCTGTTAGAGAGCGAACTCTTTGGCCATGAGAGGGGAGCTTTCACCGGAGCTGTCGCCCAGAAGATGGGGCGCTTTGAACTGGCGGATCAGGGAACGCTCTTTCTGGACGAAATCGGCGATATTCCGCTGGCGCTGCAACCGAAACTGCTGCGAGTTCTGCAGGAACAGGAATTCGAGCGCCTGGGTAGCGGCCGGACTCACAAAGTGAACGTCCGGCTGGTCGCGGCCACGCACAGAGATCTCCTTGAAATGGTCAATCACAATCAATTCCGCGGTGATCTTTATTATCGTCTTAACGTTTTTCCGATCGAGTTGCCGCCTCTTCGAGAGCGACGCGAAGACATTGCGCAACTCGTCTTGCACTACGTGGAGGTCTTTGCCCGGCGCATGGGAAAGCGCATCGGTGAGGTTCCTGCGGAAACTCTCTCTGCCTTTGAAGCCTATTCCTGGCCGGGAAATGTGCGGGAACTGCAAAATTTGATCGAGCGAGCGGTGATCCTCTCGGACGATGGCCAACTCCACAATCCTCTGCCCAAACAGGTCGTAGCACCGGTCGGTGCAAGTCCTGAACCAAGAACTCTGAGAGATTCCGAACGAGCTTTGATTTTGCGTACGCTGGAGGCCGCTGGGTGGGTCATCGGCGGCGCGACCGGCGCTGCGGCAAAACTTGGATTAAAGCGTACTACGTTGATTGCCAAGATGAAGAAGCTTGGGATCGCGCGTCCAGAGCGGCAACCCGACGTAGGAGTAGTTGACGACCTTCCCGCTCTCGTGGACCCGGTTACAAGAATCCAGTAACCGAGTTCTGTCCCACACCACTCTTTTCCCTCCTTTCGCGACATCCGACAATCACTCGCTGCTGTTGTTACCATCCGGTCGACTTCTTTCCATATCTTACTGTCATTCCACTGACACCTCAAAAGCGCAAGCGGCGAGAGTTTGCCATTGCGGCCTGACGCGACGCTTGGTTGCCGCGCCCAAAGTGCCTGCTCTGACTGCCTTACGTCTCGCGCACCGCAGAAACCGTTCTGGCACGACAGGTGCAATACCACGGGCGTAGTGCAAAGAGGGATTGAACGATGTGGATCGTTAAATTGGCGTTGCGTCGGCCGTACACCTTCGTGGTGATGGCCATTCTGATTCTGGCGATGGGCGGGATTGCGATCTTTCGCACGCCGACCGATATCTTTCCCAACATCGACATTCCGGTGGTGAGCGTTATCTGGAACTACAACGGTCTGGTGCCCAAAGACATGGCGGACCGCATCGTCAGCGTCACCGAGCGAAACATGACCACCATCGTCGACAACATTGAACACGTCGAATCGCAGTCACTCTATGGCATCGCGGTCGTTAAGGTATTCATGCAGCCCAACGCCAGCATCGACCGTGCTGTCGCGCAGATTACAGCCAGTTCGCAAACCCAACTTCGGCAACTGCCCGCGGGCACCACTCCACCGCTGATCATCGCTTATAGCGCGTCCAGTGTGCCGGTGATGCAGTTGGCCCTCTCCGGACAAGGGCTTTCCGAACAACGGCTCAATGATTACGGCCTCAATTTCATTCGTACCCAGCTCATCACAATTCCGGGAGTATCTGTCCCCTATCCCTATGGCGGCAAACAACGGCAGGTACAGGTAGATCTGAATCCCGCTGCCCTTCAGTCGAAGGGTCTTTCGGCGTTGGACGTGGTCAATGCGATCACTCTGCAGAATCTGATCCTGCCAACGGGCACATCCAAAATTGGGAGCAAGGAATACGACGTTGACATTCCCAATGCGGCCCCGCAGTCGATCGCGGATCTGAACCGCATTCCAATCAAAACGGTAGGCAGCTCGACGATCTACATGAAAGATGTTGCCTGGGTGCGCGATGGCTTCCCTCCGCAGACCAACATCGTGCGCGTGAATGGGCAGCGCTCGGTGCTGCTCACGATTCAGAAGGCCGGAGACGCCTCGACCCTAAAGGTCATCTCTGGCATCAAGTCTCTCCTCCCGCAGATTGCTCAAACGGTTCCGCCACAGCTAAGGATGGATCCTCTCGCGGATCAATCCATTTTTGTGCTGGGAGCAATCAAGGGCGTGGTTCGCGAGGCATTGATTGCCGCATGCCTGACTGCGGTGATGATTCTCATTTTCCTGGGCAACTGGCGCAGCACCCTGATCATTGCGACCTCCATTCCACTGGCGATTCTTACTTCGATCATCGTGCTGAGCCTGATCGGCCAGACAATCAACATCATGACTCTCGGGGGGCTAGCCCTTGCGGTCGGCATCCTTGTCGACGATGCCACCGTGGAAGTCGAGAACATCAACCGGAACCGGGAAGCGGAACCCGGCAAGAACCTGGACGAAGTAGTCCTGGATAGCGCCATGCAGATCGCGACCCCTGCATTCGTCTCTACGCTGTCGATTTGTAT
>Ga0080027_10000810_pt1 | contig 12920 bp, 12 predicted proteins | sample OrgsoiDNA2013046_FD_70962 | JGI IMG/M metagenome (GOLD analysis project Ga0080027, IMG submission 70962) | Permafrost soil microbial communities from the Arctic, to analyse light accelerated degradation of dissolved organic matter (DOM) -... | ecosystem: Environmental > Terrestrial > Soil >... | reverse complement strand
TCGAATTGGGTAGGGGTCCTTCGACTCCGTAGTGACTACACTTCGTGAAGGCACTACTCCGCTCAGGATGACAGGAAAAAACAGGAACTACTCTGCTTGCCGCAGCTTCCAGAGAATCTGTCGCAGCATTCCCAGGCATAAGTCGGCGTCGACTTGGTCGAGATTCATGCGGTAGACCAGACGCCGGACTTTTTCTTCGATGAAGGCATCGGCGTTGGAACGGACGTAGCCACTTTTCTGTAGGGCTTCGAAGAGGCTTGCCGTGATGCGCTCGACATCTCCGGCGGTTGCCGCTTTGGAACGTTCCGCCTTTGGCTTTCCGCCCGATTCGCGCGCGCGCCCATCGCGAATCAGCTCGTACAGGCAGATGGCCACGGCTTGGCCTAGGTTCATGGAAATCTGGTCGCCGTAGGCTGGGATGCGCATGAGCCAGTGGCAATGGCTGAGGTCGGAGTTCGAAAGCCCGACCTTTTCGGATCCGAACAGGATCGCCACTCGCTCTGAAGCCATCCGCTTGCGGATGAGTCGCGATCCATACTCGACCCGGCGGAGTGGGTGCTGGATCTCGCGATGACGCACGGCAGTTGTGCCAACCACCAGAGCGCAGTCCGCCACCGCATCCGCCACCGTTGCGTATTCCACGGCTTTGGTTAGCACCTCGGAAGCTCCAACGGCCGAGCGGGCGTTACGAAAAGCCACATCATACGGGTTAACCACGCGCAGGCTGGAGAAGCGAAAATTGCTCATGGCCCGGGCCGCGGCGCCCAGGTTCAAGGGGTTATGGGGGGAGACGAGGACCACGGAAAGGCGACCGAGTTTCAAGGGTGTGGGCAATTCGGGGAAGACTCCAAGCGACTCATTCTAAAACACCTTGCCCTTCCCGTGGCCGGTAAAACCTTTCGAGGTAATATCAAAGCGGCCAACTTTCCGATTTTCGTTGAATAATTGGAACACATAGAAGAGACTTGTAACCGCTACCTTTTCCCAAAAGGGATAGCCTCAGGAGAAGAACAGATGTCCGAGGCACGGTGTTCCACGGCAGTTTTCGTCGTCCTATTCACGTTGTGCGCGCCTTCCTCCCTACACGCGGCCCCAATCGACTCTACTCTTTACACCGCATACTCGTTATCTGGCGGCGACACCTACCTTTCTTACTCGGTCTGCGGCTCCACGCAACAATCCGAGGGCTGTTATGGCGGCGGCAACCTCGGGCCGTTCGGCAAGATTGGCGCGCTCCTCGAGGGAGCAGCCTCCACGAACCTCAAAACGAATACCGTCACCCGCCTCATTTACGTTCTCGACGTAGCGACGGGAACCGGTGGCAACGAAGTCGTCCTGAACGTCTATAAGAAAACCGACACCATTTCTCCCACCTACGACACCGTCGTCGTCACCTTGTCCAAAACTGTCCCGTTGGCTCTGACTGGGGGAAGTACTGCCTTGGCCTCCATGGCGGCCAACAATGGCTTTATCTTCATCGGAACCGACCAAACAAATTTTGCCATTCGCCTGCAAAAAAACAACTACGCTATGACCCAGTTTGGAGGCTTCTCCCCTCCCCTGAATGTCACCGCCATCACGTCCAATAAATACGGCTACATTACCGTCACTTATGGCAACCGTATGGGCGGTGGGTTCAACGCTACGATTTGGTTTGGCCCTGACGGTGCCGGTCGAGGGGATGGAGGCGGGGCCTATTACATGCTGGAGGGATCGCAAGCCCTCTTGCCAGCGACACTGCCATAAAGCTGGTCGTAAAATTGGGGGCTGGGGCCTGAAATCGGGCCCCAATCCGCCCTTTACGTCGGCCAACCGATCTACCAAATTTAATATTGGCGCTTTTTCCACAGGTAGGGTAGACTAAAGCTGCGTTAGATTTTAGTGGCTCGTTGCAGTTTCGTGTCTACCCTGCTCTACAGAGTGACCCTGCCTGCACAATCCCGTACCAATCCAGCGCATAATCTGAAGAAACACCGAGGTTTACAAGCACCAACATGGAACAAGGAACAGTAAAGTGGTTTAACGACGCAAAGGGATACGGCTTCATCAGCCGTCAGAACGGCGAAGATGTCTTCGTGCATTTCTCGGCCATCCAGTCCAACGGATTCCGCAGCTTGCAAGAAGGCCAACAAGTGCAGTTCGACGTGGTGAAGGGTCCGAAGGGCTGGCAGGCAGAGAACGTCAAGGTTCTGTAAGTAGAGGCCAAGATTTTCCAAAGGAAGGGCGGCTTCGGCTGCCCTTTTCTTTTTTGCTCGCAACTTGAGGCGATTGATGCTCGTATCTAATCTCGCGGACAACCACGTTTCCTGCAGATCGTGTGACGGACAGCGAAACCAACTCGCAGTTTTCTGTGGCACCCGATCCGGCGGCCCAGCCTTCGCAATTCAATCCCCCTTCTGATTCGCTGCGGCGAATTTTTCTCGGACCGGAGGGGTTGCGGCCGGGCTGGGGGCTTCTGCTTTATGTTGTGCTGTTCCGGTTGATGATTACTGTGGCCCAGGTTCTGTTGCGCCCAATGATGCATCGTTTGACGCATACCCTCTGGCATGATTTCCTTCAGAACGTGGTCGTGGCGGCCTGCATAGTTTTGCCTGCTGTGATCATGAGCCGCATCGAGAAGCGGCCTTTTGGCGATTATGGTCTGCCGAAGCGAGGCGCTTTTGGAAAGAATTTTGCTTGGGGCCTGGTGTGGGGTGTTGCGGCTTTGAGTCTGCTGCTGGTGACGTTGCGCGGGTTGCATGCGTTTTATTTTGGGAGCTTGGCGGTCCACGGTGCGCGCGCGGTGAAGTTCGCGCTGTTCTGGGCCCTCTTCTTTTTCTTGGTGAGTGTCATGGAGGAGTTTCTGCTGCGAGGCTATGCGCAGTTCACATTGGCCCGCGGAATCGGATTTTGGCCGGCGGCGACGGTGCTGTCGATCTTGTTCGCCGGCCTGCATTTGAACAATCCCGGAGAGAGCGCGCTCGGGATCCTCTCCGTGGTGGCGATTGCGTTGTTTTTTTGCTTTACCCTGCTGCGCACCGGCACCTTGTGGTTTGCCTTGGGACTGCACGCCTCCTGGGATTGGGCGCAGAGCTATTTCTACGGCGTCCCCGACAGCGGCGGCATGTCACCCGGACACCTGCTGAATTCTTCCTTTCAGGGGCCGGCATGGCTCTCCGGCGGCACGGTCGGGCCGGAAGGCAGCGTGCTGATATTTGCGGTGATCGCACTCATGTTCGTCGTTTTCCATTTCGCGTTTCCAGAACAGAACACCAGCTTGCTGTCCGCGAGCGTAATGTTTGAAAGGCCCCATGACTGATTCTCCAGCTAATCCCCAACCGCATCTTGAAGCCCTTCCCGATCTAACGGCGAGCTCATCGCAAACCTCCCCTTCGATTCCAGAACCGCCTTCGCTGTCGAAATGGTTCCTGGGTCCGGAAGGACTGCGTCCGGGTTGGGGCTTCCTGCTGTATCTTGCCCTGGGCTTCGCGCTGATGTCAGGAGCGCGTTTTCTACTCCATCCCGTAATGCACCGCCTGACCGCCACGCTTTGGCGGTACCTCGTACAAGAGTCGGCAGTCTTAGTGAGCGCGCTCGTGCCCGCTGTCGCCATGAGCCGCATCGAGAAACGCCCGTTCGGTTCCTACGGACTGCCGGCACGAGGCGCGTTCGGCAAGGCTTTCGCCTGGGGAGTGGTGTGGGGGCTTGTGGCGCTCAGTCTCCTCCTCCTGACGCTGCGCGGCTCCGGCGTATTCTACTTTGGCTCCGCTGCCTTGCACGGGATACGCGTGATCAAGTTCGCGCTGTTCTTTGCGCTGCTTTTCCTGCTCGTCGCCTTCTTTGAAGAATTCCTCTTTCGCGGCTACACGCTGTTCACTCTGAGCCGCGGGATAACGTTCTGGCCCGCAGCGGTGGGACTCTCGCTCCTGTTTGGCGGCGTACATTTGAGCAATGTCGGTGAAAGCTGGCGAGGCGCTCTGTCAGCTGCGCTCATTGGCCTGTTCTTCTGTTTCACGGTGCGCCGCACCGGAAACTTGTGGTTCGCCGTGGGCATGCACGCCTCGTGGGATTGGGCGGAGACCTATTTCTACGGTGTCCCGGACAGCGGGACCACCGCCCCGGGACATTATCTGAACGCTTCATTTCACGGACCCGCTTGGTTGACCGGAGGAACGGTGGGGCCGGAAGGAAGCGTGCTCGTATTTGTGCTGATCGCCGCCATGTTCGTAGTTTTCCAGTTCATGTACCCGGCCCGCGACGCCGAGGCATCCTCGGCCAACCGGAGCATTTAAGGAAACTCTGATTAAGTCTGTCTCGCGGAAGCTTTGAGGGGGCACGGCTTCACTGCTTGCGGAAAAAGTCGCGACGGCCCTTGCTTTTGGGTGCCGCAGGGCTTCAAGCCCTGCATCAAAGACACAAAAAGGATGGGGCTTTAGCCCCCGAGGTAAGGGTTCGTATCAGGCCACGGCTTCAGCCGTGCCGGTAGAACCTAATAAATTCAAGGGCTTTAGCCTATGAGGTTGAAATCTGATGGCGTTCGGTTCTAGTAGCAAAGACTTAATCAGACATTCACTAAGGATCTCGACGTAGTCGCGCGCGTCCTCGCCCGCGCACTGAGACTCCATCAACCCGCATTCGGTACAATCACCCGCAGAGCTTGCCGCGCCACGCCAATCTCCACCGGCGTTGGACAGACAAATTCCCCGTCGGCGTAGACATCGACCGGCGGCTGCGTAGCGATCTGAAACCGTGCGCCCTGGAAATATTCCACTTCCCCGAACTTAAGGTGGTTGCCGCCGTAGACGGACGGGAACAGCCGCAGCAGCTTGGCCTTCGACATCGCCCCGATGACACAAGCATCAAGCAGCCCATCCGTCATGTCGGCTTTAGGAGCAATGCGCATTCCGCCTCCATACCAGGGCGTGTTGGCGAAGGCGGCTAGTACTCGAGGGATGGAGCTGTGCGGGTGACCATCCACTTGTAGCTCAACTTGCGGCGGCGTGAATTGCGCCAGAGCGATCGGGAGGCTTAGGGCGTAGCCTCCGTTGCCCCTGAGCCAGCGCGGGAGTTGGTTGGCGATGCGCGCGGTGGCGGAGTCGAGGCCGACTCCGGCGACGCAGGAGAAATAGCGGGGGCGTTCCTTCCCTGGGTCACGCGAGGTGATCACGCCGAGGTCTACCGTTCGGACGTTGTTCGCGCCATCCTTAAAACGCTTCCACGCCGTGGCCGCTTGCGCGGTGGAGAGTTCGAGGGAGCGGGCAAGATCGTTGCCGCTGCCCCGCGGCACGACTAGAACAGGCAACTTCAATCGCACCAAGTCGGCGAGATGACGGTGAATGGTGCCGTCGCCACCGAAGATCAGAATTGCATCGAGGCCGGCGGCATTGACGGGCACTCCCAGTTGAAAACTGGAGGAGGCCGTTTGGAAGGGCTTGAGGTCGTCGGGTGAAGTTCCGATGCCCAGGATGGCGGCTGCACGCATCGCGGCAGGGTAACAGATTCGCGAGGAGCGGAGTTCCGGTGCGGTGGACGGCCGGGGGCGGTCCCCGCGCGAGTCTGGACGGCAAACACTTGCGCACGGGCGGGGACGCCCGTAGCTCCTTCGTCTAGATCGCAGGTAGAGCTAGGAGAGTTCGTCGAAGCCCAGGGAGAATTCGACGGTCTGGCTCTCGCCGGGCTTTAGGGCAAGGCGGCGGAAGCCGCGTTAGGTCTTTGACTGGACGGGTAAGGGCGCGTAGACACTTATCCGCTCGGACTCTGCACTTTACCACAATCGATAAGAGGTTGATGACTAGAGGTAAGAGATGCTGACGCTCTTCATCTTCCGTCCGACTTGCAGTATGAACTCCAGGTTTTTGAGGCTCACAACGGGCTGCGCAACCGTTTCGCCGTCGATCTTGACTGCGCCTTCCTTGAGCTTCCTCGCTGCTTCCGTGCGCGAGGCCGCCAGACCCGCGCGATGAATCAGCTTATCTACGTGAACCAGGGCTGCGGCTTTTGGATCCCCGGTCGACGCACCGGCGGAGCCGGCGGGGATTGCCGAGACATCCCCGATCGAAACTTCCACGCTCTCGATGCTGTCCGGCGTCTGTCCTTTCTGGTGTTGCTTGACCCAGTCTTCTTCCGCCGGCCCGGCTGCATGTGCCGAATAAAAATCCATCACGATGCTGCGTGCCAAAGCCTTCTTCAAGTCCATGGGATGCTTTTCGCCGACAGCGCACCGCTGCTGCATCTTCGAAATTTCAGCATTCGAAATATCGGTTAGGAGTTCATAGTAGCGCCACATCATGGCGTCGGAAATCGACATGACCTTGCCGAACATTTCCATCGGCGGCTCGTGGACGCCGATTGCGTTCCCGAGAGACTTCGACATTTTCTGCACGCCGTCGAGGCCTTCGAGAATTGGCGTGGTCAAGACGATCTGAGAAGGCTCGCCGTAAGCGCGTTGCAGTTCGCGGCCTACCAGCAGATTGAACTTCTGGTCCGTGCCACCGAGCTCCACGTCCGCCTTGAGCGCGACGGAATCGTAGCCCTGGGCCAGGGGATAGAGCAATTCATGCACCGCGATGGGCTTTTCCTGCTGGAAGCGCTTGTGGAAGTCTTCGCGCTCCAGCATTTGTGAGACGGTGTACTTTGCCATCAGGCGAATGAAATCTTCGCCGGTGAACTTCGAAAACCACTCGCTGTTGAAGCGGACCTCGGTCTTGTCGGCGTGCAGAATCTTGAAAACTTGCGCCTTGTAGGTCTCGGCATTACGCAAGATGTCTTCGCGAGAAAGCGGCGGACGCGTGACTGAGCGCCCAGAAGGGTCGCCAATCATCCCGGTGAAATCACCGATCAGGAAGATGACCGTGTGTCCGAGATCCTGAAAGTGCTTGAGCTTGCGCAGCAGAACGGTGTGGCCAAGATGCAGGTCTGGAGCGGTTGGATCGAAGCCGGCTTTGACACGAAGCGGCGTGCCGGTGGCGAGAGATTTCTCCAGCCGCACGCGCAGTTCTCCGGTGTGAATGATTTCCGCCGCGCCTTTGGAGAGGTATGCGAGCTGTTCGTCTACCGGTGGGAAAGTTGGCATGAGTCAAGATTATAGCGAGTGTGAATTCAGTCCTTGCGCAGCAGTCTTCGTCCGGTAATTTCAAACCGGCCGCCCAACACCACATTCAGCGCTTCGGAATAGGCGATGTGTTCTTGCTTGAGGATTCGCGCTGCCAATGAGTGATCGTCGTCCGAATCCAGCACGGGAACTGTTTTTTGCAGAATGATCGCGCCGTGGTCGAGTTGCTCGTCGACCAAATGAACTGTGCATCCGGAAACTCGGACACCGTAGTCGAAGGCTTGCTTCTGCGCGTCGAGGCCTGGAAACGCGGGCAACAAGGACGGGTGAATATTCAATATTCGCTGTGGAAACTGCTGCACAAACCACGGCGAGAGCAGTCGCATGTATCCGGCAAGGCAAACCCATTCTACGGCCTGTTCTTTCAGCGCGGCCACGACGGCCTGGTCATGTTCTTCGCGGGGACGGCCTTTGGAAGGAATCAACCGGGCAGACAGGCCTCGCTGTTTCGCTGTCTCGATCCCCGTAGCATCCGCCTTGTTGGAGATGACTACCGCAATACGTGCGTTGGGAATGAGTCCGGTGGCGATGCTATCCGCGATGGCGATGAAGTTCGACCCGCGCCCGGAGAGAAGAATGCCGAGGTTGTGCATGGATTTCTAGATCATTTCACCACGGAGGCACGGAGGAAGCAAAGCCTGAAACAGAGGTGACCAATAAGGGACGGAACCCAAAGATCAGATTTCTCCATGTCTCTGTGGTGAAGCAATTACACGTACATCACTTTGCGCTCGCCCTTTACGATCCGTCCCACCGTATAATGCTTTTCGCCGATCCGTTCCAGCAAGCTTTGCGCCTTCTTGAACTTCGCTGCTGGAATCACAAGCAGCATCCCCAATCCCATGTTGAAAGTGCGCAACATGTCGTCCAGCGGAACGTTGCCCAGTTTCTGCAAGTGTTCGAAGATTGGCTGGACTGGCCAAGAACCCATTTCGATCTCCGCCGCCACATTGCGGGGCAGCACCCGGGGCAGATTTTCCGTCATGCCGCCGCCGGTAATGTGCGCCATTGCCGCTACCAGATCGTTTTCCACCATGCGCTTGATCACGTGCCAATAGCTCTTGTGGATCTTGAGCAACTCCGTGCCGACTTTGCCCTTGATTTCGTTCACGTAGGTATCGGGCGTGTAGCCGGCGACTTCGAACAGAAGCTTGCGGGCCAGCGAATAGCCGTTTGTGTGCAATCCGGTTGAGGGCAATCCGAAAATCACATCCCCAGCTTCTACCGTCTTGCCCGTGATGATTTTCTCGCGTTCAACCACGCCTACGATAAAACCCGCCAGATCGTACTCGCCATCGGGGTAAAATCCGGGCATTTCCGCCGTCTCGCCACCGATGAGCGCACAGGCATTTGCCTTGCAAGCTTCCGCCAAGCCTTCGACTACTTTTACAGCTATTTCAGGATCCAGTTTCCCGGTCGCGAGGTAGTCCAGGAAAAACATGGGCGTGGCGCCCTGGACAGCAATGTCGTTCACGCAGTGGTTGACTAGATCGGCACCGACGGTGCGATGGCTGCCCATCTCAAAGGCGACGCGCAGTTTGGTACCCACACCGTCGGCGCTCGACACCAGCACCGGGTCGGTGTACTTGCCACCCAGCGAAAACAACCCACCAAACCCGCCAATCTCGCTCAGCACGCCCCGCGTAAAAGTCTTTTGGGCCAAGTACTTAATGCGCTGTTTAGCCCGATTGCTGGCGTCAATATTTACGCCAGCGTCAGCGTAGGTAATGGTCTTTGGGGTCGAGGATTTCGGTGATTTTGGCACGCGTCAACAATCTTTCCTAGCTTGGTCTTTTAAATATGCAGGGCGCGGGCTAGCCCAAACGGATGGAAACGAGGCCCTCTCGAGCAACGTTCTGAGGTCAATTGTAACACGCAGATATCACGCACCCGGACTGGCTCTCGTCTCAGTCCCAAAACAAAAAACCCCGGCGGTAGCCGGGGTCTCGGAAACAAAAACCCGTCTTACATCTTGTCTTTCTTGTCTTCCGCCTTTTCCTTCTTGGCTTTTTTGTGCTTCTTGGCCTTCGCTTCCTTCTTGTCCATCTTCTTGTCATCGGCGGGCTTGCACTCGGCAAACGCCATCGACGAACTGGTGACCAGCGCCAGGGCGAACAACATCGCGATTAGCTTCTTCATGGGGTAAAAGCTCCTTCGTTTCCTAGTTCTAGGGATAGAGTGGACACACGTTTTCCCGGTTTATCAACGGGACCGGATCCATCCCGTGAATTGTATTCCAAACCCTGCGGATGCGCCAGATGGGGAATTGGGGAAGTTAGGAAGTCCGATGCCGAATGAGGAACCCCGCCATCGCCGTGGGCGGCACGTTACTTCTGCAATCTAAACTTCTGCAATCTGCGACTTTTCCTAAAGCGGGATATTTCCGTGCTTCTTGGGCGGGTTCTTATCCCGTTTATTTTCCAGCATTTCGAGCGCCTGAATTAGGCGCTTCCTGGTTTCGCGGGGATGGATAACGGCATCCACAAACCCTCGCTCCGCCGCCACATAGGGATTGGCGAAGCGGTCCCTGAACTCCTCCATTTTCTCGGTACGCATGGCGTCCCTGTCTTCAGCTCGTTCCAACTCGCGCTTATAGACGATGTCAACCGCGCCCTCTGGTCCCATCACGGCGATCTCAGCGGTCGGCCATGCGTAGTTCACATCCGCGCGAATATGTTTCGAGGCCATGACACAATACGCTCCGCCGTAAGCTTTGCGGGTGATGACAGTGATCTTCGGGACGGTGGCTTCGGCGAAGGCGTAGAGGAGCTTGGCGCCGTGGCGGATGATGCCGCCATATTCTTGCGTGGTTCCCGGCAGAAATCCAGGCACGTCTTCAAAGGTAATCAGCGGGATGTTGAAGCAGTCGCAGAAGCGGACAAAGCGGGCGCCCTTGACCGAGGCATTAATATCGAGCGTGCCAGCGAGGAACGCGGGCTGGTTGGCGATGATGCCGACCGGGTTGCCGCCGAGCCTGGCAAAACCGATGACCATGTTCTTGGCGTAGTGTTCCTGCACCTCGAAGAAGTAAGCGTCGTCGGCCACGTGGCGGAGGACGTCCTTCATGTCGTAGGGTTGGTTGGATTCGGCTGGGACCAGCGTATCCAGGGCTGCATCCGCCCGGTCGATGGGGTCAGTGCAGGCCTTGCGCGGCGGCTCCTCCAGGTTGTTGGAAGGCATAAAGCTGAGAAGTTCGCGAATGGTGGAAAGGCACTCGGCATCGTCCTTCGCGGCAAAGTGCGCTACGCCGGAGGTTTCATTGTGCGTCATGGCCCCGCCGAGCTGGTCTTTCGTGACTTCTTCATGGGTGACGAGGCGGATCACGTCGGGGCCAGTGATGAACATGTACGAAGTATGTTCCACCATCAAAACGAAATCCGTGATCGCGGGAGAGTACACCGCCCCGCCGGCGCACGGGCCCATGACGGCGGAAATCTGGGGGACGACACCGCTGTAGAGCGTGTTGCGCAGGAAAATATCGGCGTAGCCCGCCAGAGAGGCAACGCCTTCCTGAATCCTGGCGCCGCCGGAATCGTTCAACCCGATCAGCGGCGCTCCGACTTTGGCGGCCATATCCATGATCTTGACGATTTTTGCGGCGTTGGTTTCCGAGAGCGACCCGCCAAAAACGGTAAAATCCTGCGCGAACACGAAGACAGTCCGCCCGTCGACCTTGCCGTAGCCTGTGATAAAGCCATCGCCCTGAAACTTGTTGTCCTGCATCCCGAAATCAGTGCAGCGATGCGTGACAAGTTTGTCGGTCTCCTCGAAAGTACCCTCGTCGAGCAGGAACTCGACGCGCTCGCGCGCCGTCATCTTGCCTTCTTTGCGCTGCTTTTCGAGGCGAGCCGGGCCGCCGCCTTCGTCCGCAAGCTTGCTGCGACGATCGAGTTCCGCGATTTTCTCTTCGAGTTTCATAGCGGGACGATTATAGCGGGTGGAGGCTGGGCGGTCTGGAGCCGTCTGAAATGCATCAATTAGCGAGCCGACGGCTAACAAAGCGCAACTTCTTGCACATCTCTCGGTTAACGAAAGCCTCGCCGCCCTCGCCTAACTCATTTGCTCACATTCCTTTAACACTCCCTTAACAATTGGTCTCGTCTTTGCTAGACTCCATGTATGTCTATTTTATTAGTAGACATACTTACCAAGACTAGCGCTGACAACTAGAACGGCGGCTGATTTCACTGTTCCGGAGCCCTTGAGAGGACACGTATGGGAAAGCTCATTATTGTGCGCCACGGCCATACCACACTGAATAGTCAGGGGGTTGACGAACGGCTGCGCGCCTGGCTGGACGTGCCTTTGAGCGATAAGGGACTGAAGGAAGCGGCCGATACGGCAGAAAAGCTGGCCGACTACCCGATCGAGGCTATCTACTGTTCGGATCTCCGCCGGGCCCGGCAAACGGCGCAGGCCATCCGGCGTCGAACCCAGGCTGCGGTGACGGCAACGAATGAACTTCGCCCCTGGAATCTGGGCGCGTTCGGCGGCCAGCGGGTAAAGGAACTCATTCCTTTCCTGAACCTCCTGAACCAACGCCCGGACCTGCCCGCGCCGAGCGGCGAGTCGTTCTACCAGTTCTACGGCCGCTACTCGCATCGCCTCCACGAATTGCTCCGGCTGGCCGATGCGGCTAAGGGCTACGTGGTCGCGGTCACACATGTCCGCAATCTCCTGGCGGCAACCACAATCATCGAGGGAGGTGACAGCAGGAAAGTACCAGTGAAGGGCGGCCCCAGCACCGGCACGATCACTATCGTCGAAAAGATCGGCACGCAGTGGAAGATTCGCCGCGATGACGGTGGCGCTGTAGTGCAGGAACCAGTGCAGGAACCGGTCTCCCCCGTCGCAGCCGACAGCCCGCAAGAAAGCCCGACGACCCCGCAGTCACACCTCGTGTCGGCCGTCAGCGGGCGATAGGCGAATCGCCGCAGGCGACGTGAGGGTGTGGTTCCTCAAAGCGGCCACCGGCACTAACACTTTGGAACGGAGTAACCCGACCTATGATCTACGGCATCAAAGCCACCGTGAAATACGTCCTCGGAACCGATCAGGCTGGCCGCAACTTCCGCGTGTTACCGGACGATACCTTCATCGTGTCCTACGCCCGCTCGGGAAACCTGTGGACCAGGTTCCTGGTTGCCAATCTGGTTCATGCGGACATCGACGTGAGGCTGGCGAATATCGAACAACTCGTTCCCGATACCTGCAACCAATCGAACCGTGCATTGAAACGCGTCCCTCGCCCGCGTTTCATCAAGAGCCACCAGTACTTCGATCACCGATACAAAAAGATGATTCACGTCGTCCGCGATCCGCGCGACGTCGTGCTGTCCTACTATCACTTTCAGCGGAAGTATCAACACATTGCCGATAACTACCCGCTGGAACGATACGTCGACGACTTTCTCCAGGGACGGCTAGGTTCCGACGACTGGGGGACATGGAAGGAGAACGTCGCCAGTTGGATGACAACTCGCGGCGACGACTCCGGATTTCTCGGCCTGCGTTATGAAGACATGATCGAGAATCCGCAACGAGAGGTTGGCCGGATCGCGGCCTTCCTCGGCGTGGAAATCAGCCCCGCGCGCCTGGACCAGGTCATCGCGCTCAGTTCTGGGGACCATTTGAAGAAGTTAGAGAAGCAGGATGCCGATCGATGGGTAGGCACCAAGGGCCGGCGCCAGGACATCCCCATGGTGCGACTCGCCACTTCGGGTGGATGGAAGAAGGATTTGCCCTACGAGTGCGTGGCCAAGATCGAAGCCGCATGGGGCGGACTCATGGCGACGCTCGGGTACGAACTTAGTACTGCCTCCGCTCGCTC
>Ga0080027_10000809_pt1 | contig 12926 bp, 10 predicted proteins | sample OrgsoiDNA2013046_FD_70962 | JGI IMG/M metagenome (GOLD analysis project Ga0080027, IMG submission 70962) | Permafrost soil microbial communities from the Arctic, to analyse light accelerated degradation of dissolved organic matter (DOM) -... | ecosystem: Environmental > Terrestrial > Soil >... | reverse complement strand
ATTCTGAAGCGCACCGGCGCCCAGGATATTTCTTCGACCGGCGAAGCCAGCGCCGACGAAAAAGCGACGGACATCGAGCTGCGTCCCGCAGTTTAGCTGCAAGAAAAAAAATAAGTCCGGCGCCGGGGCGACGGCCAGTTCAACGGTCGTCCCCCGGTGAGCCAGGCCAACAATTCTGAGTAGGGAAGGAATCCAATGGAAGAGCGCAGACGAGACCAATGTGCACACCCGAGCTGCAGTTGCAGAGCCGCGGCCGACAGCAAGTATTGCAGCGGTTACTGCGAGGCGGCGAAAGACAAAACCGAGATCACTTGCGGATGTGAGCACGCAGGTTGCGGAGGTAAAACCTCGTAGCAATTCGCCGCGCCCAGTGGGACGTTTTCCGATCGAACAGCCGGGACGCGGTCAGAACCTTTAACTGGGGGTCATGAATTGGTTCGCTCCTCGAATTCACAGGCTTCCTCTAAATCGTCGGTCTTCATCGCTATCGCCGTCACGATAGCGATGCTTTATTTCGGCCGCCTGATCTTCGTTCCCCTCGCCCTCGCCCTTGTCATCAGTTTCCTTCTTTCGCCGATTGTGGATCTGCTGGAGCGAATCCATTTTGGCCGGGTTCCATCCGTTCTGACGGTGCTGGCTCTCTGCTTCGTCCTGGCTGCGGGCGTGGGATGGGAAGTCACCCGTCAAATTCTCGATATCACCGGCCACCTGGGAGACTACAAAGAAAATCTTGAGCAGACAATTCATTCTTTCCATCCCCCCTCGACCATTGGTCAAGCAACGGCGACCGTGCGCGAGCTAAACAACGAACTGGTGGCGGCTCCCGGAAAAGTATCCAACTCATCGCCCGACAATAAAGCCCATCCGTCCCGCCCGGTTCAGGTTCAGATGACAGAGGCTCCGTCGAATATTCTTCAGGACGTACGTGCTCTTCTTGGGCCCATCGCCGGTCCGTTGGAGACCGCGGGAATCGTCGTAATTTTTACCGCGTTCATGCTGATGAAGCGGGAAGACCTGCGCAATCGCCTCATCCGGCTCGGAGGCCAAGGTCAGCTGACGGTTGTAACTCAGGCTTTGGACGATGCCAGCCACCGCCTCAGCCGCTACCTCTTGCTGCAATTCCTCGTGAACGCCGCCTATGGAAGCATTTTCGGTTTGGCCGTCTACCTCATCGGTGTCCCGCATGCTTTGCTGTGGGGAGCTCTTGCAGCCCTGCTGCGACTGGTGCCGTATATCGGAACCCCTATAGCGACCGCCTTTCCCGTGGCCATGGCATTGGCCGTGTTTCCCGGATGGAAGCATGCCGCGTTGATTGTTGGCGTGTTCGTTGTTCTTGAGGTCATCGTTGGCAACTTTGTCGAGCCTTGGCTGTACGGCGCTCACACCGGAATCTCGTCAATCGCAATCCTGGTCGCCGCGGTTTTCTGGTCCGTGTTATGGGGGCCGGTCGGCCTGATTTTGTCGACTCCGCTGACGGTCTGCCTGATGCTGGTAGGGCGCTACGTTCCTCATCTGAGCTTCCTCGAAGTCCTGCTGGGCGACGAACCTGTCCTCAGCCCTCCTCAACTCTTCTACCAGCGCCTTTTGGCGATGGATCCCGATGAGGCTCGCGATGTTGCAGAGGCAGAAATGCGCGATAAATCATTGGAAAGCCTCTACGAGACCGTCCTGATTCCCGCCCTCGGCCTCGCCGAGGAAGATCGCCACACCGGCGCTGTGACGGAGCGCACCACCGAATTTGTTTATCAAAGCACAAGAGAACTGATCGAAGATCTCGGCGAACGCCCCATCTCTGAGGACGAAAACGCCCCGATCCAGGCGCTGAGAAAAGGCTCTCCCGTGGAGGTTCTTTGCGTGCCGGCACGGGATGAAGCGGACGAACTGGTTGGGACCATGTTCTCTCAACTGCTGGTGCAGGCCGGCTACAACGCTTCTCATCTTGCCATCGGAGCGGTTGAGGACATGCTAAGGCAAGCGGGGGAAAGCGGCTGCACCGTCGTTTGCGTCTCTGCTCTCCCACCTGCGGCTGTGGGTCAAGCCCGCTCGCTATGCAAGCGCCTCCGTTCCAGATTCCCGGAGCTCTCGCTTGTTATCGGCCTGTGGGGCTTTTCCGGCGGAGTTCCGAAGGCCCAGGAGCGAGTTGGCGCAGGTTGCACCGACGCCGTCGCCACAACTCTATCCGAGGCGCTTCTCCAGGTGCGGAGGCTGTCCGAACTCTGCGAACGCTCTCCGAGTGCAGAAGTTCGGTCATGATGCGCACACGCCGTCCCATACATCCAAGAGGCTTCAACAACGAATTTTGAAATGGCTTTACTTGAAAGAAGGGGCGGGTGCCAGTCCGTCCCAGAGAACCGGCACCCGCTTCGGAGGGGAATGTCGAGTAGAGATTGCAGCGTAACCTGATGCTCGCTAACCGTAAATACCCTGAGCCCTGTAGATCTGCAAGCCATGAACCCTCACTCGCCGGCCATTTGTCCTTTAGCATGTTCGGCCTCAGGAAAGTTCTGCCCCTGCTTACTGTGTCCTCCGGATACGATCCCCTCCTTTCCACGACTAGAGTGTGATCTCGGCGCAACGGCACAAGCTCACGCGAACTAGGGTCGAGTCTAGAGGCGGCAGAGAGGTCAAGAGAGATTCAGTGCCAGAAACAGTTTGCAAACCGCCGAGGCTTTTGAAGGAGCAGGCAATGTCGAGCTATCGGAATTCTGCCTTCCCCGGTGAGTCGATCGTTAATCTTCCGTCTCAGCCTTTACCTCGCCCCGTGGCGGGAAGCTGGCCGCAAGTCATACGGCCGCGATTGGCGCAAAAAGCGACGATGGGGTCTGCGCCGGACGAAATCTGGGGAAAATACAACAACTATCGCTCCAATGGCGTGGCCATTTCCGCCGTGGTCCACGTTGTCTTGATCGGGCTGATTTTGAGTGGTGTGCTCGTCAGCAGTCACATTGCACAGAAGATTGAACGGCAGGAAACGGTAACCCTGATCGCGCCGTCTCCTGACACCTTTGCCCTGCCCGTCGCAAAGAAGCTGGTCAGTGGCGGCGGAGGCGGCGGAGACCATGATCGCCTGCCCGCTCCGAAGGGCCGCATGCCCAAGGCCGCGCTGCAGCAGATCACACCTCCGGCCATCGTGATGCGCAATGAAAAGCCCAAACTTGCGGTCGAGCCGACAGTAGTCGTCCCGCCGCAGGTTCGCGTCGCGGACAACCACATGCCCAACATCGGCGTGTCGTCGGCCCCGGTCATGCCCTCGGCTCCCCCGTCGAATGGTACCGGCTCCGGCGGAGGCATTGGCTCCGGTTCCGGCGGAGGCCTGGGCGTAGGCCACGGCCCCGGTGTCGGCCCTGGCACAGGTGGCGGCATCGGTGGTGGCGTATATCACGTCGGCGGCGGCATTTCCGCTCCTGAGGCCATTTCCTCTCCTGATCCGGTCTACACCGAGGAAGCGCGCAAGGCTAAGACACAGGGCACCTGCGTCCTGCGCCTGATCGTAGACTCGACCGGCCATCCCCGCGACGTGCATGTCGTTAAGGGTCTGGGGTTTGGGCTGGATGCAAAGGCCATTGAAGCAGTCGAGAAATGGCAGTTCAATCCGTCGATGAAGGATGGCAAGCCGATCGACGTTCAGATTCGCGTGGAAGTCGCCTTCCGGCTTTACTAGCATCGATGGCCGATACGCCCCCCCGCGCGGATCGGCACACTAGCGGCAGACATTTCGGATGCATTCCTTCAGAACCTGGAAGGAATGCATCCGAAAACCTTTTGGGGTCAGTCTTATAGGCGACAGGCTTCGCGTGAGAGTTCAGTTTATCGCTCGACGACGAGCAGGCATATCAGGTTGCACCCAGTCAGGATGCGTAGATCCCGCCATTCGTGTCAGAAATCGATGTTGTGGAGATGCCGTGTAGGCGAACCTGGACCTTCCAGTGATAGTGCGGTTGAGGGGCGGCGGGCTTACTTGCGGTTCTGTGACTGTGCCTTGTCCAGTTCGCCGGAGTAGTAGCCGGTGCGGGTCTGGACGCGCAGGGGAGTCGGGCCGGTCTGCGCCTGGACTTGAATCTGGTGGTAGACGCCCGTGGCGTGGGTGTTGGATGAGCGATAGGTGAGGACGTACTGGCTGCGGATGTCGCGGGCGATGGAGGTGGCGATGGATTGGATCTCGTCGGGACTCGATGGGTAGAAGGCTGTGCCGCCGGTGCTCTCGGAAAGATTGGCCAGGGATTGGCGATCCGCGGCATCTTTCGGCTGGCCCTCGTTCAGGGCGATAATGTAGAGAACCGGGCCGTCCTTCGATTGCAGCTTGCGGAGCGTTTCCTGGAATGTGGCCTGGCTGGCATTGTCGTGGCCGTCAGTCACAGCCAGGAGAATTTTCTTTCCCAGGGGCGAGGTCTGGCTCAGATGGTCGACAGCGCCGATCAGGGCGTCGTAGAGTGCGGTGCTGCCGCGCGTCTCGACCCGTTGCAGAGCGGTTTTGAGCTTGGCGACGTCCTCGGTATAGTCCTGGTCGAGGAAGGCGTCTTCGCCGAAATTGACCACGAAAACCTTGTCGCCCTCCTGGCTGCCTTCCACTAATTGCAGCGCTGCTTCGTTGACTTTGGCCCGTTTCGGCAGCATGGAGCCCGAATTGTCGATCAGAATGCCCAGGGCGACCGGAACCCGCTCTTTGCGGAACGAAGTCACGTTCTGCAGCTTTCCATCTTCGTGGATGGTGAAACTCTTGTCCGCAAGGTCGGTGATCAGGCGGTTCTGGGCATCCACCACGATCGCGTGCAGGACCACTTCCTCGATCGCTTTCTTGAAGACAAAGTCATTGGAATCATCGGCTCCTGCGGACACGTCCGTGCCGGAGTCGGCCGGAGCCTGCTGATCCGCCTGCGCGGGTGGATTCGACGCCGGAGCTTGAGTTGTGGCTGGCTGAGTTGACGCGGGAGGCGGAGTGGAGCGGGGCGGCGTATGCGGCGCATCCTGAGCCTTGCTTGGGGTCGAAACGGCCAGAATGCACAGCAGGAGTCCTAAGGCCAGGACCACGCCTGAGCTCAGGTGACTTATACCTGTCGAAATGGAACCCTGGCGCTCCACGTATCCCATCCCCCGTCGAATCATGGTGAACACACTGAGGCTCCCCGCTGGATTTTCCACGGGAAGTAGATGATCTCCACGGATCGAGGGTTGGCTGCAATTTGAGGCACGAGAAGCGCCGGGCGGGAGGCCCGGAGCGTCTTTACCAGTAGCTGAAGTTCACCTTATCCAGCCAGACGGAATAGGGTTGCTGGGCGTAGTTGCCGTCTTGCTGGTAGTTGATGGTGACGCCATACCAAGTCGTAGGAGTCGGACTCTCGTAGTAGTTGAGGTTGGCCGTATTGCCGTTGAGCGTAATCGATTGAAACAGAAGGTGGTTGTCGGAGGTGCGTTGCGCCTTGATCACCAGATGGTTCCAGGAATTTGCCACGGGGTTGCAGGCGACGCCGGTTGGGTGCCAGGTTTGGCTGGGATTATCCCAGATATCCCATTCGTTGCCGCCGGCGATGCGGCATTCGTGTCCCCAGATGTAGGAGTTGCCGCCGACGAACTGGTTGATATCGAACTCCAAGGCCTGTGAGATATTGAGGTCTGCGACGTAAAAGTAAACGTCGTAGATGAAGTTGTGGAGGTTGGGGACGATCTTGTGATCGTAGTCCGGCAGTCCTTGTGAGGAGAAATCGCCGATGAGGTGGTTATTCCAGAGCACGTCGGAATAGACGGTCTTTCCACCAATATCCATTTTGGCGGAATTTCCGCTCACTGCCGGAGAGGAAATTTTCTGGGTCATCGCCCAGGTTGTGTCGGGGCCACCGGGAGCGCAAGTGCTGCAAATCTCGTAGAGAGATGGCAGGAGAGCGTATCCGGTCCATCCATCCTGCTGATGAAGATTGGTGAAGACACCGCCACCGCCGGAATTGCTCCCCACCGTGATGGTGACTGGCGCTACGGACGATCCACCGCAGTTATCCCACTCCTGCACGACCGTGTGATACGTGCCCGGGTTGAATGTCAGGTTCGTATTGAGCTGTGCGCCCTGTGTCTTATAGGAAAGCACGCCTGGCGCGGTATAGATCCCGATGGCGGCCACGCCGCTGGCACATGGCGAACTCGCCGACGCGACATACTGCACGGTCGAAGCCACCGTGGTGTTGGTCTGCGGAGCGGTCACGTTCACATTTCCATTGCTCGGACCGGAGACTTTAATGGTGACGGGCGAGTAAGCGCTGCCGCCGCAACCGTCCCACTCCTGCACGACCGTGTGGTAAACACCAGGGTTCAGGTTGAGGACAGTATTGAGAGTCGCGCCCTGAGATTGGAAGGCCAAAACGCCTGGCGATGTGTAGATACCCATCGCAGCGACACCCTTGGCACAGGTGCTTGCCGCGCTGGCAACATACTGAACTTGAGGGGCCACGGTCGCATTATTCGCGGGGGCGGTCACCTGGACCTCTGTGGCGGCCGAAGAGACATGAATCGCCACCGGAGTCTTGCTGACGCCGCCGCAATTGTCCCAGGCCTGCACGACGGTCTGATAGTCGCCGGGGCTGAAGGAGAGCACGGTGTTGAGGCTGCCTCCAGTCGTGCTGTATGCCAGATTGCCAGGTGTCGAATAGATTCCGATCGACGCGATGCCTGAGGCGCAATTTGAAGTGGCTTGGGCCACGTATTGCACAGTCGGGCTGACGTTGCTTCCATTGGCGGGGGCGGAAACCGAAACGCCAGCGAAGGCCGAGGCTCCCGAGCCCAGAGCCAGCAAAAAAGCGAACTTTCGCATGAAAAAATGCTCCGTGGTAGGGGAACGGGCGGCGGTCCCTACAGTATTCTTAGTATGGAATAACTGGATTTTACTCAGGCAAGCTGTTTCGACCAACAGTTTTGCTGCGAAACCGAACTCAGAAGTACTAATACCCGCCCGCGAATTTGTCCCGTCCTTCGATTGTCGAGCTACAGGATTCCCCCGAGTTCTAAAACAGTGATCCTGCAGAGCGTTCTTTTTTGGCATCTTCCTGAATCGACTTTTTCATCTCATTCCCGTTGAAGTTGCGCACGATTTTTATTGCGCGACGCGTACGTTCATTTAAGAAAAGGGAGTACAGACGTGGAACTGAGTGTAGTAGCAGTCGTTCCGTCGCGGGAACTCGAAGGTGCCTGTGCGGTACGTTTTTCATCAGAGTCGGCCTCCGATGGAATGGCGTTTGGTTCGTCGCGGAAGCCGATACTGGGTAATGATGTGCTGAAATCGTGGGCGGATCGCGTTCGGGGGTTGGGTGTACGCAGCCTGTGGCTCGCTTCCGGCGGGCAGGACGGGAAGGTCGACGGTTCGACGTTGGCGCAGTTTGTTCGTCAGGGAGTCGAGCGGTTGCTGTTGATCAAGCTCAAGTCGTACGCCGAGATGGACCTTGCCGACCTGGTGCGCTTTCACAGCGATCGTGGAAACCCCATCACGGAAGCTGAAGACGCTCGGGGGGAGCTGGGAGTTTGCCTGCTCGACCGGATTGCCCTGCGCTCGACAACCGATGGAGCGGCCTCTTACCGCGCTGCCGACAGCGGCCAGATGCCTTATCAGTTCAACGGATATGCGAAGCGCCTTCTCTCCGCCACCGAACGGCAGGAATTGGTTGGGGACGGGCTGACCGGTGCCTGTGCCATGAAGCCGTTGGGGACACAGATTCGAGACAAGGTGTGGGTTGGTGAAGGCGTGAAAATAGCGCCGACAGCGCGGGTGATCGGTCCGGTTTATATCGGAGCGCGCACCACGATTGGCGCCGGCGCAACCGTTGGCCCGTTTTCGTCGGTGGAGCACGATTGTGTGATCGACTGCGGAACCACAGTGGAACAGTCGACGGTTCTGCCGAATAGCTATCTAGCTCCGGGGCTCTTGATTCGCAACAGCCAGGTGGATGGAAGACATTTGGAGCATCTGCGGTGGGGCGCCGTTGCCGATTTGCAGCCAGCACAACTGGGACGGCGGATTGAGCCGCGCGGATCGCGTCGACCGCTGTTCAGCAGAGCGGACAAGAACGACTTCTTCTCGCGCCCCGGCAGCCCGTTTCCGTGGGAGTTTGGGACTGCGCCGGCAATGGCGCAACCGTGGCTTCAGGTGCAGTTATGAAGGATGTGGTCTGGAAAGTCATGAACTTTCCGGGCGATTTGGGATCGGAAGGGCGACGGGCTCTGCGCAAAGAGTTGCTGGGTGCCTTGCGAGCTTCCGGCTGTGCGGTCATCGTGGATTTATCCAGACGACAATCGTTGGATCATCACGACATCGATCTGCTGCTGGAGTGCGCCGCCTGCGTTGCGGGCCGGGACGCGAAACTGATTTTCGTCGCTGGTTCCCCCACGCTTCGAGCTCTGCTGGAAGTGTCCCGCATCGCGTCGGTTGTTCCGGTTTGCAATTCCACTGAAGAAGCATTTACTTATCCGCAGATTGCAGCGGAGACCATCCACGTTCCAGCCCACATCAAGGACATGGGAGCGCAACAATGAATGGTACACACGGCAATGGCAGCAATCGTGGATTTCTGAGGGGCTTCTCCGTCGTATTTCTGGCAGGAGCCTTTGTAGTGTCGGGTGGGATACCGCTTCTGGCCAGTCCCCAGCAGTCCAGCGACCCGAATGCCGCAGCGCAGCAGCAGCCAGACCCGCAGCAGACGAGTTCGTTGCCGGATGCGCCGCAGGCTCAGACGCAGACGCCGGCGGCACAGCAGCAGGCGCCCGCTCCGTCTGGATCTGCCGGAGCCAAAGCGGCGACTGTGAAGGGAGCGCCGGTGGCACAGCCTACGGGTGCGGCGATTGCGCCGGCGCGTCAGCGCGGGCACCATTCTCTGCTGGTGAAAGTCGGATTGCTGGCAGGGGCCGGGATTGCCGTCGGGGCAGCGGTTGCGTTGGCGGAACGAAGCCCATCGCGTCCTCCTGGGGCTCGCTAGGACACGGAGCGACGCCATGAATCTCAACGGTGCCTATTCGTCTCCTGAGACTCGTCCTCATCCGTTCCTGATCACGTTTTCGGGAATTGACGGGGCTGGGAAAACCACGCAGATCGATAGCGTGTTCTCCTTGCTGCAGCAGCGGGGACTACGCGTGGTCAAGCTGAGTTTCTGGGATGACGTTGCGGTGTGGTCGAAGATGCGCACGGGAGTGGGCTACCTGGCGGCGGATTCGAATCCTGTCCGCCAAACTCAGCGCGCTTCCTTCTCTCCGAAGAACAACAAGCATGTGCGCAAGTGGTATTTGACGGCGGCGCGCTCCGGATTCTACGTGTTGGATGTGGCCCGCCTGCACCGCGTGCTCTCGGGTGTTCGCGGGTTTGACGTGGTGATTTTCGATCGCTACGTCTACGACCAGATTGCCAATATTTACTCGCAATCGTTCGCCGGACGCACATATGCGAAGTTCCTTTTGCAGCAGACGCCGCAGCCCGATCTGGCGTTCATCATCGACGCTTCGCCGGATGCGGCGTTCGCGCGGAAACCGGAATACCCGCTGGAATTCATGCATCGCAATCGGCGGCAGTTTTTGAACCTACGAGAGCTCGCGCCGCACCTCACGGTGATCCCGGAAGGCGGCGTGGAAGCCGTGAGAAGTGAAATTAATTTCCACATCGAGCGTTCGCGGCTGGCGAAACACGGCCTTCTTACGGAGAAAACAGCAGTAGCCTCCACGAGCAGCCGTAGTCCCGTAACGGAGTTCCTGTAGAGAGCGAAACCACACAACAGCAGAAATGCGACTGCCATCCAAGGCTTGCGCGGTTATCGAAAGCGAGGATTTGGAATGGAGCCCGGAATTTCTGACAATCGTTTCGCCCTGGTCGTGCCCACCCTGAACGAAGCCGGAAACATCGGCAGGATTCTTCCTGAACTGACGGATGCGCTCGGCTCAACGCAACTGGAATACGAAATTATTGTCGTGGACGACGGGAGCACCGACGGTACGGTGGAACAGGTGCAGGAATGGTCGAAACGAGATCCGCGCATTCGGCTGCTTTCACGCGCCGGAGAACGAGGGTTGGCAGGGGCGGTGTTGTATGGCTGGAGTCAATCCCAGGCGAACCTGCTTGGCGTGATTGACGCCGACCTGCAACATCCCCCTGAGCTGTTGCCGGAGTTGCTGCAGTTGGCGGAGCAGAACGATGTCGTCATTGGCAGCCGGTATGCCAAGGGAAACGGCGTAAAAGGCTGGAATCCGGTGCGCGCCGCGGTTTCGCGGTTGAGTACGCTGGCCGCCTCGCCACTGATCAGCAAGAAGCTTCACATCACCGATCCGATGTCGGGCTTCTTCGTCATCCAGCGGCGCTGCATTGAAGGGTTGAGCTTTCAGACGTCGGGCTTCAAGCTGCTGCTGGAGATTCTGGTGCGGGGCCGGATCCGCACGGCAGCGGAAGTTCCCTACCATTTCGGCCTTCGCCATACGGGCACGAGTAAGGCCGGTGCGGCGGTTGCGCTGCACTACCTGCATCTTCTTGGCCGGCTGTCGCGCGATCTGGTGTTGCGTTCCAGCGAGCAATGAAAATTGCGTTCATCACCTCATTTCCACCGAGCCGCCACGCGCTCTGTGAATACGGGTTCCACGTCGCCGAGCAATTGCGCCGGGAGTCGTCGATTGAACTGACGATTTTGGGGGACTACGTTCCGGCTTCGGCGGCGGAACTGCCGGACTATAACATTGTCCGCTGCTGGGGATTCGGGAAGGTCGGCAACGTTGCGACGCTGGCGCGGGCCATTCGCAGGGCCAAGCCGGATGTGGCCTGGTTCAACCTTGGGTTTGCCAGCTTTGGCGATAAGCCTGCCTCGGCGATTCTTGGTCTCGCGGCACCGGCGCTAGCGCGGATGAGTGGCGTGCACTCGCATGTGACCCTGCATCAGCTTTTCGAGACGGTGAATCTTGAAGATGCTGCGGTGAGCTCGCACCGGCTATATCGGGCTGGGGGATGGCTGGCCACGCATCTTCTACTGACCGCGAATTCACTTTCCGTACTGATGCCTGCGTATCGCAAGACGCTGGACGAGAAGTACCGGCGTGGGCGGGTCAGTGCGCGGTCGCACGGGATATTCGCAGGCAGCCCGGATCCTCCGGACTTTTCTCGACGCGGCAATCCGATCCATCGCATTCTGGCGTTTGGAAAATGGGGGACGTACAAGCGTCTCGAACTGTTGATTGAGGCGTTTGAGCGCGTGGCGGAAACGTTCCCTAACATGAAGCTGATTGTTGGTGGGGGCGATCATCCGAAGATGGCGGGCTACATTCGGTCGATGGCGGAGCGCCATGCGAGCGAGCGCATTGAGTTTCTGGGATATGTAGCGGAAGAGGCGATTCCTGATCTGTTTCGCGAGGCGAGCCTGGTAGTGATGCCTTATACATCCTCCGCGGGTTCGAGCGGTGTGGCGCACCTGGCGGCGCAGTATGGGGTTCCGGTGCTCGCCTCCGGCATTCAGGACTTTCGCGATCTCGCGGACCACGAGAACATCTCGATGCGGTTCTTTGTTCCGGGGGATGCCGATAGTCTTGTGGAGGAATTGCTGACTGCGTTGAATTCTCCCGAGCTGCTTTCAGAGATGGCGTGGAAGAATTATGAGGCGGGCGTGTCGATGAGCATGCCGCAGATCGTGCGGCAGTATATCAACTCATTTCGGCAAGAGGAGCGGGTGAAGGTGCTGCAGCTGGCGGCCGCGATGCGGCGCGATGGTCCTATGCTGAGATCGGATGGACTGGCCCGGATCGTGGGAGAGAAGATTCAGAAGTGGCAAGACGAGGACGATCCGGCGAATTTTCCTGCGTGAATCGCGCGGGTCTGCGCGAATTTCTTTCTTTGCTTAATTTGAGGAGCCAGGACGCCTCGTCCGGGGTAGTGTCGGCAGTCCCCGGACGAGGCGTCCGGGGCTCCATTGTCTTGCTATCGCTGGGGTGGATTCACTGGCTGCGGCGGGGGGAAGTCTCGCTCCGTAGAATCCGGGGGCGGGAGCGCGGGCATGGTGGGGGCCTGCACGCCGATGGAGGGGACGGGCGTTGTGTCCTTCTCGGTGTTTGCGGAGAGTCCGTCGCGGCGCTTGAGTTCGATGGGGCGGCGGGCGCGGCGCTTGGCTTCCTGGACGGCTCGCAGAGTGGCTTCCACGTCGGTCTGGTTGGTGTCGGCCAGGGTGTCGATCTTGCGGCCTTCGGCGTCGCGACGCGTGGCGTAGCTCACTTTGGCCTTCGCATCGCGTCCTGAGCGCGCCGCTTGGTAGTACATCTGGGCGCTCTCGCGGTCGCCGGACATCTCGGAGATGTAGCCGAGGTTGTTCAGAGTGAAGGCGTTCTGCGCGTCGTGCTCGTAGGCCTGGAGGAAGAAGGTTTTTGCAGCCGATGGATTGTTGTCGTTGAGCGCGGCGACTCCGCGGAGATTCAGGCGGGCGGTCGCGGCTTCGGCGCCTTCGCCTTGGGCAATCTGGCGGCTGAGGGCGGTGGCGTTTTCGGCGGCGACTTCGCTGATGGGGCGGCCACGCCACTTCAGGCGCGGGGTCACGATCACGGGCTTCGTCGAATGCAGGCTGGCGGCGGCTGAGTAGCTGCGCAGGGCGCCTTCGGTGTCGCCGATGGCTTCCATCGTATAGCCGAGGTTGTTGAGGAGAAATGGATCCTGAGGGTGGCTTGGAAGCGCGGCTTGAAGCATGTTTCTGGCTTCGAAGACATGTCCCTGTTGAAGCTGAACGATGGCGCGCTCGTTGATCTTGTTGAGCTCGATATCGGCGCTCTGCGCTTGGCGAAATGCGTCCTGCAAGGGCTTCCCTTTCAGGCCGGCTTCGCTGGACTGGTCGATCACGGCGTTCGATTGATCGTGGGAGGCCAGCGCGTAGTAACGCAGGGCTCGATCGGCGTCGCCCTCCAGTTCGGCGACATAGCCGAGATTGTTCAGCGTGAACGGGTCGTTC
>Ga0080027_10000808_pt1 | contig 12945 bp, 12 predicted proteins | sample OrgsoiDNA2013046_FD_70962 | JGI IMG/M metagenome (GOLD analysis project Ga0080027, IMG submission 70962) | Permafrost soil microbial communities from the Arctic, to analyse light accelerated degradation of dissolved organic matter (DOM) -... | ecosystem: Environmental > Terrestrial > Soil >... | reverse complement strand
CGAACACTCCTTCCACGGCATCTCACTTCCTCCCATAAAAAGGGAAAAAGTGTAACCCATGTGTCCGGTACGATCTGTTACCTATGTCTCAGGTCGCTCAACCCTCACAAAAACAGTCGTTTGGATCTGATCGCAGGCGTTGCAAATGCAGCCTGCCTAATGCCTTTTAGCTCCCATTTGTGGAAGGCTGGTCCGGAGGGGCATTTTCATTGAACAAAATTCTCGCCACAGTCGTGTTGGCAGCGCGCTTCTGCTCTGAAATTGCTTGAGTGTAAGTATTCAGGGTGCTCTGAATCGTCGAGTGTCGTAGCAATTCTTGCTGGACCTTGATGTCAGCGCCCGCGCCTCGCAACATCGTCGAGTACGAATGTCGAAACGTATGCCAACCAATCTTTCCGATTCCTGCCCTTAATGCGGCCGGCGTCAGATGGCGTTGCAAGATGTTCTGTTGTCCCCGGGGTCGGCCACCATTGTTCGCGAAGACCCAGTCTTGAGGGCCTCTGTGCAAGCTGCCCTTCCTTAATTCTTGCAGGGAACAGCCGAGCCGAGAATCTATGGGGAGCGACTTCTGGGAGGCCTCAGTTTTGGTATCGCCCGACCTCCCGTTTACAACTCCCCGCCTGATATAGACGGTGAGATCCTCCCAGTTGAAATCCTGCCACTGCAGCCCCCACGATTTCACTGGCGCGAAGCCCCAGGCATGCCGCGACCAGAACCATGCTGTGGTATGGCTCGACCAGTTGCGCCAGAAGGAGGCGGATCTCGCCCGGTGTCAGCACGCGCGGTATACAACGGCGACCGCCCCGCTGTCGTACAAGATCGATGGGATTTCGGTCGGTCAGTTCCCACCTACGTGCGTGCTCATAAATGAGGTGAAAAAGGCTTCGAAGGTTGACCTTGGTTTTCGGCGCCAGGGTAAGTGACCTCAGCCATTCTTCGACCGCAACCGGTTTAACGTCCTCCAGCGGCCGGTCACCCCAACGAGGGAGAATCCAGCGTTTCAATGTCGAGGAATGAGATTGTTGAGTTGAGTGCCGCCGTTCCGGTAATTCGCGTTCAATATAGTGATCTATCAGAGCACCGATTGAAATGGGTCGTCCAAATCGATGATGTAGATTCAATCGGAGACGAAGCGGCTCTATGATCCGCAAGGCGTGTGTCCTGGTTGGGTATTGGGCTACTGTCCCTATGGTTGTCGACCTGCGGTATCGGCGTCCTTCGGGCGTCGTTTCATAAAAGCGAAACTGCCAGACGTCTTCAGAAAGTCTATTGTTCTTCTTGGTCAAAGATCCATATTGATATCTGCGTCGCTTCATGGGGTTCCTCCAGTCTGAGTTGACACGACGCAAGAAAGGCAAAGAATCTAGCGGGGGATCGGCGGGTACGGCCGCTCGGCGGAGGGGCAGTCTCGGGGAACTAGCCGAATCTATGAGCCTGATTCTGCAGGGGTTCCGAAAGGGCTCTTTGGGCGCAACGCACAACGATGTTGAACACGTGCTCGGAGAAATCGGCCGAACCGTGAAGAATTGGCTGAAGAGAAAATGTGACTTGTTATCTCCGGAACGCCGCCCTGTCCCGAAGGAGGCCCCGGATTCGAGTCCCGTCGCTCCCGCCAATCTTCCAGATGGAACCCAACGTTGATATGTCTAGGTTTGGGTTCGCCCGACTCTCACCGAAAGGTGAGTCAGCGCATAACCCAAAGGTCGGCGGTTCAGCGGAAACCTGGTCCGCAATCTCCACGCCTATGCGTGGGGTCGGCACCTGCCAGATCCTGCAAGCGCTCTTCTCGATTCCGAAGGACACTGGCTCTTTCCGAGTCCAGCAACGGGTCGAACCATTTCCTCAGTTCGAGAATGAAGCCCATTTCGATTGGAACCTCGTCCTGCGAATCCTCCGTCTTCAATCTGTTGAGCCGCTTTCCGCATCGTCTTGTCGAAGAGACGGTATAGGGACCGAATGTAGCCTGGCGAAAACGCACCTCAGTTGCAGGGAATTGTGTTGCCTGCTTCCAGAGTTTGAAAGTTTCCAACGATCCAGAGTCGATGCCGATTAGACGTTCCGAGCTTTCTGTCTATTCTGGATGACAATAGCGAAGACTGTGGGGAAGTGACTCACCCGGAAGCATGTCAGCAGTCCTCATGATCGCTTTCTCCTGTTTTGAGATCCGACAAACGGCGCGAGGGGCAGATACCGGTGGCGAACAACGGGACGTGCCGCGCGGGTCTTTACGCTAACGGGCGCTCCGAACTGGTTGGCTGCGGAGTCCGTGTCGGCGGCCAAATGCCTGCCGCCTCGCACAGCCTTCACAGTGCATGCTTAGTGCCAAAGCCGAACCAGAATAAGAGGCGATAACCGAAGGTATTCCGGTATTCCCGAGTGCGCTGCATATCGAAGTCACAGCTTTTGCCCTGCATTAGGCATGGATGCCCGGATGCGGTCGGAAATGGTCAGTTGAGTCACTGCCAGAAAGAGAAGCTGGCGTTCCGAAAAGCATGAAAATCCCGACCCGTTGCGTGCACTTGCCTCGTGTTTCTACCTTTTGGCATGCAGATTGCCATCGAAGCTGATCAGAAAGGCTTCTGACTTGACGAGCGGTTCGCTCATAGCGATCGATCCCAAGCAAAAGGGAGCAAAAGGGAGGAGTGAATCATGCGGAGGCTATTAACTGTAATCGGTTTGTGTTTGTTCACATTTCCGGCGTTGTGCCAGTCCGCGTCAAAGTGGCAGATAGCCACCATCACTGAGGTTAAGCCGCATCCGGCGGAAGGTGAGGACGCGAAGGATCCCATTACCTATGACGTATCTGTGAAAGTGGGCGACACAATCTATCTGGTGCGCTACACAACACCGGCCGGCGAAATTGCCCCGAAATACGCAACTGGGCGCGAGCTCCTGGTGTTGGCCGAAAAGAACACTATTTCCTACAACGACCTGCTGGGCCGGCCTCTTCAAGTGCCCATAGAAAGCCAGCGGCCTGCTATAGAGCACAAAGCCTCGAAATAGCGTTGCCGGTCCGCATGCAGGCATTCGAGTGCAGAGGGACCGAGACGCTCCGCTTTTGGCAGCAATTTGATACGGATCGATGAGCTGCGAAAAGCTGCCTACCAACTCAATCAGCAGGGAAGATTCAAGATTCTGGAGTTCACGCTAGGAGGGAGCGCCGATGAAAACTAGACAGATTCTCGTTATTACGACATTGATTCTCTCAACCATGTGGCACACTGCCGCGGCCCAGCCGAAGAAAAAGAACACACAGCCCGATGCGCCTCGGCCGGAGAGCATTCTGGCGGGTGCAAGCATGCAGTCCAATCCTGTCCTCTCCGACTTGATTGCGGCCAAACCGGAAATGCCCTTGGGTCCAGGGAATCCGCTCGGTGCTTCCAGCCTCGACATGGGCGGCCTTTGTGATCTCAACGCCCGGAACCTTGACCTCCATCAGAGTGGTGCAGGTGTCCTTCGTTTGAGCGAACGCGGAGAGCGTAAATACAAGAACGAGTGTGGTGCACAAGGTTTCCGAACGCATTCGTATCTCTCTCAATGAATGTCAGCCGTGCACACCACTCCTAGCCAAAATCGTGAATCCGTTTCACCTACCTGCCGATCACGACCACGGTGGCCTTATCCAGTTCGCTCGAGACTGACGTCCCTTCGTGCTTTAGCTGGTGCTCGGCATCGTCCCAGGTCAGCTTCGTAACGGAGCCGCCACCCTTCTCGTAGGCATAGGTCTTTCCGTCATCGTCGTAAAGAGAAAAGCTGGCATTCGCTCCCGGATACACGCGCAGAGACGAAATCGTCTGCATCTGTTGTGTGCTGTCCACCTCTGACCCAAGCGGGACAATGCTTCCCGCTTTCACGAATAGCGGCAGTGTTTCGACCGGAGAATCCGCCACAATGGTCTGTCCACCGTGCAGTCGCTCATTCGTCCAGTAGTTGTACCAGTCACAACCCGCCGGCAGATATACCGTCCGGTGAGTTGCGCCCTGGTCGGTGACTGGAGCAACCAGGAACGCCGGTCCGTACATGTATTCATCTGGAATGTCCGCAGCCTTCGGATCTGCCGGGAAGTCCATGAACAGGGCCCGCATATACGGAGCCCCCGTCTGGTAGCTGCGATACGCCAACGAATAGGTGTAGGGCAGAAGTTGGTAGCGCAGTTTCAGATACTTCGCCAGAATCGGTTCCGCCTGCTTGCCGTACGACCATACTTCGTTGTGAGTTCTCTCGCCATGCGCGCGCATGATCGGCTGAAAAGCGCCCCATTCGAACCACCGCACAAACAACTCGGGATAGTCCTCATAATTCGCAATCGTCTCGCGCGCGTCCGATCCATCAATCAACGGCTTGTGCTCGGCGCGGTAGTCAGCGGGGATGGTAGGCGAAAAGAAGCCCGCGATGTCCGTGTCCCAGTACGGCAGTCCAGTGGCCGTAAAATTCAGACCCGCTGGAACCGAGCGCTTCAGCATGTCCCACGTCGAAACAATGTCGCTCGACCAGAAAACCGAGCCGTTGCGCTGCGCCCCCAGGTAGGCTGCACGCGCCAGGATCATTACCCTCCGGCTGTCCCCAAAATCCCGCCGGAAGCCTTCGTATACCGACGCTGTGTGAAACAGCGGATATACGTTGTAGAAGCGTATGCCAGAGCCAATCGAGAACATATCTCCCGCTGGATCGATATCCGGCTCGGTCTCATCCAGCCACAGGTAATCGAATCCGTAAGGTTTTACGTAGCGGTCGCGAATCTTCTCCCACCACCACTTCGCCGCCTCAGGGTTCGTTGTATCGAGATTCGGCCCGATAGTCTCCTTGGTCCATCCCGAATCGGGCGTTCCGTCTGGCTTATGGATCAGCCATCCATTCTTCTGCAGCGTGTCGTAGAACTGACTGGCACGGGAAAAATGCGGCCACACGCTCAACAACGTATTCACACCCATCGCATGCAGTTCACGATTCATTCCCGCCGGATCCGGCCAGCGCGCCGGATCGAGATCCATTTCCCCCTGCTTCGTCATGTTGAGGAAGTCCACGACTAGTCCATCCAGCGGCAGCTTCTTCTCGCGATACTTCTTGGCTACGTCCAGAATCTGCTCCTGGGTCGGGTAGATGGCCTTGCTCTGGATGTATCCGTACGCCGCCTTCGGCAGCATGTGAGTCACGCCGGTCAGCAGACGGTAACCCTCGTAAATCTGGTCTGGCGTGTCGCCTGCAATAACGAAATACGAAACTCGGTCTGCAACCTCCGATGACCATGTGTTTCGCTGGTTGATGCCCAGAACTACCGTCGTTTTCGACGGGTTATCCCACACCAGCCCGTAGCCGCGGTTCGACAGCATAAATGGCACGCAAACGTTCTCACCCCCAATCGCCCCGTAGTCGTGCCAGCACCGGATCTCGTGTCCCCGCAGGTCCATCCAGCCTTTTTGCTGCTGCCCCAGGCCGTAGTAGTGCTCGTCCGAGGGCGAGTCGAAGGTAGCCGCTACCGCGTAGCCCTTCCCGCCGATATCCTGCTGACCAACGTCCGGGCGTTCCGGCGCCATCGTCCAGGTGCGCATGTGCAGCAATGGCTTGCCTGCCGACGTTGTCACCAGAAGCGCATCGTTGTATGGACCTTGCCCGCCGCCTCCGCCAAAGTAGGGTTCGCGCAGTTGACGATTCAGCGCATCCAGCGGCATCGGCTGCGGCAGTTTGTCAGAGGGGAGATCTCCCGGCGACACACGCAGCACCATCCTGGCTGATCGAAATACGTCGCTGCCATCCGCATCACGTTGGTGCGTCCATTCGCCTTCCGACGGCTTGGCCGCAAAACCATAGCCCGGAGCGCCGGTCGCTGCAGACTTGTCGACGCTCATCGTTATCCGAACAATGTTCGCGGCATAAGGCTCAAGCGAAATGACCCGTCCATCTCGCTCCAGTACAAGCGGGGCGCTCTGGGCGGTCGCCACGCCTCCCAGCGATAATGCCAGGAACACGCAGCCTAGTCTGTACGCCAGTGTCTTCCACACGGAACGCCCACTAATTTGGGACCCCCGACCATCACGGCTGCACCCATCCATCAGGCCAGAAATCTCCATTGTGTTTTCTCCCCTCCAGTGCCCTTCCGCTCAAGGTGAAAGCGCTCCTCTTCCCGGCCTGGAAAGGCAGCGCAATCCTATAAGACGCCCGCCTTCGGAGTCCATGCATTCCATCCGGCTCGAATATAGAACCCATAGCATTCGGGCGACATCTCACCAAGTGGAGCGCTGATCGAGCTTCTCGCGCCCATGATCGAAGCAGGGTCTGCCCATACACAAGATTGAGCCGCTCGTCAGGGAAGCGCAACCGAAGGTCGTCGCCGTCGAAGCTAGAGGAGTCCTCGACATGGAGTACACCGCGGTGAAAATGTTCGCACAACTCACGAAGAGGCAACGCCAGCATGGCGTTGAGCTGTGGCTGATTGGCATGACTCCCAGAGTTTGTCCATCATCCAACGATCACCGTTTGGGCAGTTGCTGGGACGCGAAGGGATGAATTTCAATCTGGAGATTGCCGTTGCGCGCTACCTGGATGGTGCAGCTATTTCTCGAAGGCGGCTCGATCCCGAAGACCATGGCACTAAATCATTGATTCACACCACTCGCTAGGAATCCGCCATCCACCGCCAGCACGGTTCCAGTGATGAAACCGGCGGCATCGGAGGACAGAAAGACAGCCGCGCCCGCCAACTCTTCAATCTTCCCAAAGCGCTTCATCGGCGTGCGCAACAGGAATTCTTGACCTCGCGGAGTGCCATCCAGCAATTGCTCATTCAGAGAAGCGCGAAACGCGCCCGGCATGATGGCGTTGACACAGATCCCGTGCGCCGCCCATTCCACTGCCAGGGACTGCGTCAAGGATCGGACAGCGGATTTGCTGGCCCCATAGGCTGCTACTTCATAGAGTCCCACGAACGAGGACAACGATGCGATGTTAAGGATGCGTCCATATTTACGTTCCAGCATGTGATGGCCAAAGACCTGGCAGGCCCGTAGCACTCCCGTGAGGTTCGTCTCAAGAATCTTGTTCCAATCGTCTTCCGGAAAGTTTTGGGTGGGAGCGCGCTTTGTGATTCCAGCGGAGTTGACCAGAATGTCGACTTTCCCGAATGTTGTGATGGCCGATTCCAATGCATGTTCAAGGGACGCACGGTCGAGAACATCGGAGGTGACGCGCAAAGAGCGGCGCCCCAAGCCCTCAATTTCCGCTGCGACCCGATCCACCTGTTCCGTCCGTCGCGCCGTTGGAGTAACATCTGCGCCGGCTTCCGCCAAACCGAGGGCAATCACTCGTCCGATGCCCGATGTTCCGCCAATCACGACGGCAGTACGCCCATCCAGATCTAAGCCACGGTACCCCACACTCTCTCTTGCCTTTCTATGACACCCTGAATGGAGTCGCCATTCCGCATGGCGGGCGCCTTTCATGGCGCAGCACTTGCCCTTACTAACCTGCGGCAAATATACACAGGCTCAAATGGATATTTCTCGAAGGCTGTCCGCAAGAAGATGTTCTATCCAGTGATCAAGCAAGCCATGCGTGTACGCGGGAACTCAACCTGCAATGATCCCTCTGCAGTGCTGATCTTGATGCCGAGGTCAGCGGGGTACAGAAGCCTGGAGCTCTTGCCTGTCCAGGGTATTTTCACAGTGGCGGGACCGTCGATTCTCCAGACTGCGAGTAAAGTCTGGTGTGGGGACCGCATTCCCAAAGCAATTGGCGCATTGAAATCGGTTACGTCCGACGTTCCGAGCGGATAAAAGGGAACCGCCGCAGGGATATGTTTACGAAGGACATCCTTGTACATACGGATGCCTTCCGCCACCTGCTTCCATGCTTCGGAGGAAAGAGAGTCGGGGCGGCCACTCTGATGGATGCGGCACATCATGCCAGTGACCATGTTGAAGCTAGCTTGATCCGCATCAGCAGTCGCCAGCGGGTAACACCAGATGGCGAGTTGCTCGGGTAAAACTGCTGCGGACGCGCCTACCAGGATCGCCGGAAGCTTTAGATAGTCTTCCTGGTCGGTCATAGACTGTATCTGGAGACGGCTCAGCATCGCATAGTCCATGCGCCCGCCTCCGCTGCCGCAGTTTTCAATGACCAAATCGGGGTGGCGATCCAAAACGCTACTCAACCAGGCCAAGTGCGCGCGATTATGCTCGAGCAAACCTTGCCCGAAGCTGTCCGCGTTGATCTCGGTTCCTTGCAGTGAATCTACGTTGTAATCCATCTTGATGTAGCCAACGCCATAGTCGTTCACGAGCCTTGCCATCACCTGATCCAAGTAAGCCCGGACTTCGGGATTGCGGAAATCCAGCAAGAGCCGCGAGTTCTTCAACACTCTCTTGCCGTGGCGTACGAAGAACCAGTTATCCGGTTTTTGCGCGAGCTGCGACTGTGGCCCGGCAACCTCCGGTTCTAGCCACAGTCCCGGAACCATTCCAGCTTTGCGAACTTGGTTGAGAAGGAACTTCAGTCCGCGCGGCCATCGTGTGGAAGAGGCCTGCCATGAACCGAGGGTTTGACTCCAGTCTTCATGCAGGTCCGCATACCATCCGGCATCAACCGGCCTTGGCCGCGGCGGCGATCATCGGCAACTCTTTCGCTTCGGTCGGGTCGCCCCAGAGGCAGTTCATGTAGTCGTTGAAAATAACGGGACATTGTGAATTGTTTTTGTGTGGTCTTTGGCAGGCTACGCGCCGATAGCGCGTTAAAGCCTCAACTGCGTCACTGAACCCGCCATGAACGCATCCGACTGCCACAGGAACCGTCTCGTAGGATTCGCCGGGCTTCAAACCCTTCCACGCCGAGGAGTGCAGATCGTCCGGGCCACCGAGATAGGCGTAGACATCGTCAGCATTGTTATCGCGAGCCGAAACATTGGAAATTTCCCAATACCAAGACCCATTGTGTTCAATCTGCCAGAACCAGGTAAGCCCGAGCCTTGTGTTTTCGGCCATAGCCATGGGCAAATACCGTTCTGAGGACCAACTGCCGATGCTTCCTGCCTGCGCTTCCGACCAACTGGTCCGCTCGTTTTCGACAAAGCCCATTTCGGAGGGCCGCAGCGTGTGCCACTGTCCCTCCGCCATCCAGCTATTCTGGGCAAGATGGATCCGGAGTTCGCGGTCGTATTCCTGCGGCGCGGCCAGCCCATGGAGCATCGCTGAACTCAAAAAGTCGATCCCGACAGGCGAACTCCCGACGTTGGTAACCCGCGAATATCGCCGGACGACGGGAACACCGTCAAAGGACTCGTAAACCGATTCCACACTCAGGTTTAAATTTGCGTCTGTGTGCAGGCACACCAGGCGTTTACCGCCGCTTGTGGACTCCTCACGTCTTCCGGCAAACAGCAGCCGGGCTCCCGGCTGTCCCGTGCAGGACTTCATGCCCTGATCGGGAGAATTCTCTCCGCTGCATTGCAGGGCCACTTCGACGCCCGAGGATTTGTCATCTCCCAGCGTCATGGCACCGGCCGGTACGAGGCGTTTTTGGCGTAACCTTCCAGCCGTTGCCTCGAAGGCAAACATCAGGTCAGTGGTTTTCCACTGAAACGGCTCGAAGGAATTGGAAGCGAATGCAAGACCAGAAACACGCGACGCAAGGGCACTGACCGTCGTCACGCCACCGGAGACCAAGAACTTTCTTCGATTTATGAACATATGAAGAGAACGGCTCCGGGATGAGTCCAAGTTCAGCGACACGGTAACTCTTCAATGCGCTGCGTGGTCGGTTGTCGGTAGCCAGCCGTGAGAATTTAAGCTACGGTTCCCTGGAGTAGTGCTGACAGAAGTCCTAATTATTTTTGGGTCACGATAACCTTCCGCCATCGTGTTACCGATAACTGTAACGAACGCCAGCCATTGTAATGCCTAGGCGGTAGAGGGTGTCAATAGTCTATCTCGCTGATATTGCAGGATTTTAGAGGTTAAACATTAGGTCCGCGCCCGTACCTTCGCAGATCGCTGTTTACCGGCACGCTGCGTCGATCCGCGCATGATTAGTTCCGGTTGTAGGACGATGGTTTCAGGCTTGGGCGGTTTCTTCGAGTTCAGGATCGCCAGTGCAATCCGTGCGGCTTCCTCCCCAATTCGTCGGCTGTGCTGATCGATGCTTGAAAGCGGAACACGCAGCGAATCGTCGTAGTGTAGATTTCCGCAACCAATGACGGCGAGGTCGTCCGGGATCCGTAATCCCTGATCGAGCGCGTAATTCATCGCGCCCATCGCTAACGGATCGTTGAAACAGAAGACCCCGTCAGGTTTGGGCTTAAGATTCAGGAGCTGGTGCATGGCCTCGGCGCCCCGCTGCCTCGTGTCCACATCCCCCTTGCGCTCGGTGATGATGTAATCATCCAGGACCTGCAGGCCGCCTTGGGACAGTGCTCTTTTATACCCTTCCATCCGGTGGATCCCGGGACTGGTCTCCGGCCCACGAATGTGCGCAATCTTCTTGCAGCCGATATCGATGAGGTGCCTGGTTGCAAGTCTTCCGACGGCTTCATCATCTACCCCGACGAAGTTCGCTGTAAGGCCCGGTAAGCTGCGATCGATCAACACGTACGGTGTTTTCTGCTTTTCAATTCGAAAGAAGAGATCGACGGTGGAACGGCAAGAGGCAATAATCAATAGATCGAGGCGGCGTGCCAGCAACTGATTTATCTCTTGTTCTTCGAGTTCCGGTTCTTCGTCAGACGAAGAAACAATAAGATAGTAGCCGCTCTTCCGCAGCACGTCGGAGAGAGACTTGGCAATTTCAGCGAAGAAAGGATGGAGCAGGTCCGGAACAACCAAACCAACCAGATACGTGCGTCCAGTAACCAGACTACGCGCCGCCAGGTTGGGGCGATAGTCAAGCTCCTTGACCCGGGCTAGAACTCGCTCGCGGGTCTCTTCTCCTATATCAGGATGATCGCGCAGAACCTTGGAAACAGTGATCACCGAGACTCCAAGGTCTTTGGCGATGTCCTTCATTCGTACGCTCATAGGTGCATTAGTATATAGAACCCTCTTGAACACCGCCGAGTCAAGTGTTGACATCGGTAACTGTATCGAATATTGTGCTTGAACATGCGCCCCTTATCTGCAGGGAAACTGCTTTAAGGTCTATTCAATGCTAGATGACGGTGTCGCCGAGGAATTCAGAATGAAGGTCCGAAACTCGAATGGGGTTTTGCTTAACGGATGTGTTGATCCTGCGCTCGTACCTCAGAGAATTCTGTACACCGGGGCCCGAATGCCGGCCATCGGCTTAGGGACATTTGGCTCGGACCACGCCGGAGCGGCGGAAGTTGCCGCCGCAGTGGAAGGTGCGGCAGCTGGCGGATACCGGCATTTCGATTGTGCTTCTGTGTATAGCAACGAACGCGAGATTGGATATGCGTTCCAGCGGGTTTTACAGGGGCCTCTCCAACGTGAAGAGCTGTGGGTCACATCCAAGCTGTGGAATGACAAGCATGGTGAAAACGACGTAATTCCATCCTGCCAGCAATCGCTCAAGGACTTGGGATTGAGCTATCTGGATCTGTATTTAGTGCACTGGCCCTTCCCCAACTTCCATCCACCCGGTTGTGATGCGACCTCCCGCAGCAAGGACTCGAAGCCCTACATTCATGGCGAATTCATGAAGACGTGGCGAAAGATGGAGGAGTCGGTCGACCTGGGGTTGGTTCGTCATCTGGGCACCTCGAATATGACGATTCCAAAACTAAAACTTCTCCTGCGCGATGCTCGTATTAAGCCCGCGGTCAATCAGATGGAGCTGCACCCGCATTTTCAGCAGCCGGAGCTGGTCGAATTCGTCCGGTCCAACAATATCATTCCTGTTGCCTATTGCCCGATCGGTTCCCCGGGACGGCCCGAACGGGACCGTTCTCCGGAGGATACCGCGCCGATCCAGGATCCGGTGATTGTAAAAATCGCGAGTCGCCTCGGGGTGCATCCGGCTGTCGTCTGCGTCAAATGGGCTGTCCAGCACGGGTATGCGCCGATTCCGTTTTCGACTGACCGGAATCATTATCTAAGCAATCTCGAAGGGGTCGTAAGCGAGCCATTGACTCAAGATGAGATGCGTGAAATCAGTACGATTGACAGGAATTGCCGGCTCATCAAAGGCCAGGTCTTTCTTTGGAAGGAAGGGCAGTCATGGGAGGATCTTTGGGACCTGAATGGAGACATTACCCCTTCTTAAAAGTCGAGCCGGTGAAACCATGGAACAAAGCATGCTAGCTGCATTTCTGCCCGGAAACGACAGAGTAGAGCTGCGCACACTGTCTACACCCCGCCCCGGACATGGCGAAGTTCTGCTCAGGGTCAAGGCTTCCACCATCTGCGGTTCCGATATTCGTTGCATCTACCATGAACACCTCGGGAAAGGTCCGGAGGGCTATCAAGGAGTCATTGTCGGCCACGAACCCTGTGGCCAAATTGTAGAGGTTGGACCGGGTTGTCGGCGCTTTGGTGCGGGTGACCGGGTGATCGTGTATCACATTTCCGGCTGCGGCGTCTGCAACGATTGCCGCCGCGGATACATGATTTCCTGCGCCAGTGAAAAATACCGGCGAGCGTACGGGTGGCAGCGCGATGGCGGGATGGCCGACTACATGATCGCGGAGGAGAAAGACTTAATCGCTCTGCCCGGCGAACTCTCCTACGCAGACGGCGCGCAGGTCGCCTGCGGCTTCGGCACAGTCTACGAGGCCATCGAAAAAATTGGCGTCAACGGCAATCATGCCGTGCTCATTACCGGATTGGGGCCGGTGGGGCTCGCCGCGGCGGCGTTGTGCCGCAAGCTCGGCGCGCACCAGATTCTTGGTATTGATGTTGTCCCCGAGCGCTTGGAATTAGCACGGTCCCTACGACTCTGTGATTCCGTTCTCGTCGCCGGTCCCGACAATGTCGCCGAGGTGAGAAATCTGACTCATCGTTATGG
>Ga0080027_10000807_pt1 | contig 12956 bp, 10 predicted proteins | sample OrgsoiDNA2013046_FD_70962 | JGI IMG/M metagenome (GOLD analysis project Ga0080027, IMG submission 70962) | Permafrost soil microbial communities from the Arctic, to analyse light accelerated degradation of dissolved organic matter (DOM) -... | ecosystem: Environmental > Terrestrial > Soil >... | reverse complement strand
TCCTCGGCCGCGATATCCAGCACGACCGCCCGGGAGCCGGGCGGCAGATCGCGGCGCGCCGCCTCCAGGGTCGCGTGCAAGGGATCGAGACCCGGGGGCACCTGCAGATCGATTGAGGTTACGCCCCAGACAATTTGAAGCCGGCGCGTCGTCTCCGGCACGCGGCTATACGCCAGGATCGGGCGGTGGGGTCGAAACGCCGCCAGCCTCTGGGCACTGAGACCGGTCCGGGTGGGGACCACGATCGCGGCGGCATCCAGATCGTCCGCCAGCGTGGCGGCGGCGTAGGCCAACGCATTTCCCTGCAGCGAGCGCTGGGGCCCTTCGTGTGGTTGCAGCAGCGGTTCGGTTTCTGCCAGCAGCCGGCCCATCATCTGGACGACGCCGACCGGATCGTGCCCGACGGCGGTCTCCTCCGACAGCATCACCAGATCGGTCCCGTCGAGCACCGCATTCGCCACGTCGGTCACTTCGGCGCGCGTGGGCAACGAGTTCGACACCATCGAAACCAGCATCTGCGTCGCCGTGATCACGGGCCGACCCGCCCGGTTGGCCACCCGGATGATGCGCTTCTGCGTGGCGGGGACGCGCTCGATCGGAATCTCGACGCCGAGATCGCCGCGCGCCACCATGATGACGTCGGCGGCATCGACGATCGCCTCCAGCCGTTCGAGCGCCTGCTGCTTCTCGATCTTCGCGACCAGCGGCAGCGAGGTCAGGCGCCGAACCTCCGCCAGATCGCGCTCGTGCCGGACGTACGAGACGGCGACGAAGTCGGGCGAAAGAACGTCCAGGTCGGCCAGATCGGCGCGGTCCTTGTCGGTCACCGCCGGCAGCGACGAAGCGTCGAGCGGCAAGTTGATCCCCTTGCGCGACCGCAGCGTCCCGCCCACCCGCACCCGGCAGACCACCCGATCGCTCCGCACCTCCGTGCTGATGAGGTCGAGCGTCCCGTCCGCGATGAAGATGGGATCTCCCAGGCGAACGCGCTCGAAAAGCGACGGATCGCCCACCGGAACGCCGCCGGCGCCCAGGACCACCGTGTCGCCCTCCCGGATCGGCGTGTCTTCCGGCAGATCGCCGAGGCGGAGCTTGGGGCCGGCCAGATCCGCGAGGATCGCGATATCTGGCCGGTGCGCGCGCGCCCGCTTCACCCGCGCCGCCTGGGCGCGCGGAGAGGCGTGCGACAGATTCACGCGCAGCACGTCGACGCCCGAATCGAGCAGGCGTTCCAGGGCACCCTCGGGATCCTGGGCCGGTCCGATGGTGGCGATGATTTTCGTCCGGCGCGCGGGCATCGCCGCTACTCTACCCTTTTCGGGGTGCGGTCAGATGGGCGCCACGATACCTTGACGGAACATTCATGAACTGGAAACAGGTCTGCCCACTGGCCCACGAGCGACCCGAGGTGGAGACAAAATGACGAGATTCCTGATGGTCTGCCTGGGCGGCGCCTTCGGCACGGGGGCCCGCTACCTGTTCGGCGGATGGGCACAGCGCGCTTTAGGAACGGCGTTTCCCTACGGCACGTTGATCATCAATCTGGTTGGCTCGTTCCTGCTCGCCGTGATCATGCACCTGAGCCTGGAGGTTGGGTTGATTCCGGCCAACGCGCGCGTGGTGCTGGCGACCGGGGTGATGGGCGGTTTTACGACCTATTCGACGTTCAACTACGAGACATTGAAGCTATTGCAGGGCGGATCGGTCGGGATGGGCGCTCTGAATCTCTCTGCCACCGTCGTCGGCTGCCTGATCGCCGGGGTGTTGGGGCTGGTTGTTGCCAAGGCATTGTCATGAGCGCCGTGGCCGTGCGCGGAGGTGACCGATGAGATCGCTCGAAGGTGAACAGATTCTGGTGCGGGTCTTCATCGGGGAATCGGACCAGTGGCATCATCAGCCGCTGCACATGGCGTTGCTCGAGCGGCTGCGCCGCGACGGGTTCGCCGGCGCGACGGTCACGCGCGCGGTCGCGGGGTTCGGCGCCCAGAGCACAATCCACACCGCTCAGATCTTGCGGCTGTCGGAGGACCTTCCGCTGATCATCGAGATCGTCGACAGCCAGGAACAGATCGACCGGCTCAAACCGATCCTCGACGAGATGGTGAGCGGGGGCCTGGTGACGATGGAGCCGGTTCACGTGCTGCAGTACCGGCCGAACAAGAAGAGTGGGTGAGCGGTCGAAAAGGGCCGGGCGAGGTTCTTCTATTGATGGCGATCTCGCCGGCGGCCGCGGCCAGCCACCACCAGCCCCACCAGCCCGAACCAGGCACACCAACTCCCGAGGCCCGGGCGCGGCGCCGTGTCGAGCTCGGCGCGATTGTCGGGTGGAAGCAGCGGGAACAGCGCCGCGTCGCCGTGCGGCTGCCCGTGCCGGTCGTAGGCGACGGTGCGGCCGGCGCGGACGGCGTCCAGGATGCCGCGCGCGCTTGGCTCCTGCGCGAAGACGTAGGTCCGACAGAAGCCCGGATAGCCGACGGTGTGAAAGTCCGACGAGCCGATGGCGGCCAGCCTCGGCTGATACGCGCGCGCGCTGGTGTAGAAGACCGCGAGCTGGTGGTCGGCTCCCCACCCTTGATAGATGCCGGCGTGCGCGCGCTCCGCGCCATCCAGCTTGGGCAGCGCGTCCTCGTCGAAGGCGGACCATAACTTCAACGACGGGTGAGCGGCGATGGCGATCCCCCCCTGCGCGTGAATGGCGTCGATCGCCGCGCTCGCCGAATGGGTCCAGTCGACGGGATGCTCGACGCCGACCGCCGCGATGTGAAACCCGCGCGCGGTGACCTCTTCCCCGACCAGCACGATCGGTCCCGCGTCGTCCCGGGTTAGCCACCGCGCGAGGCGCGACGGCCAGGTTCGGTTGTGGTTGGTGATCGCGATGGCGTCGAGGCCGCGCCGGCGCGCCTCGCCGACCAGGAACCACGGCGGTAGAGCCCCATCGCCCAAGAAACTGTGGACGTGAAAGTCGACCGCCAGCACGTAGTATCCCCCGCGCTGCACCGGCGACGGCGGCGGCGGCGCCCGATCCGCGAGGACGTCGACGGCGATGCCGACGATCAAGAGCGCGAGCGCCAGCCGTCGGACCGAGATCATCGGGGGGGAAATTGGCCGAACGGCCAAGCCTGGAACGTCATCGCGCCCGCATAGAGGTAGGCGATGCCCCAGATCGCAGCCTGATACAGGAACGTCCAGCCCAGGGCCCGTCGCCGGTCTAGCCCGAGAACGGCCTGGCAGAAGGCCAACAGGATGAACCAGGTCCAGACCGTCGGGATGAAGGCCAGCGCCAAGACGAGACGAAGGTGCGGCACGGCGTGCCCGCCCGATCGAAACGTCGCCAGCGCCCACGCCGCGACGCCCAGCACCCAGAGCAGCCAGGGGCCCTGGCCGACGAAGAACAGGTCGAGCGCTGAGGGTAGCCGCAGTCCGGGGCGCCGGCAGAGCGCGATCAGGGCGGCCGCAACGATCAGCTGCAGTCCTGGAACGAAGCTCCAGCAGATGGTGGTGGTGGCGAGCGCCCGCGCCGTTGCGCCGCCCGTCGCGGTGAGCGCGATCGCGCCGCCAATCACCAGCGCCGCGAGCGCCGGTCGGCGGAGGAGCACGAGCAGTGTGGGCGCGGGCGGGGGCGGCTCGGCCACCAGCCGACGGTAGGCCGCCAGCGGCTCCATCATGACCCGGACTTCATCGGAGAGCGCGATGTCCAAACGTAGCACGCGGTCGGCACCGCACCGAACTTGACGGCCGGCCCGGGGCGGGCTCTGTTATCGCCGTGCGGCGGGCGACCTGCGTGGCGATTTCGACCGTCTGTCTCCAGGTGGTGGCGTTCGGACAGGCGCGGGCCGGCTGGTTGGCACCCTACGGCTTCGAATCGCCCTCGGATTCCGTCGACGCCGAATTCTCCCGCATCAACCTGCTCCCGCCCGGCTCGGCGCAGGTCGCGTACGGATTGCCGTTCTTTCAGCACGACAGCGGACCCCGCAGCAACGAATTCGAAGGAACGTTCGGCCTGCGGTTCAAGCTTCCAGATTGGATCAATTATGTTCCTTCATTGCGGGGCGCGATGATCGCGGGCTTCGGCGAACGACCGTTCGCAACCATGGACCTCCAGTTTGGGGGCAACGCCTTCCGGCCGCGGGGGATCGAATTGCTCACCACCCGCGACTGGGACTTCAAGATTCAGCTGCGGGGCGGATTCGCCACCTTCGATGCGGCGGCGCCACCCGCCGGCGCCCCGCCCGGTCCCGCGCCCGGCACGACGACACGGGACTTCGCCTCATTCGGCCTCCCGCTGGCGATGAGCGCCGGTCAGAACTTCACCTTGCGCGCGCTCCAGGATCTGGTGCGAGTCTGGTGGGGCGGTCCGGAAGCGCGGCAGTGGCAGATCAACCTCAACGCCGGGATCCTGCTGAGCACCGGCGACCTGGTGAGCTTCACCGTCGATGGCGGCATCACCTCGATTTTGACCGGCTGGCGCGCGCCGGCCACGGCAGCGGTTTGGTTTGCGCTCTCCCGGCACGCGGCCCTCAGTGTCGGCGGCGGATTCCCGGACATCAGCGCCCGGTTCGATGATTGGTCGATCGGCGCGTCGTTACTGGAGAGTGTTCCATGAAACCGCCCATCCCGTGGTTCGTTGGTTGTTTGGCGCTGGTTTCGGCCTGCGCGCACGACTACGACGACGTTTTCGCCGGAGCCCAGGAATGCTCGCCCGGCACCTTCGTCCGGGAACGCTCGGTGCAGGCCAAGAGCCAGAGGTTCGCCTGTTTCATTCGCGCCGGGAGACCCGGCGAGCACAAGACCGAAGCGGCTGCCGCGGTCGCGAACGGAATGGCGGTGGTGCAGGACCGGTCGACCCGGGAAGAGAATCAAGCCACGCTGAACGCCGTCTACGGTCGCGAAAGCGCGCTCCTGCACGACGCCGGCAAGGGCGAGGACAGCCCCTACATCGGCATCGCTCTGTCCGGCGGTGGCGTGCGGAGCGCATCGTTTGCCGCCGGCGTGCTGCGCGCGCTCTACGACCTCAACCTGCTCCCCCGCGCCGGGTATCTCTCGACGGTCTCGGGCGGCGGGTACGCCGGTGGCTGGATGATGTCGTATCACGACGTCGGCGAGAAACAGATCCCCGCCTGCAATCTGGCGTTCACGCCCGACCGCCTCCAGGGGTCCGCCTTCGCCGTGCGCCCCCGCCTCGACGAGCTGTTCCGGCCCGGATCTCGCTACCGCTATCACCTGGCCCAACACGGGGAATACCTGGGCTACGGCCACGGGCACGACTCCGAGGCGCAGCTCGCCTGGACGATCCTGAAGAGCACGGTCACCATGCCGCTCAACCTCGCGCTCAACGTGGTGCTCGGCTACGACATGAACATCGGTCCCTACCGCCGTTTCTACCGGGACGGGATCCAGGCCGCCTTCCTGTTCGACTACACCGACGCCGGTCAGTCTCGTACGCTGCCGCTGCCGCCGTATCCCATGAGCTGCTTCGGCCCCAGCGCCGAGCGTCCGTTCTGGATCATCAACATGACGCTGTCGCTCAGCGACGACGACGGCGCGCACCACGGTCGGGTCGGCGACGCCTTCGAGCTGACGCCGCTGTGGGGCGGGGGCACCTCGGTGGGGTACGTCAAGACGCCCACCGAAAAAGTCGCCGACCATTACCGCGACGTGGCGCTCGACACGACCGACAGCGAGAAAGACACCGGCTACCTGTCTTGGTCCCCCACCCTGCCCCGCCCGACCCGCTGGGCGCCCGCCATCTACGCGCCCTCCGCCGACAACTACTGGATGTCGCCCTCGTTCGGCGTCCCCATCTCCGGCGCCGCGGTCGACAGCCACAACGTCACGCAGGGCCTGCTCTTCGACGGCTTGCTGGACCTCTTCGACGCCGACCTCGGCTATTACGTCAACGGGTGGAGCACCAGCTGGTATCCCGATGCCGCCGGCCGCCCGCATTCGCGGACCCGGAGCTTCGCGGAGCGACTGGGATTCTACGTCCCGCTCCCGTTCGTCAACCGGATGGTCGAATCGCACCGCCGAACCGCCGGCGCGAAACGCTATCTGTTGATGGACGGCGGAATCTTCGACAACGTCGGGATCTACGCGCTCATCCGGCGGGGTGTCCGGTTCATCGTCGTCTCCGACGCCACCTCGGACGGCGCCGACGCGGTCTGCAAGCGCGGCTACGACGGGCGGTGGCATCTCGACGAAGCTGCGCTGGGAAACGCCTTCACCGATCTGCGCGCGACCGAGGTCTTGCTGCGCAGCGACTTCGGCGCCAGCGTCACCTGGCGCTGGGAGGATCTGTGCACCCCCCTCGCGACCGACGCCGTGCTCGATCGCCCGCACGGCTTCGTCATGACCGGCTCGATCGGCCATCTGCCGATCGACGACGACCGGAGCCACGACGCGGTCCGGATCGTTTACGTCAAGGCGGCCTATCCACAAGACGGGCAAGTGCTGCGCTCCGGCAGCTTCGTCGACGTCACCAAGACCAACGACCCACAGTTCGCGAACGACACCACGGTCAACCAGTTCTTCTCGGAAGATCGCGTCTTGTCCTACGAAGAGCTCGGGTACCAGCAGCTCGCGCCCGGCAGCGCCGGCGCCGCCTGCCTCGACCGGGCCTATCGAGGGTTCTGCCGCGACCGCCACGGCGCTGGCGCTGCCACCGCCTGCGCGCCGCTCTACACCCAGGACACCTCGCATCTGACAGATGAAATGAAGGCCTTTGTCGACCGCTGCGATGAGATCGGGCCGCCGAAACCGGGCGCTCCCCGGGCGACCACGCACGGGGGAGCCGCGAATTCGCCCGCGTCCTCAGCCGGCACCCCGGCGACGCAGGCGCCGAACGGTCACGAACCAAAAGCGACGTCGCCGTTCGCGACACCCGCGAGAACCAACGAGCCACCGCCCACCCCATGACCCGAACGGCGATCCCGGCGGCGACCCGAGCGGCGATCCGGCGCGCGCTCGGGCTCCTCGTCGTGGCGGCCGGTCTCTGCGCGACGGAGCCCGCACGCGCCGAGATCGGTTCCCTCCTGATGCTCGATCCCTGCCCCGATCTCAAACCGTGCCTCGCGGCCGACGTTCGCCAGATGGAACGCGACGCCGCCGCCTGCCACGCCGACGCCCAGAGCATGTCCGCGCTCACCGCCACCACCCGCCAGTGCGGTCGCGCGGTCGAGGAGGCCGAGCAGGTCCTGGAGCGGATCCGCGTGCTCCGCTGGAACACGACCATCGATCCGGACGCCGGCCGGGCGCTCGAGCTGGTGGCAGAGAGCGCGCTCGCGACACAACAATTCGCCAGGACCGAATATGGCCGCCGCCAAAGCCAGCTTCCCCGCCTGCCGATCGGCGGCAGCAGCTGGGCCGTGACCACGCACATCTTCGGTTCACTGGTGCGCGCGCTGCCCCATCCCGGCCCCGGTGAGAACGCGGTCTCGTTCTTCAAGGACGTCGGCGGCGGCATCAAGCTTCGCTACGACATGGTTCGCGCGAACACCCGCAGCGAGATCTTCGGCATCGAGCTCGGCCTGATGATCGACGAGACCATCCTCCAGAACGGCGCCACGGGCACTGGCTCGGCCGGCTATTCGGTGGCGCCGGTCCTCATGATCTCGACCTTCGAATATCTCTACGGCGGCGTCGGGATCCGGACCATCGGAGCCCCGGTCGCGGGCTTCGAGAACCGCCTGCTCTTCGTCATCGGGTTCGGGCTCGACGGAAAATCGCTGACCAACTAGAACATCAGGCCCGGCCGTAAACTGGGACCAGCGCGCCCGAGGTGACGGTCTGCTGCGGCGAGATGAGCCAAGCGATCGCCTGGGCTATCTCGGCGGGCTTGGGCCAGCGATCGTGATCGGCGCCGGGCATGGCGGCGCGATTGGCCGGCGTGTCGATCGTCGATGGCAAGATGGCGTTCACGGCGATCGCGTGCGGGCCGAGCTCGTCCGCCAGCGCCTGTGTCAGCGCGCTGACCGCTGCCTTAGACACCGTGTAGGCAACCGAGCCGCCCGCCGGCAGCGCGGCCGCGCGCGAGCTGACGTTGACCAGACGTCCCCCCAGGCCCCCACCTCGCTCGCGGATATTCCGCGCCGCCTCGCGACAACAGAGAAACGCCGTCACCAGGTTCAGGTCGAGCTGGCGACGAAGGTCTTCCAAACTGGTCTCCAAGAATGTGGCGGCGCCGTAGCCGCCCGCCAGGTGGACGGACGCCCAGACCGGCGGGCAGTCGGCGAAGAATGACGCCACCGCTCGCTCGTCGGTCAGGTCCACCCCAGGAACGAAGCGAAGTCGCCCTTCGATCGAGCGCGGCGACCTTTCGCGGACTGGCAGATGGCACACCGCACCCAGCGCCGCGATGGCGTCCACGACGACGCTTCCAATCCCGCCCGTTCCGCCGGTGACCACGACGTGTCGACCGTCGAGATCCAGCTGCCGATCCATTTTCATGACGGGGCTCATTATGATAGATGAACGGCGGCTCCTCAACGCGGCAATGGTTTCCGGATCTAGCGAATATCGCGGCGGCGGCGAGCGCGCGACGTATGGTACGCTGCTTGGTCTCGGCGCGTCTGGCGGGGCTTGGAGGGGATCGGCGCCGCGATCGCTCACAACGCCCGCACGACCCGGCATCACCCCTAGCTTCGCAAGGAGAGCTTGATGAGAGGGAAGAGTCCCGCGACCGCAATCCCCGAGACATCGCGCTTCTCCAAGGTGGCTCTTGTCTGCTTGGCAGGCATCCTCGTCCTGACCCTGGCCGCCGTGTCGTGCGGCCATCCGAACGGCGTTTGCAAAGGGCAGCCCGGGGAAGAGTTCTGCGCTTGCAACTCGAGCGGAGCGTGCAACGCCGGGTTGGCCTGTGCCGGCGATCTGAACCAGTGCCTGCTGGTCGCCGGGACCGACGGGCCGGCGGGTGCGGGAACGAGCGGCGCCGGCAACAGCGCCGGCACCAGCGGCACCGCAGGTTCAGGCACTACCGGCGCCGGGGCCAGCGCGGGCACCAACGGCGCCGCGGGCACCAATGGCGCGGCCGGCACCAACGGCGCCGGCGGATCCGCGGGCACCAACGGTACCGGTGGGCGTGCCGGCACCAACGGCTCCGCGGGCACTTCCGGCACCGGCGGGCCCGCCGGCAGCAACGGCGCCGGCGGATCCGCGGGCAGCAACGGCGCCGGCGGACGCGCGGGCACCAACGGCGGGCGCGCGGGCACCAACGGCTCCGCAGGCACCAATGGCGCGGCCGGCACCAACGGTGCCGCGGGCACTACCGGATCCACCAGCTGCGGCAATCTCGGAACGTCCACCACCAACGGCTCCTTCACCTATTACTACTTCAGCCAAGGAACCCCGAAGAGCGGGCCCAACAACACCTATCAATCGGCCTGCGGCTACCTCGGAACGGAGCCGCCAATGAGCATGACCGACACGGTACAGCAGATCGCCACCACCTCGCCGGCCAGCGGCAGCTACTTCGCCGCAATTCCCGGCCAAAGCGGCTCCAACTTCGACACCGTCAACAGTTGCGGCGCCTGTGTTCAAGTCACGAACGGTGGCAGATCAATCATTGCCACCATCGTTGACGAGTGCCCTGAGGACATCAATCCGCCTTGCAAGAGCGATCCGAACGGGCACCTCGACCTGAGCTGGCCGGCCTGGAATGCCCTGGGTTACTCCGTCGGCAATCCCGGCGGCACGACCTGGAAGATGGTCCCCTGCCCGGTTTCGGGGAACGTCTTCGCCCGCATCAAATCGGGAAACGCCAATCAGGTGTACATCGAGAACAGCGTCCTCGCGATCACCGGCGTGACGATGAACGGCTCGGGGGGACAACACCTGAACTACGGCCCCTGGCAAATGAATGGAAACGTCGCCGGGCAGACGTTGACGCTCACCGACAAGGCGGGTCGCACCCTGCAGATCACGCCCAACGGCGGCGCCGATCAGCAGTACGACACCGGCAAGCAGTTCCCCAAGTGCCAATAGGCCTGGGGTAAAGCAGCCAGGGGAGCGATGACCCCGCGCCAGCCAAGCCGTCGCGGCTCCCACATGTCCCGACAGTGGCACGACGGTGTTGCCGCGCACGGTAGCCGCAGCATTTCCGCACACCCGGGCGCGCCGGCTAAGCCGTAAGTAAGCGTCTCGACTGGCGCGCTTCGCCCCACCGAGCGCCGGCAGCGCGGCGCGGAACGTGCAGTGGCACAGCTAGGCGCCGAAGGCGACTCGGGATCAGGTGGCACCCGGACGCGGCTGCGCTAGAAAAGAGTGAGCGACGATGAAGTCTCTAGCGGTGGTCTCGTTTTTCAGTCTGGCGGCTCTTGTCGGGCTTCCGGTGGGTGCGCAAACCGTGGCCCCGCCGTCGCCGGTCATGACGGAACCTGCCCCGCAACCGTTCCAGCCGGCGCCGCAGGTCCAGCCAACCGAGGCGCGGCCGGAGGGTCGAACGTTCCCGCCCCGAGATCCCCAGGACTTTGCGGACAATCAGGCCGCCGAAGCCCAGCCACTCCCGCTGTGGGAAGGGGATGATCAAGCGGTGGCCGGCATGCGCGGTCCGCAGCACACGCCGCAACCGCAGTACGATCCGGGCAATTCGTCCGATCCGGGCGATCCGAATTTGGCGTATGCGCCGCCGGATCTCGGCCCCGACAACGACATCGCGCAGAGCTACGACGACGGCTACGACCCACAGGCGTACACGCAATTTCAGGGCGACCTCGCGCCGTATGGATCGTGGTCCAACGATCCGACGTACGGAAACGTCTGGTCGCCCTACTCGACCACCGTCGGTGCCGACTTCGTCCCGTACGCGTCGTGCGGCCACTGGCTCATGTCGGAGTACGGCTGGACCTGGGTCTCCGACTGGAACTGGGGCTGGGCGCCGTTTCACTACGGCCGCTGGATCACGATCGCCGGCCGCGGCTGGAACTGGATCCCCGGAACGATGTGGGGACCGGCTTGGGTCTCCTGGCGCTCGGGCCACGGCTACGTCGGCTGGTCGCCGCTCCCGCCGCGCGGCACGCGTCTCTTTGCCGGCAACGGCGGGCGATCGCCCTGGCGCTTCACGACGGCGGCCGGCCTCGGCGCCGCGCACCCATCCTTCGTATCGTCGCGCTACTTGCCCTCGCTGTTCGCACACACGACGGTCGTCGCGAACGACCGCCTGCTCACACGCGGCCAGTGGAATGTCCACGTCAACGCCGGCCCCACCCGCGGCATGAGCGCAACGCCCGTTCACCTGTCGACCGCCGCACCGCGCGCTCTTCCGCACGTCGCCATCTATCCGCACGCCGGCGTCGCGCTGAGCGCGCGACCATGGACGAACGCCCGGGTTGGGAATCAGAGATCGACCGGCCAGGGCTGGTCCGGATCGGGATCCGCCTTACACCCGCTGGGCGCGTACGGTCAGGGCGGCCATCCTCAAGCTGGGTACGTTCAGGGCGCGCACCCGCAAGGCGGGTACGTTCAGGGCGCGCGCCCGCAGGGCGGGTACGTTCAGGGCGCGCGCCCGCAGGGCGGCAACGGTCAGGGATGGAACGCCGGCGCCGCTCCGCAACGCGCCGTGGGGCGCACGCCCGCCTATGGCCCAGCAGCGGCTCGTCCCGAAGCTCGCGCTCCAGCTACCACCTGGTCGCGCCCGTCGCAGTCGTACTACGGAAGCGCCAGTTCCTACGGGCGCCCAAACGCGGGCACGTCCTACCCGCCTGCGGCTCGCCCCTACGCGGCGCCGAGTTACGGAAGCGCGCAGCCGAGCTACCATCCGCCCGCGGCCGCGCCCGCGTACAATCGTGCGCCAGCGCAGTCCTACGCTCCGGCGCAGCGCTCGTACGCACCGCCGGCAGCGCACTTCGGCGGCGGCAGCAGCTTCGGCGGCGGCAGCCACTCCGGCGGTGGTGGCAGCAGCTTCGGCGGCGGCGGTGGCAGTCACTTCGGCGGCGGCGGTGGTGGCCACCGACGCTGACTCGCGCTCCTGGCCGAGTGAGCTCCGCGGCCGGTTGACAGTGCTTCCCGGCCGAGCTACCAAAGATAATTCGGGCGTTTAACTCAGCGGAAGAGTGCCACCTTCACACGGTGGAAGCCGAAGGTTCAATCCCTTCAACGCCCACAAGAAATCAAGCACTTACGAACGTTTCTCGCGGCAGTTTAGTAAGCAATCGTCCCGCTCCGTTTCACAGAGACCCACTCCGGGACGACCAACTCGTCCCGGAGGTCGTCCCGCGGACCGTAGACGGACAAGTCGAGCCGAGCCCTGGGTCCTTCAGTGCGACGCAAGTCGAACCAGCGATCGCGCGTCCTAGGGGATCAGCGACCCGTGGCCGACAGCTTCTTCCGAATCGCTCTAAGGACGAGCGACACGAGCTTCGCGTGATGATCCCGGTCAGTCCAAGGTCGTCGGCCGCTCGATGGAAACCGCTATCCCCCGACGGCAGCTGGGCCCTTTTCCGCCTCTTCCCCGACGGCGTACCCCCATGTTCTTGGGCGAACCGATCGATGATTCGGTCGGCCGGCTTCAGCCAGGGCTCGATCTCAATCGCCACGCGAATTGTCTCTCCCTGGCGCAAGGGTTCGGCGACCTCGGGGCGCAGCCGGACGTAATAGCTCGACCCCGAGCTCGTCTGCACGGCCGCGAACATCTCGCCGGTCAGCTCGTCGTGGAGGCCCTTGCCCACGATGACTCCCTCGAACGCCTGCGCTGGAATGGTCAGATCGAGCGTTTGATATTCGATCGCCTTTTGGCCGACGAGCGGATAGAGGCGCTCCATTCGGTCGTTGTATTCCCCGAGGTCCGCCAGCGATTCCTTCCAACCCTCCGCCAGCTCCCAGGTGCCGGGCGGATGTTTCCGAGCGAGGTTTAATTTGAGGAGCGTCTCCAGCCGAGCCGCGCAAGTCGGTCCCTCTGGACCCAGCTCCGACAGCAATTCCCGGAGCACCACCGTCCGGTCCGGGCCGAGATGTTCGTCGAGCGTGCG
>Ga0080027_10000806_pt1 | contig 12997 bp, 11 predicted proteins | sample OrgsoiDNA2013046_FD_70962 | JGI IMG/M metagenome (GOLD analysis project Ga0080027, IMG submission 70962) | Permafrost soil microbial communities from the Arctic, to analyse light accelerated degradation of dissolved organic matter (DOM) -... | ecosystem: Environmental > Terrestrial > Soil >... | reverse complement strand
GCCGTCGGCCACGGCCCGCCGCGCCGCCGACAGCCGCGCCTGGTACGACAGGACCTCGGCTCGTCGATCGATCCCCTGCGCGAAGTCCAGACCCAGGAGCGCCGCCAGGACCGCGACCACCACGACCGGAACCGACCGCGGCCCGTTCGTGAGCACGATCTCCGCCAGCCAGGCCAGCCCGACCGCAGGAAAATAAAAGTACCGAGCACCCACTGCCCAGGGGGCCGCCAGCAGAGGAAGCACCGTGATCAGCACCCACAGCAACGGCACGCCGACTGAAGAGCGCGCGCTCGAGCCGCGCCAGACCCGCACGCCACCCAGCAGGAGCAGCACCCAGCTGGCCATCCCGAGTGCCCAGGCCAGACCTTCGTTCGCGACCACCTGACCGGTGCCGGCCAGGTGGATCAGGCCCGAAACGATCTGCAAGAGCTTGCCGGGAAGCGACGCCACCTCGTCGCCCGATCGTCCCAGCCCTCCGAGCACGATCGTCCGAAGGATCACGTAGGTCACCGCGACAGGCACCAAGGCGAGGCACCGTCGGACCCCCTCACGTCCGGCCGCAGGCGAACCAGCCTGGGAAGCGAGCGCGACCACCCCCAGGAGCGGCACCACCAGCGCCGTTTCCTTGGACCAGCAGGCGCCGGCGAAGAGCAACGCCGAGATCCAGGTTCTGCCCCGCAGCACCGCGATCACGGCGCCCAGCCCAAAGGCCGTCGCCAGGAGATCGGTGGAGGCCGAATACCAGAAGGCCGCCTCCTCGGTCATGGGCGCCGAGAAGAAGAGCGCCCCCGCGATGAGCCCCGCTCGGCGCGCGCCGAGAGCAGACGCCTGGCGAGCGCCGTCGGCGTCACGGCCGGCGGCCCCGAGAGCGACGTGACGGCCCCTACCCCCGTCGTCGCCGGCGTCGAAATTCGATCCACGCCGGCGCTGAGGATCCGTCGCCGGGCCTGCGCGCATGGCCGCCACCAGGGCCGCCACCTCGACCGACACGAGGCCGTGCAGCCCGAAAGCCAGCAGCGCGAATGGAGTCCGCGAGCCGTGCCCGAGCCGCCCGAGCAGCCACCACAGCAACATGGGAAGCGGGCGGTAGAACTCGCCGCCGTGCTGATCCCTCACGAACGCAATCAAGGGATTCTCGACGTATCGTGCGAAAGCCAGGAACAGGTGATCATCCCCGGTGAAGGTCGTCACGGCCCGGAAGGCTGCGGCGCCCACCGAGAGGAGGCCGAGTGCCGCGCAACCGACGCGCAGGGCGCGTACCGCGCCTCGCAAGTTAGGTACCACCCGCAACGATCATTGCGCGACTTCGTGGATGGTCCCCAACTTCTGGGGCGCTAAACTTGATACTCAGGCTGTGGATCAGGGCCAAGGGCCACCGGTGGCGGCCGCCACCTGCCGCAACAACTCGCTCATTTCGGCGTGAATCAATCCGTTGGTCGCCAGCACCCGCCCGGTCTCTCCGTCGAAGGCGGTGCCGTCGAGCTCGGTGGCGCGCCCGCCGGCGGCGTTCACGATCGCCGCACCCGCGACCAGATCCCAGGGATGGAGCATCCTCTCCCAGTAAGCGTCGAGCCAACCGCAGGCCACGAAGCACAGGTCGAGCGCCGCGGAGCCGAGACGCCGGGTGCCCTGCGCGGCGGCGACCAGGGCCGCCCACTCGGCCAAGTTGTCTTGCACCGGGTTTCGAGCATAGGGAAAGCCCGTGACCACCAGCGCCCGCTTGATCTCGGCCGTGCGGGAGGGCGAGATGTCGCGGCCGTTCCAGCGAGCCGCGCCGCCCACCACGCCCGAGAAGGACCACCCGACGGCGGGGGCCTCGACCACGCCCAGGACCGCGCGACCAGCCACCGTCAACCCGATGGAGACCGAAAAGAGCGGAAACCCGTGGGAGAAATTGGTGGTCCCATCGAGGGGGTCGACATACCAGACCCGGCCCCGACGCCGGTACCGATCGTCGCCCACCGAGCTGCCCTCTTCCGCCACGATGGTGTCCGCCGGGAAGGCCTGGGCGAGGCTCGACACGATCAGCGCCTCGGACCGGCGATCGAACTCGGTCACCAGGTTGATGTCCTCGGACTTGAACTCGACGGCGGGCCTCGTCCCGGTCCCCCATCCCTGCAGCAGCAGCCGTCCGGCGTCGCGCGCCACGGATTCGGCGATCTCCCGCGCCGGTTCCAGGTCCTCGGCGCCCGCGGGATGGAGCTCGGTGGGGCTCACAACTCTTTACGCATCCAGGTGGCGTTCCTCGAGCGCGCCAGCTGGTACTCGGCGGTGGTGGCGATCCGGGGATCGACATCCTTTCGGTCCACCACCGCAAATCCCAGCCTCTGTCCGAAGTAGCCTTGCGCGCCGTCGGTGACCAGGTACAGATTTCGCACTCCCTGGTTGCGGGCCCGCTCGGTCGCGGTCTCGACCAGCAAGTACCCGAGGCCCTCGCCGCGTCGCTCGGGCGCCACGGCCAGCATCCTCAGCAGCGCGACATCATCCATGACCTCGAGCGCCACGCACCCCACGAGCGGCGCGTTGGGCCCGGTGGCGGGGATGATGAGATAGCTCGACCAGAACTGGTCGAGGACCGGATGGGCCATCCCGAGACGATCGAGCAGCGTGGCGATGCGCGCCTTGTCCTGGGAGCGCGCCGGCATGACCGGATCGCCGAGAGCATCCAGGACTTGCCCGTGCAACCCGCCGTAGTCACCCGAGGACATGATGACGATGGTGTCGCCCGGGGACGCCCGCTCACCGAGGTGCAGCGCCGTATCCGCGACGCTCGGGATCACGCGCGCCGGGACGTCCTCGCGACGGAGATCCGCGGCCAGGCGATCGACATCCAGCCGCTCGTCGAGCGGAACCTTCTCGGGCGCGAAGAGCGGCGCCAGCACCACCTCGTCGGCGACCGCCAATGCGCTCGCGAAGTCGGCCTGGAACACCGCCCGGCGGCTGGTGGCCGACCGGGGTTCGAAGGCGGCGATCAGTTTTCCCGGGCCGAATCGCCCGCGCAGACCCAACAAGGTTTCGCGGATGGCCGTGGGGTGATGCGCGAAATCGTCGACCACGGTGACCCCGGCGGCCACGCCCCGCACTTCCTGACGCCGCCGGATCCCCAGGAACCGACGGATGGCCCGCGCCACGGTCGGGACATCGACCCCCAGCGACGCAACCGCCGCCACGACGCCCATCATGTTCTCGTGGTTGTAGATGCCGGGCATGTTGGTGTCGATGTCGCCCACGCGGGTTCCGTCGCAAGCCAGAGCCAAGGTGGTACGTCCTCCGTTGAGCCGTCCCGCCACCTCGAAGGTCCACTTGGCCCGGCTGCCCGGACGCCCGTAGGTCTCCACCGTGCAACGCGCAGAGTCGGCGACCTCCAGCGCACCCGGCGAAGACGCGCAGACCAGCAGTCGCCCACCGGGCGGAATCAACGCCACGAACTTCCGGAAGGCGGCCTTGACTGCGGCGACGTCGGGAAAGATGTCGGCATGGTCGTATTCGACCGAGGTCAGGATGACGGTTCGCGGGTGATAGTGCAGGAACTTCGACCCCTTGTCGAAGAACGCCGTGTCGTACTCGTCACCCTCGATAATGAAGTCGTTGCCCTGCCCGAGGCGCCAGGACTGGCGGAAGTTCAAGGGGACTCCCCCGATCAAGAACGACGGGTCCCGACCCGCATCGACCATCACGTGAGCGGCCAGAGACGCGGTGGTGGTCTTGCCATGCGTTCCCGCCACCACCAAGGCGTGTTTTTCGGAGAGGAAGAGCTCGGACAGCAAGGCCGGGAACGACGTGAGCGGGATCTGGCGCAAGCTGGCGGCAACCACCTCCACATGATCCTTGCGACAGACGTTCCCGACCACCACGCGATCGGGGGCCCAGTCGAGGTTGTCCGAACGGTACCCGTCGAAGACCGGGATGTTCTGCTCGGCCAGCTGGGTGGACATGGGCGGATAGACGTGTTCATCCGAGCCCCGCACGTCATGGCCTGCGGCCTTGAGCAACCCGGCCAGGGAGCCCATGCCCGTTCCACATATCCCGATCAGGTGGACTTTCATGTTGCGCTCGGCTCAGGTCATTTGGGCAGACACTCGGTCGAACCGGGGGCGAACTGGGTTGCGAACTTCTTCACTTCCAGGTCGAAGCGGGCGGTGAAATCCCGAAACAATCCCCCGTCCCGTTCGGCCTGTCCCCCCGAGGTCTCCCAGGCGAGCCTGCTGACGACCGCAGAGCCGCAGGGATCGAGTCGGCCCCGCTTGCGCTGGCGTGCCTCGACGCTCCAGCTCTCAGCGGCCGTTCGATCGCAACGACCGCCAGCGGCACCCTCACAACGAACCGCGATCACGTCATACCAGAAGGGGCCCTTCGGTCCGTATTCCGCAATCTGCAAGTGGGGCAAGACCCCCTGGCCCCGGGTGGACTCCCGGGCTACGAAGGCGGCCTTGTGGAGGCTGCCAGCCGGGATGTCGATGTAGGCGCAGGTGTCCCTCTCCTGGTCGTCGGTTGCCGGAAGAGTGGCAACCTGCCCGACCTCCGAGAGGTCGAAGGAGGCGCTGCCACCCGCGGCCGACATCCGGATCTCGAAGCGCTTGGCCCCCACCGGCGGCGGGGCCGACTCCTCGTCGTCATGCCCGGGATCGCGGCAACGACACGAGCCCGCGGTGCAGCGCGCTCCCGCCAGGACCACCGTGGTCGAGGTGATCACGGTCGGGGCGGGCCCCGCCACGAGTCCGACGTTGCCCATGGACGCCGCTGGTCCTCCCCCCGAGGCACAGCCCACGAGCGCAAGCAGCATCGTCGTCGTCGACATCCCGAGCGCCTTGATCGTCATCGTGGTCGACAGCGCTGCGCGATACGGCGATTGAAGCCGTGAAAACGGGACGCCAGGCGCACCCCCGATCAAACCCTTGGACGACAGAGTGCCGCTTACGTACCATATTTCCCCTATGTTCCAACAGCTGTCAGACACGTGCCGCCGGATTGTCCGGCTCTCGGCCGTGGCGACCGCCCTGGGTGTCGCGTCGGCGGTCACGTCGTCCAATGCCGGCTGCGCCACGTCGGATGACGCCAGCAGGCCCGTCAACTACTCGTCGACGGCCAAGCAGAACTACGAGAAGGGTCTGGCGGAGCTGAAGGACGAGAACTATCCCGAGGCACAGAAGTACTTTCAGTTCGTACGGTCGAAGTCCCCGTTCTCGAAGTACGCGGTCCTGGCCGAGCTGGCCATCGCCGACACCCAGTTCGCCCGCGGCAACTATACGGAGGCCGCCGACAGCTACAAGCAGTTCACCCGCCTGCACCCCACCAACGAGAAGGTAACCGACGGCTACGCCGCCTTCAAGGTCGGTGAATGCGCCTACAAGGACATGCCCGAGGACGTGTGGTTGCTGCCCCCGTCTTACGAAAAGGATCAGTCGGCGGTGGGCGACGCGCTTCGCGAGATGGACGATTTCGTCAAGAGGTATCCCGATTCACCGTACGTCAAGCAGGCCCAACCGCTTCGGCGCGAGGCCCTCAAGCGGCTGGTCGATCACGAGGTCTATGTGGCGCGGTTCTACCTGGATCGCGACTACCCGAAGGCTGCCGCCATGCGCATCGAGGGTGCGATTCGCCGCTACCCCGGCTCCGGTCGCGAGGCCGAGCTGCTGATGACCCTCGGGCAGACCTACCTGCACATGGGTGAGCCAGCCCGAGCCCGCGACACCTTCGAGCGCGTCGTGCGTGAATTCGGCGAGGCCGAACAGGCGCGACGCTCGGAGCTCTATCTCGAGTTTATTCGAAAACGTTACGGAGACCATCCCTCGGAGTCCGCCGGACCGGCTCATGGATGAGCGTACCCGAGAGAACCTGACGCGAGGGCGCGACCACTACCAGGCCCGGGAGTATGGCAAGGCCGAGCCGTTTCTGGCCGAGATCGCGGAAGCCAACATCGAGTTCGCGGACGTTTACGACATGCTGGGCGTGGTCTATCACCAGCAGGGTCGGCTTCCCGACGCCGAGGCAATGTTCCGGAAGGCGCTGGCCATCAATCCCGGCTATACCGAGGCGGCCCTGAACCTGGCGGTAACTTATAACGATCTCGGGAAGTACAAGGAGGCCAAGGACATCTACGCGCGGGCCATGATGCTCTCGAAGGGCGCGCCGAGACAGCTCGATCCCTTCGCCCGCGGCAAGCTCGCCAACATGCATGCCGAGATGGGCGGCGCGTATCACGAGGTAGGGCAGTACGTGGACGCGGTCCGGGAGTACGAGAAGGCGCTGTCGTTGTGCCCGACCTTCCACGACATCCGGACCCGCCTCGGATCGACGCTGCGCGAGATGGGGAGCCTGGTGGCGGCGGCCCGCGAGTTCGAGAGGGTCCGGCGCGACAACCCGAAGTATCTGGCGGCCCGTATCAACCTGGGCCTGACCTATTTCACGATGGGACGTCGGTCCGAGGCCCTGTCGGAGTGGCAGCAGATCCTCGGCATCGAGCCCACCAACCGATTCGCCGCGATGTACATCGCCATGGTGAGTCAGATGGCGAGCGCGATCACGAGCCCGATGCCTGGGGTCGGCACCAGAAGGGACGACGAAGCCGACACCGCTCCCCACTTCCTCAAGACGCGCTGAGCATCTGCCCTGCTGCCGTCGTGCCCAGGTTCACCCCTTCCCCCGAGACCTTCCTGGTCGAGGAGATCCCGGCCTACCAGCCATCCGGCACGGGCGAGCACACGTTCATCTGGATCGAGAAGCGATCGCTGACGACATTCGACGCGGTCAACCGGTTGGGTCGGCGCCTCGGGATCGAGGCGCGGGAGATCGGATACGCGGGCATGAAGGACCGGCACGCCACGACGCGCCAGTGGCTGAGCCTGCCGCGAATTTCACCCGAGCTGGCCCGGGAGGCTGGCGATGATCAGCTGTTCGTGCTCGGCGCCGCCCGTCATGGAAACAAGCTGAGGGTCGGACACTTGCGCGGCAACCGGTTCGAGGTCGTCGTCACCGAGCTCCTCGGTGACGGCGACCGCGTGCGACTGGTGGAGGGCCTGGCGCGGCTCGCTTCGGAGGGTTTGCCCAACCGCTACGGCAATCAGCGCTTTGGAAGCCACGCCGACAATTCCGGGCGCGGCCTGGCCATCCTGCGGGGTCAAGATCGAGAGCGGGACCACCGGCGCCGGCGCCTGATGCTCTCGGCGCTGCAGTCGGCCGTATTCAATCAGGTCCTCGAGCTGCGCGAAGCGGCCGGCCTCTTGCGGACGGTGCTCACGGGTGACGTCCTGCAAAAGGTCGAGACCGGCGGCGTCTTCGTCACCGAGGACCCATCGACCGACCAGCGGCGCCTCGACGCGGGCGAGCTGGTGGTGACCGGCCCCATGCCGGGTGGCTGGGCGCGCGAGCCACCTGCCGGGAGTCGAGCCCGCGAGATCGAGGATCAGGCCTTGCTTGCGGTGGGAGCTTCTCGACAGGAGCTGTCGGCGTTCGGTCGCGACCTGCCGGGCACGCGCCGACCCTTGCTGGTCGAGGTGGTCCTGCAGCCGGCGGCCGCCACGTTGGTCCCCGACCACCCGGAAGCCGTGCGCTTGCACTTTCAGCTTCCGGCCGGAACTTACGCCACCGTTCTCATTGAGGCGCTCGGCGTGACCGTGGATGCGCCGCACGTGGCGACGCCCCTTTAGGCTCGATTGGCCGACGCAACTGGGTTAGGAATGGGATCGATGCGGCTCGCGGAACGTCTGCTCGGGTTGACCATGGTCGGAGCGGACTGGGTGTTCTGGATTCTCATCGCTCTGTCGGTGGTGTCGGTGGCCGTCATGGTGGAACGCGCCCTCCGGATGTCGGGGCGCTCGATCGACATGGAGACGCTCGGCCGCCAGCTCTTCGATCGCCTCTCGGCGGGTGATCTGGCCGGCGCTCGACTCGTCCTCGGGTCGGTGCGGTCGCCGGAATCAAAGGTCGTGCTCTCGGGTATCGAGCACTTCGATCGAGGCCCGATGGCCGTCTCGGCCGCGATGGCGGGCGCCCGTGCGCGCCTGCGGATGGATCTGGAGCGGAACCTGGGCATCCTCGGCACCCTGGGAAACAATGCCCCCTTCATCGGGCTGTTTGGCACCGTCCTGGGCATCATCCGGGCGTTCGCCGATCTGGCCCACAACCAAAGCGGTGGGATCGCCGTCGTCATGACCGGCATCGCCGAGGCGCTGGTCGCCACGGCGCTCGGGCTGCTGGTCGCGATCCCAGCCGTGATCGCCTTCAACGCCTTTCAGGGGAGAATCCGGAGGATTCTCGGACGGGTGGACTCGATAGCAAACCTGGTGATGGTGGCCATGTCGACGCCGACGCCGATGCTGACGGCAGCGCCGGTGGCCTCGGTCCCGCCGGTGGCCGGCAGCGCCTCCGCGTCCGGTGTCGCTGCCGTCGGGAGCGGCCCGGCCACCACGACCAGCCCGGCCGAGGCCGGAGCCCAGAGCACGGGATAGAACCCCTTGATCGGTGCACCGCAAAACTTCGGGTCCGGCGAGGACGATCTCGGGTCGCAAACCATCTCTGGCATCAACGTCACGCCGCTGGTCGACATCACCTTGGTCCTGCTGATCATCTTCATGGTGACGGCGACCGTCATCGTGAGCTCCGGGATCAAGGTGGAGCTACCAAAGGCGGCCTCCGGCTCCGATCAGACCAGGACGACCCTGGCCCTCACGCTGGACAAGGCCGGAACCCTCTACCTCAACGGGCAGAAGAGCGACGATCAGGCGGTCACCCGGCACATCGCGCAGACCTTGCCAACCAATCCCGAGCTGCAGGCCGTGATCGCCGCGGATCGCGTGGTGCCCCATGGCGATGTGGTTCATCTCATCGATCTCGTGAAGCGAGCGGGTGTGCGCAGGTTCGCCATCAACGTCGATCCCGATGGAGCCACCCGCGCCAGATGATACCCGGGTGACGGCCGACGCCATCGGAAACTCCCTCACCTTCGGCACGCGGCGCAAGCACGGCGGCAAGCACGGCGCGTTGCCGTCGGTGGCCGCGCTGGGGATTGCGCTCGCGATTCACGTCCTGGCGGCGGTCTTGGTTCTCCGCTTGCGCGTCCATCGGGTGGACGCCGACGACCGGTGGCGCCCGACCGCTCGGGCCTCGGTCGAGGTCGAGGTCGAGGTCGAGGTCAATTCGCCGACCACGCGGGAACCGCCACCGGCACTGGCCGTGTCGGCCGCGGTGCCTTCGTCACCCGAAACACGGCCTGTGATGGCAAGGTTGGCGAGCAAGCTGGTGGCCCCGCGCCAGGTGACGGCGGCCCGGGAGGCACCACCCACACCCGCCGAGGGTCCGCGGGCTGAAAACACGTCCCCCGGGCCCGATCAGGAGGCGGCCCCGGAAGCCAAGCGAGACGGGCCGCCCATCCTTGGCGTCACGATGACGTCCGTGGTGTCGGGCGAGCCGGCCGCCTCCGTGCCGGTCGGAAACACGATCTCCGCCGAGCTCGGGAGCCTCGGGAGCCTCGGCAAGCTCGGCAAGCTGGGGTCGTCAGCCGGGCCCCTGGCGCCCGCGGTCGGATCGCCCCAGGGAGCGCAGCCCTTCGCCCCCGCCTCGGAGGTAGACGCCGCCACGTTACCATCCGTGCTGAACGAGGTGAACAGCGACGACGTCTACCCGGCCGAGGCGCGGCGCCTGGGAATCGAGGGTCAGGTAGAGCTGAGCGTGGACATCGACGAGATGGGCAAAGTGGTCGGGGTGCGGGTGCTGCGCCGGGCGGGGCACCAGTTTGACGAGGCGGCGGTCGGGGCCATGAAGAAGTTCGTGTTCTCGCCAGCGCGCCGTGCCGGCGGACGCCCGATCCCCTTCCGTCTACAACCTTACCGGTTCACGTTCAACGTCAAGAACTGACGTGCCAGAACCGCAGCCGTGCAGGCACCTCCCCACCCTCCGAGTCGGGCGGCCGCCCCGGTGCCCGCGGGAATGGACTTGTCCTCGGACTCGGGGCTATTCTGCGGCATCGGATGAGACACCATTACCGCCTGCCACTGCTAGCTCTTAGCTTACTCGGTTCTCTTGTCGCGCGGTCTCCGGCCTCGGCCCAGATCGCGGAGCCGACCCCCGATCGGAGATTCGAGGCGGACCTGTTTCAGCCGGCCATCGGGCCGCGAAACTTCCTCACCCTCGACGCGCCGGACGTACCGGCTCACCAGCGATTCACGTTCGGCCTGATCTTCGACTACCAGGCCAATGCCTACCGGGTTAAGTCGAGCGACGGGAACTCGGGGACGGCGCTCCAGACCGCCAACCTGGTCGAGAACCAGTACAAGACCGAGTTTCAGGTCGCGGTCGGCCTCCTCGACCGCTTTCAGCTGGGAGTCTCGCTGCCCGTGACCTGGCGCCTGACCGGCGACGTCGTCAACTCGACCATGGGGCTGGCCACCGGGGACAATCTGGCGGTCACCGGCCTCGGCGATCTGCGGATCGAAGGCAAGGGTCAAATCGCGTCCTTCGGCGACGACGATCAACTGGTGCTGGCCGGCCTGCTCGGCGGCAGCCTCCCCACGGGACGCGCGGATTCTTACCTGAGGAACAACGGGGTGACGGGCCGGGCCAAGGCGCTGGCCTCCTTGCAGCTGGGTCAGTTCCGGCTGGGAGGACAGGTGGGCGTGCTGCTGCGCCAGTCGGTGACCACACTCGATGCGAAGGTGGGCAGCCAATTGCTCTACGGCGGCGGCGCCCAGCTCCAGGTCCTCAAGGGGTTCGAGGTCCTCGGTGAGGTGGTGGGGCGCAGTGGCCTGACCGATTTTTCCGAGCGCTGGTGGGACGAGAATCCCGTCGAAGCCGACGTGGCCGCGCGGGTCTATCCCACCGGCATGCTCGCCCTGACGGGCGGCCTCGGCGCCGGGCTGGGCAAGGGGATCGGCGCACCGGCCGCGCGGGTCTTCCTGGGCGCGGTCTTCGTTCCCGACTTTCGAGACGCGGATCATGACGGCGTCTACGATTCGGAGGATCTCTGTCCCGACCAGCCCGAGGACCGCGACGGCTACAAGGACCAGGACGGCTGCCCGGACCCGGACAACGACGGCGATGGCATCCCCGATGCGCTCGATCGGTGCCCGAACGATCCCGAGGATCTCGATGGATTCGAGGATGCCGATGGATGCCCGGAGCTCGACAACGACAAGGACGGCATTCCGGATCTGAATGATCCGTGCCCCAACGCCGCGGAGGATGGCCTGGGCAAGCGCCCCACGGACGGCTGCCCCTCCACCGCCGAGGACTCCGACGGTGACGGCATCAACGACACCGTCGATAAATGTCCCGACGAGCCAGAGGACCGGGATGGGTTCCAGGATGAGGACGGTTGCCCCGATCCCGACAACGACGGTGACGGCATCCCGGATGGCTTCGACAACTGCCCTAACGAAGCCGAGGACGCCGACGGATTCGAGGACGAGGACGGCTGTCCGGATCCAGACAATGACAAGGACGGCTTTCCCGATGCCGAGGACAAGTGCCCCAATCAGCCCGAGACGCTGAACGGCCACCTCGACGACGACGGCTGCCCAGACCCGGGGCCCGAGATCGTCAGGCTGCGCGACGACTCCATAGACGTGTCGGAGCGGTTGGTCTTCTTCAACCGAAGCGGCAAGAGTGACAAGAGTGAATTGAGGGACAGCTCGGCCAAGACTGTGGTCCTGGTGGCGCTGGTCATGAAGGGGCACCCCGAGCTGAGGAAGGTTCGCATCGAGGTGCATGCCGACGGGATCTCCGCCCAGGAGGCGCAGCGACGGGCCGAGCTGATTCGTGACGTGATCGTCCGCAAGGGTGTCGAGTCGGATCGGCTGGTGCCAGTCGCAGCGGGGCCGGGCGGGGGGCGCATCACCTTCACCATCATGGACAAGCGGCTCCCCAAGCCGTCGATACCACAACCTGCGGGCGCACCGGCCGCCGGCTCGAAGCCCGCGAGCACGCCCGCAGGCGCGGGCACCTCCTTTTGAGATGCGGATCCGCGGCTGGGGCGCGTCGGACGTAGGGCGAAAGCGCGACCACAACGAAGACAGCTTTCTTTGCAACGATGCCCTCTCCCTTTACGCGGTGGCGGATGGAATGGGCGGGCACCTGGGCGGCGAGCGCGCCAGCCGGATGGCCATCGATCTCATCGAGCGGGCGCTGAGCGCCCCGCTCCCGTCCCCCCGGGCGTCGACGGGCGACTCCGACTCCGACGCCGTGACCCCATCCCTGACGGTCGACTCGGCCTCCCTCTCGCTGGGAAGCCTGTTGAGGGGAGCGGTGATCGGGGCGGACCGCGCCATCTACGAGAATGCCCTGGCCGACCCCGCGGTGTCCGGGATGGGCACCACGCTGACGGCCCTTCTGTTTGGCGGCCGGAAGGCCTACCTTGGTCACGTGGGGGATTCGCGGGCTTACCTCTACCGCGACGGCAAGGTTCGCCAGCTCACCGACGATCATTCCTGGATCCAGGAGCAGGTCCGGGCCGGGCTGCTGTCCGCCGAGGAGGCCAAGGAATCACGTTTCCGGAACATCATCACCCGTTCGGTTGGCTTCGAGCCGTCGGTCCGACCAGACATGCAGGATCTGATGATCCAGGCGGGGGATTGCTACCTGCTCTGCTCCGACGGCCTGTCGAACTACCTCTCGCTGGACGAGATTCGACAGGTCCTGACCACCCAGTTCTATCGCGACGCGCCCCGGATGCTCATCGACATGGCCAACGATCGGGGCGGCGAAGACAACGTCACCTGCATCTGCATCCACGTCTCCAACGACAACTGACGGAACCGGGGCCCCCTGTGCCCGGTGCAAATGCCGTTCGGTCAGGAGGCCTCAGGCCTCGGGCATCGGACATCGGACTCGGACTCAGGAGGCCTCGGGCCTCCCGCGAGCTGAGGCGCACCGCCAAACCGATCGAGCGAACCTCGTATTCATGCGTGCTCAATCGGCCGCGCGCGCGACCGTTCCCCCGGAAGTCCGAGGCCCGAGGCCCGACGCCTCCTGACTGAACGCCCCCGCCACCAGGGCTACGTGGCCG
>Ga0080027_10000805_pt1 | contig 13011 bp, 12 predicted proteins | sample OrgsoiDNA2013046_FD_70962 | JGI IMG/M metagenome (GOLD analysis project Ga0080027, IMG submission 70962) | Permafrost soil microbial communities from the Arctic, to analyse light accelerated degradation of dissolved organic matter (DOM) -... | ecosystem: Environmental > Terrestrial > Soil >... | reverse complement strand
TCCCAGACAAACATGGTCATTTCAGCGCGACTCCCGCCCGCGCCCCGTCGAGCCGGCGGCGGTCGCCGCCGACGCCATGATCTGCTGCAGCTCGTTGGGGTCAGAGCTCGAGCCGATCGCCTCCTCGAGCGAGATGGTCCCGGCCGCGTGCAGCTGCGAGAGGTGCTGGTTCAGCGTCCGCATCCCGCTCACGCCCTGACCGATCTGCATCTGCGAGTAGATCTGGTGCATCTTGTCCTCGCGGATCAGGTTCCGGATCGCCGAGTTGGGGATCATGATCTCGAGCGCCGCCACCCGCCCCGAGCCCGAGGCCCGCGGGATCAGGTTCTGGCAGACCACGCCCTCGAGCACGAAGGACAGCTGGGCCCGGATCTGCGACTGCTGATGGGGAGGGAACACGTCGATCACCCGGTTGATGGTCTGCACCGCCGAGTTGGTGTGCAGCGTCCCGAAGCACAGGTGTCCGGTCTCGGCGGTGGTGAGCGCCGCCTCGATGGTCTCGAGGTCCCGCATCTCGCCCACCAGCACCACGTCGGGGTCCTGCCGCAGCACCGACCGCAGCGCCTTCTTGAAGGACTTGGTGTCGCTGCCGATCTCGCGCTGGTTCACCACGCAGCTCTTGTGCTGGTGAATGAACTCGATGGGATCCTCCATGGTCACGATGTGCTCGTGCCGCTCGGTGTTGATCTTGTCGATCATGGCGGCGAGCGTGGTCGATTTTCCCGAACCGGTCGGACCCGTGATCAGGACCAGCCCTCGGGGCTTGTTGCACAGCTCTTCGAGCACGGGCGGGAGGCCCAGATCCGAGAATGACCGGATCTTGAAGGGGATGGTCCGGAACACCCCCGCCACCGCCCCCTTCTGCATGAAGACGTTGGCGCGAAAGCGGGCCAGGTTCTTCACGCCGAACGAGAGATCGAGCTCCTGTTCCTCCTCGAAGTGGGCCTTCTGCTCGTCGGTGAGCACCGAATAGCAGAGTTGCTTGGTGTCCACCGGTCCGAGCGGCGGCACGCGAAACGGCACCAGCTCCCCGTCCAGGCGCAGCTGGGGCGGCGAGCCGGTGGTAACGTGCAGATCGGACGCGCCCTTGTCGACCATGGTCTTCAAGAGCTGGTGCAGGGTGACGGTCTGGGGGGGGACGGCAACTGACATTTGACCTGGGTCCTTCAATCCGCCGCCGTGATCCGGGCGACCTCTTCCACCGAGCTCGTGCCTTCGCAGATCTTTCTGATCCCCGACATGCGCAGCGTCCGCATGCCGCGTCGGATCGCCTCCGCCTTCAGCTCGGCAACCGAGGCGCCCTGCAGGACCAGTTCCTTGAGCGGATCGCTCATGGTCATGACCTCGTACATGGCGATGCGCCCCTTGTACCCGGTGCCGCTGCAGACGCCGCATCCGACCCCACGCGTGCAGCGGGCGGTCTCGATCTCTTGCTCGTTGGCGCCCAGCGTTCGCAGCTCTTCCTTGGGGGTGGGGATGGGCTGCTTGCAAGCGGCGCAGATCTTCCGCAAGAGGCGCTGCGCCTCCACCAGGTTCACGGACGCCGTCACGAGGAACGGCTCCACGCCCATGTTCAGCATGCGCGTGATGGTCGAGGCCGCGTCGTTGGTGTGCAGGGTCGACAGCACCATGTGACCGGTCAGGGCGGCCTTGACGGCGATCTCGGCGGTCTCGAAGTCGCGGATCTCGCCGATCATGATGGTGTCGGGATCTTGTCGGAGGAACGAGCGCAGGGCCGCCGCGAAGGTCAGCCCGATGTCCTCGCGCACCTGGACCTGGTTGATGCCGCCCAGGTTGAACTCCACCGGATCCTCGGCGGTGCTGATGTTGTCCGAGATCTGGTTGAGCTCCTGCAGCGCCGAGTACAAGGTGGTGGTCTTGCCCGACCCCGTCGGGCCCGTCACCAGCACCATGCCGTAAGGAGCCTCGATGGCGCGCTTGAACTCGGCCAGCTGCTCGGGCTCGAGCCCCAGCTTGGTCATGTCGAGCTGCAGATTCCCCTTGTCGAGGAGCCGCAGCACGATCTTCTCGCCGAACAGCGTGGGCAGCACCGAGACGCGGAAGTCCATCTCCTTGCCACGGCCGAGCTTGAGCTTGATGCGCCCGTCCTGGGGCAGCCGTCGCTCGGCGATGTCCAGGTGAGCCATGATCTTGATCCGGCTGGTGAGGGCGGCCTTCAGCTTGAGGGGTGGCGTCATCTCTTCCTGCAGCACACCGTCGACCCGGTAGCGGACCCGGTAGCTCTTCTCGTAAGGCTCGATGTGGATGTCGCTGGCGCCCTTCTTGACGGCGTTGAGCAGGATGACGTTGCACAGCTTCACCACCGGCGCGTCCGCCGACGCCCGCTCGAGGTCGAGGGTGTTGTCGTCCCCCTCGTCCTCGGCCGCGACCTCGACGTCCTCGTCCAGCTCGCCCATCATCTCTTCCAGGTTGAAGCTGGCCAGCTCCTCCTTGGGCTCATAGTACCGGGTCAGGGCCTCGGTGATCGCCGCCTCCGACGCCACCACGACGTCGATGTTGTAGTTGGTCAGAAACTTGAGATCGTCGAGCGCCACCACGTTCGACGGATCGCTGGTCGCCACGATCAGCGCGTTGCCGGCGCGGCTCATGGGAATCACCCGGTGCTTGCGGGCTACCTCGCGAGGAATGAGGGTGATCACGTCGGCCTCGATCTCGAACTCGGCCAGGTTCACGGCGGGCACGCCGTACTGGCGAGAAAGGAACCGGCTCAGATCCTCCTCGGAGAGCGCGCCGCTCTTGACCAGCGTCACCCCCAGGCGCTCGCCGGATTTACGGCTCGCGTCCAGGGCCTTGTGGAGCTGCTCGTTCGACACAAGCTGCTCCCGGACGAGAAGCTCGCCAAGCCGACTCATTGGATAGCCCCATTCCTCGGGCTATCCGGTCTGGATCTTTAGGTTCCGGTGCCGGCGGCCGGCGCGGGGGTGGTCAGTCCGCGAACGGATCGCGCCACGGGGCCTTGACCTTGCCCTTGACCTTGCCCGTCGGCTTCGAGGCCGTGGCGTTGGCGGCCGGCGGCGAGCCGGTGCTGGCGGCTGGCGCGCGGGCACCGGTGCCGGTGGCTGCTGCGGCGACGCCGGTAGATGTGCTCCGGGAGGGCCGGGATTCAGCGATTGCCTTGTCCACCGTTGCCACGGTTGCCGCGGTTGCCCGAGCTACGGGCGCCTGACCCGGATCGCTGTTCGGGGCCCGAGCTTGCACGGCCACTGGCGCCTGAGCGGCCGGCTGCGGCGCGGCCCCCGTCGGCTCGGGATTGGCGGGAGCGGGGGCCGGTGGCAGAGGAGCCACCACCGGCTCTGCGGAGGCGGCTGTGCCAATCGAGTTGCCAGGCGATGGCGCCGCCTGCGCCTGGGCCTGCTCCGGCGCTCGGGCCGGGGCTGGGGTCGGCCTTGGGTTGCCGGCAAGCGGGGATGCCGAGATCGGCGGCTCGCTCCTGCCCTGATCCCGCCACACCAGCATCCCCACCAGCAGCCCGCCCATGAACGTCAGCACGATCAGACCCGCCAGGTTCAGGGTGGCTACCTTGATGGGCACGGTCAGGGCCGCCAGCCACGAAGCCTGGGACTTGAACGCGACCGGCTCCGTGGGCCGCGCGCTGTTCCAGACAACGACGCGGCCCGAGTCTGAGCGGCCCCCGGAGGACGGCGTCGCAACGGCTGCGGCGCTCCGACGGGTCGACTCCCGAGCGAGGGCAATCGGCGTCGATGGAGACGTCGCGAGCAGATCGTTCGGGGCTCGGCTGACCGTCGAGGCCACAGGACTCGCCGTCCCGGGTGGAAGGGTGGTGCGCCCGACCGACGGTGTGGGGACGGTCGGAACTGGCAGACCGGAGGCGGGCGACGGCAGGCGGACCCTCCCCGACGAAGAAATCGTTATGCCACCCGCCGGGGTGGTCATCGGGGTGGGCACCCGCGCGGTCGTCCCTGGCGGAGGGCCCAGCAAGGGTTGAATGGCCGGTGTTCCCGTTCCACCCGAAAACGACGGCGCTTTGGTCGGCTTGCTATCCGCCGTCGCCGTCGCCGTCGCTCTGTTGGGGGCCCTCAGGTGGTCGGGCGTTGGCTCGCTCGCGCGACTCTGCGCGGTGCGGTGCTCGACGTCCTCGGATGGAAAATCCGTGAAGGCAGAGTCGAACGAGATATCGGTGCCAAATTCGCCGTTGTCTGTGACGGTGTCCTCGACGACCGGGATCACCGCGGGCGTGAGGGTTGTCTTGGCCTCGTCGGGATCCTCGAACTCCGCTCCGGACGGCCCCGAGGAGCCGCGCAAGTCGAACGATGCCGCCATGTTCGGAGTACTACCCGGGGCGACGGGCATTCCGGGCAAGCGCCCGCGGGCTCGATCGCGGTATTCCATGGCCTGTAGGCTCAAGGCCTGCTCGACTCCCTCCAGGAGGCTGCTGGCATTGGCCTCGTCCGTTGGATGCGCCAGGGCGACCTTGGCCTCCAGAATCCGCGGAGCCTGGGGGTCGGCCTCATTCCGTGAGCTCTCGGCTGGGCGGCCCCCGTCGATCTCGTCGCGAGATTCGTTCCGCAGTGCACCCGCACCCGCTTGAAGGAGGATCGCCTCCAGCGAGTCGTCGTCCGGGGGCGTCCCCCCGGTCAGGGTGTCGAATTCCTCGGGGTGATGGTTCCCGGGCTCGTCAGCCTGCCCGGCGGACTTTTCCTCGTCCCGCTCCGCCACACTCTGCGCAGGAGTTTCTTGGCCCATGCTGCTTGCTCCTCACTTGCTCTCTCCCGTCCGGCTGACTGACCGAAAGGCGACAGTCTAATCGATTGCTGGCGGTTCCACCGGCCGGTTCGATGGCGCGGGCAGCGTCGCCCGACGCAGACACGTTTGTCGCTCGCAGCCACGAAGTCAAGCGTCCGCAAAGATTACGGACAGTTGGCCGTGACCGGCCCGCCCGGGTCAATTGACAGTCGAGGTCCGGATGCCTATGGTCCGCCGGCTTTGTCGTCGCCGCGTTCAAGCTCCCATGCCGGTCCCCGTGCGCGGCCGGCCCGCACCTCGGGCTCGGGCGGACTGATTCAGCGTTTCGGCTCCTACCGCCTCTCCGCCGACGTGGCGGTGCGCGTCCGGGCCGGGCACCCGTGGGTGTTTCGTGAAGCCATCGGCTCCCGCGAGGTCGTCGAGCCAACCGGCGCGGTGGTGGAGCTGTCATCCGGCAATCGCGAGTTCGTGGCCCGGGGCTTCGTGGACCAGGACCATCCGGTCGTGATCCGGATCCTCAGCCGCGATCCAGCGGAGATCTTGACGCCCGGCAGGGGGGTCATAGCCGCCCGGTTCGCGCGCGCGGTCCAGCTCCGCTGGTTGCTCATGGGCCAGTCGAGTGGCACCTCGCTCAGGTTGTTCGCCGGTGACAGCGAGGGCCTCCCGGGGGTGACCGTGGATCGGCACGGGGACTTCGTGGTCGTGCAATGGCTGACGGCCGGGGCCCTGCCGTGGCGCGACGAGCTTCTAGACGCCATCGAAGCTGCTGTCCAGCCTCGGGGCATCTACGAGCAGCGCCGCGTGCGACCGCTCGCGGGTCAGGCCCCTCCCGAGCCGGCCGTGCGCGCGCGCGGCGATGAAGCGCCCCTCGAGTTGGTGGTTGAGGAGGCGGGGTGTCGATTTGGCATCGACGTGACCGCGCCCATGGGCGTCGGGTTGTTTCCCGATCTGCGCCTCGGGCGGGCCGCCGTGGCCGCCCGCGCTGCCAATCGTCGGGTCCTGAATCTCTTCTCGTATACGGGGGCTTTCTCGGTGGCGGCCGCCAAGGCGGGAGCTGCCGAGGTGGTCGCCGTCGATCTGGCCGCCAAGGCCCATGCCCGGGCGCGAAGAAACTTCGAGCTCTCGGGCCTCGATCCGCTGAAGATGGAGGCCCTCACGGCTGATACGTTGAAGACGGTCGAGCGCTTCATCGAGCGGGGGCGCCGCTTCGATCTGGTTATCTGCGATCCGCCCTCGTTCTCCCAGGGCCCGGCCGGCAGCTTCTCGGTGGCCAAGGACCTGACTCGGCTGGCCTCCGCCGCCATCGGGGTGCTGGATGCGGGCGGGTTGCTGGCGTTCGCCACCAACGCCGCCAAGTTGACGACGCTCGACCTGGATCGCGCGCTGGCGGAAGGCGCCGCCTCGCGCCGGGCCGACCTTCGGATCGTGCAGAGGGTCGGGCTCCCGCCTGACTACCCGGTGGCGCCCGGTTTTCCGGAAGGGAACTATCTGAAGTTCGCCATCGCGCTCAGGGCCTGATCCGGGCGTTGTTGCGGCTCTTGACCTCGGCCAGGTACTCGCGGATGGTCCCCTCGACGTGCTCGTTGAACCTGACCCCTCCCGCGGCGACCTCCCTCAGCGCGGTCACGGCGGGCTTGTTATCGCATCGAATCAGGGGCTTCACGCCGGTTGCGATCTGGCGCGCCCGTTCGGCTCCCAGGATGACCAGAGCAAAACGGTTGTTCACCTTTTCGAGACAATCTTCGACGGTCACGCGTGCCATGCGAGCTCTCCCGTGGGAAGTTTGGGGGCGATTTTTACCCGGGCATTCCGCTTTCGTCAAAAGGCAAACCCAAGGTTGAAATGACCCACATCAGCCCCTAAGCTTGGAAGATAGCCTACCGTGCGTTCTCCTGGGAGGGGGCCGGGGAAAGTTGCTCATGCCGCCGATTACTGTCAACTGGAGTGATCTAGAGATTGCGTTCGAACGCAACTCGCCAGATCAGGAAAGCTTCCTGGATCTGGAAAACGGAGATCTCCTTTCGATTATCGATGGCGAGCCTGATGCCGCCGCTCGTCGGGCCAAGGTGGCCGACAGTCCCGTCCGATACCTGCGCGTCGATCCGGCATCATCCCGCGAGCAATATCGCTGGATGGAGCGGTTCGTGTCGTCCGTGGCCGATCCACCCCTGCGCGAGCGGTTGCTGATCGCCATCGATGGCAAGGGCGCTTTCCGGCGGTTCAAGGATGTGCTGCTGGCGTTTCCGGCGGAGCGTGAGCGCTGGTTTGTCTATCGGTCCGAGGTGCTGCACTACCACATCCAGACCTGGGTGGAGCACACCAAGATCGACGTCGCGAACCCGCCCCCCTGGGGCCGGGTGGAACAGCCGGAGGAGCCGGTCGAGGTCGTACGGGCCGTGCCGTCGGGGGAGGCCCCCGGGGAGATCCTTCGCCGACAGGCGCGAGAGCTGCTGGACGAGATCCCGGCCGCCGAGATGCCTTCGGCCCTGGCCTTTCTCGAATTTCTCAGGGATCGGGGACCGAGCACCCTCCTTCAGGGTGGGCAGGAGCGCCGGACCATGGAGCTCGACTCGGCCGATATCTCAGACGACGAGGGCCGGCCGGGCGAGGCGGCAGCCAGCGCCCGCTGAGCCAGGCTGTCTTCCACACATTCCGATCCCAGTGAGGATCAGCTTCGGGATGCCGCTCCCACCCGCCGGCCGGCCTCCGCGGACGAGGCACTATCCACGGGGGGAACCCAGATCCAACCATCTCGCCGAAGCTCCGGACTGGAGGTGTCGAGCTCGGTCCAGCCATCGCGGGCCCACAGATATCCGGTGTAGGCGCAGATGACCGCGTCGAACAGGTGATCGTTTTGGACGCAGACCTCGCGCCAGACGCCAGGCCCAAACCTGAGATCCCCTGCCAGCACCTCCAGTATCTCGGCGCGGGTCTGCCGCTCGCGCAGGTGGCTCTTGTATCGGCGGGTGAACCCCAGCGCCGTGAGGGTCGCCTTGGGTGAGACCTCTATCAGGTTTTCGTTCAGACGAAATTGGCCGGCCAGTGCCCGGGTGAGGTGAGAGGCTCGGGCAGCGAGCGGCCCGGTTCCCTGACCAAGCGCCTCGCGCGGGGCGAGTCCCCGCTCGAAGAGCAGATGGACCTCCGTGGCTCGCTGCGTGTACGGCGTGATGGGAGGCTTGCCGCGTCTGCCATTCCGATCGTCAGCGGGCCCCTGGGCCTTGGCCAGCCTGCGCATCTCGATGACGGCACCGTCCACGCAATTCTCCTGACCCGGGCACACGGGGACCTGGCAGCGCAGACAGGGCGGCAGGGTGAGGGGCGCGTCGATGCAGACCAGTGTCCCGTCGCCATACCCCCCGAGCAGCGTCAGCAAGGTGGCATCGTAAAACGGCAGTGCCCCCGCGCGCGGTGCTATGTCGATGAGGGTGGCGCCACCCTCCCGCGGATCGATCCGGAGGGTCGCGACGGCGGTCTTCTTGCCCTTCCCGCCGCCGAGATCGACGCCGAGGACGTGGAGGAAACTGCGCTTCTTCAAGGCTGTTGAGCCTGCGGGAAACTCACCGCCTCGTCAACCTGGACCGCCCCCCGTCCGCATGTTTCGGCGCTGGAATCGCGCAATTTTCACGGTGACCTTTGACGGCCTTTGACTTGCCCGAGGCGACAATTATAATTGAACGCCAGAAGCCAACGCTTGGACCGGATCGTTCCGGCTGGGACGGAGGTGGACAATGCGCCGATCGCTTTTCAAGTCGAAGATTCACCGCGCCACGGTGACCGACGCGGACCTCGATTACGAGGGGTCGGTCACGATTGATCTTGAGCTGATGCAGGCGGCGGACATCCTGCCGTACGAGCACGTCCACATCTGGAATGTGACCAACGGGAGCCGCCTTTCAACTTATGCGCTCGCGGGCGAAGCGGGTTCGGGCGTGATCTGCATAAACGGCGCTGCCGCTCGACACGCGCAGCCCGGCGATAAGGTCATCATCGCCACGTTCGCCGAGATGGAGGAAGCGGAGGCCAGGCTCTGGAAGCCGGTGGTGGTTCGGGTCGATGGACAGAACCGGATGCTGGCTGGCCCGGCTGAGGAGATCCCGGGACCGCAGCGGGCCTCTCACCTGAAGACGGTATAGCGGGAGCACTGTTGTTCGTGTTGTTCGTGAACCCACCGTGAGCTCTTCGCGGATCGAGATGCTTCTGGGATTCATTCGGCAACGGCCGAACGACCCATTTCCGCGATACGCGCTGGCGCTGGAGCACAAGAACGCCGGCCGGCTGGACCAGGCCCGGGAGATCTTCGCCGCCCTGATGACGTCCAACCCCGAGTATACCGCGGCGTATCTGCACGCGGGAAACGTGTCAGTGGGGCTTGGTCAGGTGGAGCACGCACGCCAGATCTACGAAGCGGGTGTGGCGGCCTGCCTCAAGGTGGGCGATGCGCACGCGCGCGGCGAGCTGGAGGGCGCGTTGTCGGGGTTGCCGGGCGGCCCGTAGGGGGCCGGCATCCCGAATGAGTGGGCGTGCCGTGGCTCCGCGAGGCCGTGGGCGGTCTCAGCCAGCTCCGCCGTCGGCGGTCGCGGTATCCGTTGACGTGTCCAGGGGTGGTGTCACGTCCGCCCCGCCCGTCGCGTCGGTGGCAGCGCGATCGGGCGCTCCGCCGTCGGCCGTCGCCTCGGAGGCAGCGTCGGTGGTGGCATCCGCCGCTGCCAGGTCGGGGCTGGCGTCGATGAGGGCGGAATCCGGAGCCAGATCGGCCGAGGGCAAGCCGTCGCCGCCGACGTCGGCGGTCGACCCATCGGTGGAAGGGGGAAGATCGGTGCCGCCGTCCAAGGTGTCACCACCGGTATCCCCCCCGCCGTCCGATGAGCCCGAGGGCAACACCCCGAGGACCAGCACCGTCGTCTGCAGGTGTTTTCCCGGGGAGACCGGCAGAGCGTCGCTGGTCACCTGACCCACGATCACGCGGCTGGCGTCCAGGATTCGCACCAGGAACTGCAACGTCCCACTCTTGGCCTGGCTGACCCACTCGAACGTTCCGACGTCGTAGGGGACGTTGTTTTCGCGGCAAGGCAAGGTAAATGGCTGCGGCAAGTCCACGCTCATGACCTGCACCTCGCAGCTCGTCACCAGCGCGAGCTGGTCGCGGGACACCGTCAGGTTGTCGATCGTGACGTGAACGTCGACGTAGGTCGAGGGCGCCGTCTTGGAGCATGACAAGCCCGCCGCCAGGGACGCCAGGATGATGAGCCTCCCGATACGGGGGAAACCAGGCGCGGTCCGGTTCATCGTCGTCATCGTCCTTGCCCGTAGCAGCCCAGCGAAACCAGCACTTCCGGCGGACACGGCGCGAGCGATGTTCTGGTTTGAGACGACGTGTAAGCCACCAGGCTCACGGCCCCAATCACCAGGGCGCCGGTGATGGTCCAGAAGATCCAGCTCTTCCAGAACGGCCGCTCCCCGGCGTCGGCGACCGCGGCTTGCCTGCGCGCGAGGCGCATGGCATCTCGGTCCACGGCGGCAGGACCCTCGTCTTGCAACTGGAGCTGCAACCGAGGGGCAGGCGCAGGCGCTTGCGCCGGCACCGCGCCGGACGCGGGCGTGGGCGTGGGCGTGGGCGTGGGCGTGGGCTCGGAGCTGGCCCCCTCGGTGGCCGCCGTTCCGGCCATCGCGTTGAGCCCGATGGCCGGAAGATCCGGGCCGGCGGCCTGCGCGATTGGAATCCCCAGGCCACAGACCAACAGCGCCAGGCCGATTGCCACGGCGCCCCTGCAACGCTCCCGACTAAGTAATGTCACGCGCGACATTCTAAGCGCCTCAGCCTCATACGGGAAGAACCCCCGGTTGGATCACCCCTTGGGTCGGTCCGCCCGACCCCGGGCCTGGTCGGCAGGGTAGCGCGTCCGGTTGACGGCGAGCTTGTCGGAAATCGCGGCGGTCAGGTCCACGCCGATTCGATCGCAAAGGAGGACCAGCGCGATCCCCACGTCGCCGATCTCGGCGGTGATGCGCGCGCGGGAAGCCGGAGCGGCCGAGTGATCGTCGGCGGCCGTGTTGGGGATCCAGCGGTACTCGGCCAGAAGCTCGCCCGCTTCGGAGGCGACCAGCATGGCCAGGTTCTTGGGATCGTGGAACTGCTGCCAGTCGCGCTCGGCGGTGAACGCACGCAATTCCGTGATCAGGGCATCGAGGGTGGGCATGCCACAGAGTGTAGAGGAATGCCCACCAAGCCAGGCCCGGGCAAGTCCCGGGACGATCGACAACCGCCATTTCACTGGGGGCGGGGAACCGGCCATCCCCAGTCACAGGTCGCGGGGGTCGGATGTCCCGCGGCGGGGACCGACGGCGGAACTGCGAAGCTCGCTCCCAGTGGGCCAAAAGTCACGACGGTGTTTGCATCGGAAACGACGTTGGCGGCGGTGATGCCCTCCACGCTCACGTTGTCGAGAGCGATGGTCGTCTGGTGGCTCGCGTCGTAGCCCTGCAGCGTCACGATGGGCGTGACGGCTCCATCGGGACCGGTGCCCAGGACCGCGGTCAGGTTCTTCACCGAGATGCTCTTGAAATACGGGATCAGCGGGGGGGTGGTCGTCTTCGCCGAGTAGTGCGGGTTGACGATCAGTGGATTGACGATGTCGCGCGTACAGATGTCGTGGAAGCTCAGATTCTGCACGATGCCACCGCGATAGGTGTCCGACTTGACTCGAACGCCATTCACGTCTGCTGCGGGTGCTCCACCGGTCGAGCGCGTATCGCCGTCAATCGTGATGTCGTAGATGTTGACGTCCGAAATGCCGATTCCGGAGTCGCTGCTGGCGGCGTCATCGCTCGCGCTCAGGCCAGGAAGCCCCTGGGTTTCACTGCCGACGGACATGCCGTGCCCGGTGCCAAAGTGGTTGTGCGCCACCACGACGTCGCCCACACCGTAGTGGCCCTTGAGCACGATGTCGTCGTCGCCGGTGCTGATCATGTTACACACGATGGCCCCGTGGGTCGCGAGGTACCCCTCGCCGGGATCGATGCCGTCGGTGTTTCGGGCGCTGACTGGCACGACCGCCTTGTTCGACGGGGTGAGAATGGTATTGCCCCAGATGTTGAAGCCCAGGCTGGCGAATTTGATGTGAAACTTGGGGGAATTCTGGATCTTCAACCCCGCGACGATCAGATCCGCTGTCTTCTTGTCCGACTTGCCGGTGCTGCTCGCCCCCCCAATGATCAGCTGTGGATTCGGCGCGCTGCCACCGCGCTGGGCCGGGGCCACACTGCTGCAGTTGGCCGGGTTATTGTTCGCGGTCGGATCATTGTCGGTTCTCAGGGCCACGGACAGGTCCCACCACGAGTAGGTCTGCTGGGCGCCCCCGACGATGATCGGCTTGCCCCCTTGCCCATCGACGGTTCCGCCACCGACGAGCTGTGGCGCTGTGCCCGTCATGTTGATGAGCGCGGTACATTGCGTGCCGGCGCTGGCTTCGCAATCCTGGTCGAAGTTTTTGGCGCCGCACGACGTTCGACCGCTGTAAGCAAAAAGGGCCGCGTTGACCGATGCGTACAGCGTGACCCCCGAATCGATCCACAGGACCTTCGGCCCGACGATGTCGAGCGCGCCTGAGATGAATGCGCTGTTGTTCCCGGCCGCTGTCAGCTTGACCACGGGGCAAGCGCTGCTCGCGAGCGCAGCGGCGATGCGCGCGGTGTCTGCCGCCGTTTGACTCTCGTTCGGCCCCGACGTGGCCGCCGTCAGGATGCAGGTCGCATCGGTCGGCGTGCTCGGCAAGGTGGGCTTCTTGACCGCGGTTCCGCTCTTCGGAAGCTTGAGCTCGGCATCCGCCGCGGCGAGGGCATCGCAGTCGGCCATGGTGTGCGTGCCCGCCGCGGCGAGGCCACCCGCGCCGGCACGACTGCCGCCAGTGCCCATTCCACCGCTCGCGCTGGTGGCGCCGCCTCTCGCCCCACCGGCCATGCCACCACTGGCGCCGCTTCCGCTGCCGCCGCTCGTACCGGCCCCCATCCCGCCGGTCCCACTCGTGGCGCCGCCGGTCGCGCCCGCGCCGCCGCTGCCGGAATTGCCACCGGAGGCGGGGCCGTTGCTGCCACCGCTCGCGTGGGAGCCGCCGGCGCCGGTGACGTTCGCAGACCCACCCGATGCGCCACGGCCCTGGCCAATCGTGGGCGCGTTGCTGGAGGAAGGACCGCAGGCGCTCCAACCGATCGCGCACGCCACCAGTCCAGTCGTTCCGAGAATGAAGGACCATCTTTGGGACGATTTTCGGGACGACTCTGGGATCATGG
>Ga0080027_10000800_pt1 | contig 13119 bp, 13 predicted proteins | sample OrgsoiDNA2013046_FD_70962 | JGI IMG/M metagenome (GOLD analysis project Ga0080027, IMG submission 70962) | Permafrost soil microbial communities from the Arctic, to analyse light accelerated degradation of dissolved organic matter (DOM) -... | ecosystem: Environmental > Terrestrial > Soil >... | reverse complement strand
GAAGCTCGCCTCCTTGCCGCGCACCCAATAGACCAGTTCTCCGGTGCCGGCCCCGACGCAATCCGTGCAGACGATGGGCTTGCCCCGATTCTCCAGCTCCGGGCTCAGGGGCTGCACTACCAGAAGCCGCTGGCCCACCATTTGGGGGTTCTTCACGGTGCACCAGACGCGACCTACGACCCGGCCAAAATACATGGGCTAGTCCAGTTGCACGTCGTCCACAATGCCGATGATGGCATTATCGACGGGCGTGTCTTTGCAACCCTCGGCCATGCGCGCCGAACTGCCCGCCACGGCGATGACGCGTTCACGAAATCCGGCACCCACGGTGTCCACGGACACCACGTATCCGGCCTCGTCCTTACCGTCGGGAGAGATCGGTTTCAGGATAAGGAGCTTCTTGCCTTCCAGACGGGGGTCTTTCCGGGTGGCCACCACGGTGCCCACCACGCGGGCCAGAATCATGATACCCCAGCCTTCATAACCGTGACTTCATACACCAGCCTTCATACACCAGGCTCCGCCTACTTGCCGGCGTTCTGCGACTTGCCGATCGGCAAAATGTCTTCCAGGCTCTGGTGCGGGCGTGGAATCACATGGACCGCAATCAGTTCGCCCACGCGCCGCGCGGCTGCGGCGCCGGCATCGGTGGCTGCCCGGACCGCCGCCACATCCCCGCGCACCATGGCGGTGACGTAGCCCGACCCGATCTTTTCCCAGCCCACCAGGTTCACCTTGGCGGCTTTCACCATCGCATCCGCCGCCTCAATCATGGCGACCAGACCGCGAGTCTCGATCATTCCTAGCGCTTCACCCATCAATTGTCTCCAAACTCTTCCTGCGGGAACCTCCGATTGTATCAGACTGGGCCACTGCCGCGCCGGTCAGCGAATCAAGTTTTCCAGAAGTTCGTGCACCGAACGGAGCGTGGCGGGCTGCAACATCAAAACGGCCAGGGCGGCCGCCGGCGTCAAACCCGCCGCGGCTTTCAGAACCGGGCTAGACCGGACTTCCGCGCGACGCGGGGCGGAGCGGAGCAGACGATCGACGCGCACCCCAAGCCCGGTGCCATCCGCCAGCAGCGATGTGGCCAGCAGCGGGGCGAGCAGCGGGGCCGGCTGCGCCGCGTTCAACCGCGCCACCCGAACCAGTGCGGAAGCCAGCGTTAGCGCGCGCCGCCGGTTCCCTTCCGTGGCGCGGTCATCGGCAGCCCACTCGGCAGCCAGCGCCCACGCGCGCTCCAGTTCGCCAAAAACACGGGAAAACGGCAGCAGGTCCGGAGACAGGAGAATCAAGAGGCGCTTGAGATTGTCGCGCGACCTTCCATGGGCGCGTTCGTGGCGCAGCACCGCGGCCAGTTGCCGAGGGGAAAGTGCACGGGGCACCAGTTCCGAAATCATCAGCCGATGACGAAAAATACCGGTGAGCGCGACCAGCGGGGCCTCCCCGGTAACCAGGCACACCGGCATGCGTTCTCCGCCCAGACGCGTTTGTCGGCCGCGGGACTCGCACTGGCGGATATAGCGGTTTCCACGGCGGTGAGCGCCTGACCCGCGCACCCCGGACAGGCTCAGGACGCCTAAGCCGAGAATCGCCGCGACCCGGCACCCCCAGCCCACCTCCTCCGCCGAAGCCTGCGGCTCCAACCACAAGTAACTCGGCGTGCAGATTCCCGCGACCACCAGGGCGGCGAGCCCGGCAGGCAGCAGGCGGAGGGCCAGCAAAAGCCGCGCGGCCAGCCGGGCCTCCAGCCGGAATGCCGTGCGAATTACCCAAGGCGCCATCAGCGACACCAACAGGCCAAGCGCCAAATGCAGCAGAAAGAAGGACGCCAGGCAGAGGCACCACAGGCGCATCAGGTAAGGGAAGTTCATGTTTTTCCTCTCCGGTAGAGTTCCTTGCGCTTGGTTCGAATCTTCTTTTCCAATTCGTCGAGCAGCGTTTCATCGTACTGGCCGACGGCTTCCACCAGGCAGGAAATCAGCAGCTCGCGCGAAGGTTTCGCTTCGGAAAGAAAGCCGGCGACGAAATCGCCCGCGCGCTTGTGTTCCCACTCGCTGAGAGAAAGCCGCGGCGAATAGAGAAAAGCGCGCTCGAATTTGCGGCGGTTGAGCACACCCTTCTTGAAAAGCCGGTCCATCGTGGTCATCACGGTGGTGTACGCCAGAGGGCGGCCCAACCGGTCGACCACGTGGTGCACGCTGCTCTCGCCGCGCGCCCATAGTATTTCGAGCACGGCGACCTCCAGAGGCCCCAATAACAACGGCGCCGTCGGTTTCTGGTGGGAGCCGCGGTTCTGGAAAAGACGGATCATCGCCTGGGGTCAAATACAGCCTTCAATGCAGCCTTCAATAATGAAATTCTAACCCGGATCGAGCGACGCGGCGACCGGCCCTTCGAGCAATGCCGCGGCATCGACGGCCGGCAGCACCTGGAGCGGGCGCGTGGCGTCAAGGTATGCCAGCGCGGCGGCGTATCGGGGTGGCACATCGAGATCGTGCAGCGTCCACCCCCCGGCATCGGCGGGCGTGGCGGACAAGCCGTGGCCCAAAGCTTTGCCGTACGCTTCCATGCGCGTCCAGCAGCGAAAAAAGGCCGGTTCGCGGCCGGCGGGAAGTTCGCGGCCGGCGGGAAGTTCGCGGCCGGCGGGAAGTTCGCGGCCGGCGGGAAGCCCCGGCACCCACGGCGCGCGCGACATCAGGTCAGCGGTTTGCTCCGCGCTGAATTGACGGCTGGCGATCTGTTCCATCTCCGGCACCGGACGAATTTCTTCGATGTCGATGCCAACTTCGCAATCCAGCGTGAAGGCGAACAGTGCCAGACCGCCCGAATGCGAGAGGTTGAACCTGAGCCGCGTGGATTCGGCGAGGCCCGGCTTGCCCTGCGATCCATACCGCAAGGGAATGGCGGACGGGGCGGTGCCGACATACTGGCCGAGCAGAATCCGCAGCGCGCCGCGCGCGAGCGTGAACGAACGCTGAAGGTGGCTGAAACGGAAGCGCGCGGCCCGGGCGCGTTCGTCCGGCGTCAAGATGCCGTGGAACTGTGCAGCCACGGCCTCCGGCGCCCGCAAATCAACCGTGTGGACCCTGACGGTCCGGTCCGCGAGTTCGAATTGGCCAACGGCGAGCCCCATCCTGACGGTCATGACGCAATGCCATCATAACTTGTGGGGCAGCCTGCCAGGCTACGGCGGATTGTTAATCGGCCTGCGGCGGATTGTTAATCCGCCTGCGCGCTGCCGAGCGAACCGATCCCCACGCTGCCTTGTTCGGCGGGCCGTGTTCAATCCGCGGCAGGCGGGTTGCCAACCCGCCGCAGGTTCGCAACCTGCCCCACAATCTGCCTTTCGCCTGAAACCTTTGATATCGTAGTTTCGCCTAGTCCGTAAATAGGTGCTCAGAAGGAGATTCATGGTCCGTACGAAGAGTGTGTCGATCGCCGCAGTGTGCGCCTTGGGGCTGGTGGTGCAAGGGTTGGCCCAGCAACCGCCGGGGGCGCCTGGGGATGGCGGCCGGGGCGTCCGTGGAGGCCGGGGCGGTGGAATGGGAGCTTACCCGCAACATCCGCCCGCCGACGCCGCATCGGTGGAACGAGGACGGGCACTCTACGGCGTGAATTGCGCCTTCTGCCACGGCTCCGACGCCCGGGGCGGCGAGGGCGGACCGAATCTGCTGCGCGCCCAAATCGTTCTGAACGACAAGAACGGTGAGTCGATCGCTCCCGTGGTCCAGAACGGCCGGCCCGACGCGGGCATGCCGAAGATCGATCTCTCGATGGCGCAGATTGCGGACGTCGCCGCGTTCGTACACAGTTTCCGGGTGGGCGGCTACGATATCTCCCGCAACCCGCCACCGAGCGTGCTGGTGGGCGATGCCAAGGCCGGGGAGGCGTATTTCCAATTGCAGTGCGCGTCCTGCCATGCAGTGACCGGCGACCTGAAAGGAATCGGCGCCAGGTTCGATGACCCCAAGCTGCTGCAGAATTTCTTCGTGATGCCGGGCGGCGGGCGCGGCGGATTTGGAGGTGGGGGAGCGGGCGGCACGGCGCCCTCGACCATTCCGCCGGCTACGGTCACGGTGACGCTGGCCGGCAATCGAAAAGTGGAAGGCCGCCTGGGACGCATTGACGACTTCATCGTCACTTTGACTCAGGCCGACGGCGCCCCACGCACCTTTCGCCGGGATGGCGACACTCCCAAAGTGGAAATCCACGATCCCCTGGCGCCGCATCGCGAACTGCTGAAGGTATATACCGACAAAGACATTCATAATCTGACCGCCTATCTGGTGACCGTGAAATGACATCCATCAAGAGCCTGCTTCTTAGTTCTTCGTTGTGTCTGCTCCCCGCAGTCATGACGGGACAAACCATGGATTCCGCCGACTTACTGAAGCCGCTGGGCGAAGACTGGCCCACTTACTCGGGCGATTACTCGTCCAAGCGCTACAGCAAGCTGTCCGAAATCAATCAATCGAACGTGAAACACCTGACGCTGGCCTTTGCAACGCGGGTTACGGGCGGCGCAGGCAATGCCGCAGGAGGCGGTGGCGGCGGGCGAGGCGGCCGGGGCGGCGGCGGTCCCGCGCCGGTCATTGTCGGGGGCGAGGGCGCCGGCGACAGCAATGCCGCGGGCGGCTTCGGCGGCGGAACCAGCATCAAGGCTGCAGTCCTGGAAGTCGGCGGCACGCTCTACTTGTCGACGCCCGACAACGCCTGGGCCGTGGACGCCCGCGACGGCCACGAACTCTGGCACTACTTCTGGAAGACCCGGGGCGGCACCCACATCGGCAACCGCGGGCTGGGAATGTGGAACAACTGGCTATACATGGAGACGCCGGACGATTACCTGGTTTGCCTGGACGCCCGCACCGGCAAGGAGAAGTGGCACGTCGAGATCGCGGATTTCAACCTCCAATACTTCTCCACCATGGCGCCCATCGTAGTGGGCAACCACATTCTGGTTGGAACCGGGGACGACCTGGACGAGCCGGGTTTCCTGCAGGCTCGCGATCCCGAAACCGGCGCGCTGCAATGGAAGTGGTACACGGTTCCGTTGAAGAAAGGCGACCCGGGCCTGGAGTCCTGGGGCGATGTGGACACCGCCAGCCACGGCGGCGGCAACGTGTGGATACCGGGCGCCTACGATCCCGAAACGCACCTCTACATTTTCGGCACCGGGAATCCGTCGCCGGCGTATACGAATCCGCCCGGCCGCAACGGAGACAACCTGTACACCTGTTCGATCGTGGCGGTGAACGTGGATACCGGAAAGATGCAGTGGTATTTCCAGACGTCGCCGCACGACACGCACGATTCGGACTCCACCGAGACGCCGATTCTGGTGGATGGCGAGTTCAACGGCAAACCGCGCAAGATGGTGCTGCACGCCAGCCGCAACGGCTACTATTTCACGCTGGACCGCTTGACCGGTGAGCGCCTGGTGACCAGCAAGTTCTCGGACGCGGTGAATTGGGCCAAGGGTCTGGATGAGAAAGGCAGGCCGGTCCGCAACCCCGAGAAGGACTCGACGATTGCCGGGTCGCTGGTATCGCCGAATAACGGCGGAGCTACTAACTGGCCTCCGCCGGCGTACAGCCCGGATACCGGGCTCTTCTATGTTCAACAGAATGACGCTTACGCCATGTACTATCTGACGGAAACCGATCCGCGCGGAGCCATGGGGCTGGGCGGAAAGGAAGAAGACGGTCTCGGCACCCTGGGCAGCTATCTGACGGCGATCGACCCGAAGACCGGTAAGATCGCCTGGAGACATCGTTACCCCGGCACCGGCGGCGGGTTAGGGCCGGGTCTTCTGACCACGGCCGGCAAACTGCTGTTCGGCGGCGATATGGGCGGCAACCTGGTGGCCTATGACCCCGCCAACGGGAAGCCGCTCTGGCACACCCATCTGGGCCAGGTATCGAATGCGCCGGAGACTTACATGCTGGACGGTCACCAGTATCTCTTGGCGGCCGCCGGAGACACATTGTATTCGTTCACTCTGTACTAAGTGTTACGGGAGACAAACTTGCTATGACAAACCGCCGCACATTTCTGAAGGAAGCCGCCGTCTGCAGCGGCGCCCTCGCGTTCGCCGCCAACACCGCCGGCGCCGCCGATTGGAAAAGACAAGTCGGGCTCGAATTGTACACGGTACGGGACCTGACCGCGAAGGATTACGAAGGCACAGTGGCCAAGGTGGCGGCGATCGGCTACAAGGAGGTCGAGGCGGCGACGGATTACGCCAACCTCGAGCCCAAGCAGTTTCGCGCCATGCTGGACCGCTACGGCTTGACGATGCCCAGCACCCACGTGGGCGCCACCGCGGGTCCCGGTCTGGAAAAGCAACTCGAGGGCTTCCAGATCATGGGCATTCGGTACACCGAGATTCGTGGCGGAGGAGGCCGCGGTGGCGCCGGCGGTCCCGCTGCGCCTCCCGCGGCGCCCCTTGCGGTACCCGGCGCGGTACCCGGCGCGGCACCCGGCGGGGCTCGGGGGCCGGGCCCCGGCGGCAACGCACAGACCGAGGAATCGGTCAAGCGCACTGCCGGGCAGCTCAACCAGAACGGGAAGGTGGCGAAGAAGTTCGGGATGAAGATGCTGTTCCACAATCACACCATGGAGTTTCAGCCGCTGGAGGGCGGCAAGCTGCGCCCGTATGACATCCTGTTGGCCGAGACCGACCCGGCCCTGGTCGCGATGCAGCTCGATGTAGGTTGGGCGTCGGTGGCCGGTCAGGATATTCTCGAGATGTTCAAGAAAAACCCGGGGCGGTTTGAGCTGTGGCACGTGAAGGACGCCAAGGGCATCAAGACGATGAACGCCCAGATGACCCAGCAGGAGCGCCAGCGGTCCGCCATGCTGGTGCCCGTGGGGTTGGGCGAGGTGGACTACAAGCCGATCTTCGCCGCCGCCGGCCTGGCGGGGCTGAAGCACTATTGCATTGAACAGGACAACGCCGCGGATGGGGGCGATTCCGTAGCCGCCGCCCGCCAGAGCTACCAGAATTTGGTGAAGATGCTGGGGTGAAGAAACTGGGGTGAAGATGCCGGGGTGAAGATTTGCGGCCCGGCTTGGCGAGCTCTATTCGCCGGTCGTCTCGTACAGCGCAGCGGCGGCGCCGGCCGGGTCTTGGATCACACAGAAGCGGGCCTTGGGGCCCAAGCGTTGCGGAGGCCGGAGCATCTTGCCGCCGAGCGACTGGCAGCGGGCGATGCTTTCATCCAGATCGGCCACGGTGATGTATACCAGCCAGACCGGCGGGAGCCCCGCGTTTTCGCCTCTGCCATGGCAGCTCGGGCATGGCAGATCCCGGCTGCCGGTTCGGCGGCGCCGGCGGGAGTCATACAGAAATCGTTGTACCCGCCCATGTCCACCGGCGCCGGCGACCAACCGGTCGCCGACTGGTAGAAGTCGCGCACTCGCTCGGCATCGGGAACGGTGAGATCGATCCAACCGATTTGTCCGGGCCCGATTTGTCCGGACATGCTTCAGGCTCCCTGCGGACCGGGCTTTTCCGGCTCGGGCTTTTCCGGTTCGCCGGCAGCGGGTCCGGGGCCTGCGGGCGGCGCCGCGGGCTTGGTCCGCTCCACCACGATATCGAACCTGGCGACCATGGTGGCAATGGCCCCGATAGCGGCCAGAAGCGGCGCGGCGATCACCCCGATGGCGGCGACCGTCAGGGGGATCTCCATAAATGTGTGGCCGCTCTCGTCTTTGATGAGGATGCGGCGCACGTTGCCTTCGTGGATGAGTTCAGAGATCTTGGCGGCAAGGTCCTTGCCGTGTATCTTGAACCGCTCGTAGATGTGATCGAAAGAGTCCATGTGGGAAGTGTAACTCGATGGCGGCCCTTTGCGCCGTATACTCGGAAGTGCAAATCCATTCGGGGAGGTTTCGTATGCGACGGCTCTGCACGGGATTGGCAGCGGGGATCATTTTATTGGCGTCCACGGCGTGGGCTCAAACGGCGGGTCAAACGGCGGCCCAAACGGCGCCGGGCGCGGGACCGTACAAGATACTGAAGACCGAGAAAGTGGGCGGCGCGGGCGGTTTTGACTATGTTTACGCGGACTCCGACGGCCGCCGGTTGTACGTTCCGCGCAGCGGCCAACAAGGCGCGCGCATCACGGTCTTCAACCTGGACACCCTGGAACCGGTGGGTGAGATTGCGAATGCCAACGCCCACGGCGCCGCGGTGGACCCCAAGAGCGGCCACGGATTTGCGAGCAGCAAGCCCGTGGTGATGTGGGATACCAAAACGCTGGCCACGATTAAGACGATCGAGGTGCAGGGCGGCCCGGACGGAATCCTGTTCGACCCGTTCAACCAACGCGTCTGGGTATTCAGCCACGGCGCGCCGAACGCCACCATCATTGACGCCAAGGACGGCTCGGTGGTCGGCACGCTCGATCTTGGCGGCGCGCCGGAGCAGGCGGCCACCGACGGCAAGGGCCATTTGTACGTGGACATCGAAGACAAGGACAAAGTGGCCGTGGTGGACGCCAAGGCCCTGAAGGTAACCGCCACTTACGAACTCGGCGGCAAAGGCGGCACGCCGGCCGGACTGGCGCTGGACGTGAAGAACCACATCCTGTTCGTCGCCTGCCGGAACCCTGCGACTATGGTGATGCTCAACGCTGAGGATGGCAAGATCCTCGATGCCCTGCCGATCGGCAACGGCACGGATGGCGCGGTATTCAGCCCCAAGACCATGGAAGCTTTCAGCTCCCAGGGCGATGGAACGCTGACCATCGTCAAGGAAAACAGCCAGACCAGTTTCGTGGTCGAACAGACCGTGCAGACGCCGCCGCGCGCCAAGACGCTGACCCTGGACAGCAAGACGGGCCACATCCTGTTGATCACGGCTGAGTTCGCTCCGCCGCCCACGCCGGCGCCGGCTGGAGGACGGGCGGGACGCGGACAGATGGTGCCGGATACCTTTTCGATCGTGGAAGTAGCCAAATAACCCGGCCACGGATCCTGCCCGGAGTACGCACGATCCTGTTGCGGTGCCCGGCGGGCAATGCCCGGCCCACGGCGGGGCGATTCGAGTTACTTACCCGCAACCAACCAAATGGTCACCAACACCACAAACAGGAAGCCTGCGGTGCCGCCCAAAACGGCCCATTGAATGGATTCCGACGTGGCTTTGGCCGCAGCCATAAATCGCGCGGCAGCGTAGGGTGAGGGAACCGGCGCGGCAGGACCGGGCTTGATAACTGGAGCCACCGCAGGCCCGGCCACGGGCGCGGGCGGTGAGGCCACGACCGGGGCGGCAGCGGCACGAGCGGAAGCGGGTGCGGACTCCACGGGGATTCGACGCGGTTGAGCGAAGACCGGCGCAGCGTCGCTGTGGGCCATGTCCGGGTTTGCGGCGGCACGGGCGACCATCCCGGCGGCAGTCCACAAACTGGCGTGGACCGCAGTTTCCGGAAGCAGCAGCGGGGCCAGTTTCGGGACTGGATAACCGCCTGAAGAACCGTGCCGCACGGGGAGCCCGCCGGCTCCGGCAAAGCGGAGGGCTCGACTGCAACCGCTGCGGCGATTGGCTCCGGCACAGGTTCAGTCGCCGGGGCCTCGGTGGCGGCTGTGGTGGCGGCGGCGGCTCCAATGGTTTCGGGCGCCGGCTCTTCGGCAACGATTACCGCGACGGCTTCCGGAACCGCCGCGACAACTTGCGGTACAGGCTCTTCAGCCACGGGCGCGGCCATAGGTTCGGCAGCTTCCACGGCTTGGGGGGCGGGCTCGGGCGCAACCGCGGCGGCGATCGGGTTGGGCACGACTCCGGGCGCGAGCGCAGGAGCAACCGCGGCGGCGGTCGGCTCGGGTGCGACTACGGGCTCGGGTGCAGGCACGGGCTCGGGTGCCTGTGCGAGTAGCGGTACCGGTTCCTCTGCCATCGCGGCGGGGTCCGGTTCAGACGCGGTTACGGGTTCGGACGGCTGGATGACTTGCGGCATGGGCTCGGCGCCATCCGCTGCGGCGGCAGTGTCGGCGGTCATCACTTCCACAACTGGCGATGCCGGCTCCTCGGGCACAGCGGCGATGGGTTCGGGCGCGGCGACAGGCGCGGGTTCCTCGGCCACTGCAACGGCGATGGGTTCGGGCACGGCGACAGGTTCGGCCACTTCCACAATCGGTGGCGCCGGTTCCTCGGCCACTGCAACGACGGCTTCGGGCGCGGCGACAGGTGCCGGCTCCGCGGCCGCGGCAACGACGGGTTCGGCCTCGGCGACAGGCGCCGGTTCCTCGGCCACGGCAACGGCGATGGCTTCGGGCGCGGCGACAGGTTCGACCGCTTCCACAACTGGCGCTGCCTTCTCCGCGGGCGCAGCAACGAAGGGTTCGGGCGCGGCGACAGGTTCGACCACTTCCACAACTGGCGCTGCCGGCTCCGCAGGCGCAGCAACGAAGGGTTCGGGCGCGGCGCCAGACGGCGGCTCCGCGGCCACCGCGGTGGCGATGGGTTCGGGCAGCGGCTGGGCGGCCAGCGCCGCGGCAATCGAAGCCACGCGGCCGAGAGCCTCGTCGAATTCCCGTGCGGACTGGTATCGCCGATCCGGTGATTTCGTCAGTGCCTTCAACACGACGGCGTCGAGCTCCGGCGGAACTCCGGGGGTGAATCGGCTTGGGGGCTCGGGCTGCTGGTTGACGTGTGCCAGCATCACCTCGAATTGGCTTGCCGAACGGAACGGCGGGCGCCCCACGAGCATTTCATAGAGCACGATGCCCATGGAATACAGATCGGCGCGATGGTCCACTGGATCGGTGCCTTTTATTTGTTCCGGCGAAATGTAATTAACGCTGCCCAGGATGCCGCCGGTCTGCGCCGGAGGCAGCGCGTGAATGGACTCAGCCAGGCGGAAATTAGTGAGCTTCATCATACCGCCGGGGACGGCGATGATATTATCCGGCGTGATGTCGCGGTGGACAATCTTCCGTTCATGTGCGCAGCCCACCGCGGCGAGCACCTGCCGGGCGCACGCTACCGCTTCCAGCCACGGTATCGGTCCGAGTTGCAGGCGCTCGGAAAGTGGAAGGCCTTCGGCCAGTTCGGTGATCATCACCAGGCGGCCCTCCAAAGGCATCGCGGTGAAGAACGTAACGATGTTGGGGTGCACCAGGCAGGCCCGCACGCGCATCTCGCGCAGAAAGCGGCCGGTTTCCTGCTGGTCGTCCTGGGCGCCCGTGGGGAGCACCTTAAGCAACTCCATGCGCTGGGCCAAGGTGTTGAGCACGCGATATTCCACGCCATTTTTGGACCGCCTGGCGACGTCGAGAAACCGATAACCCGAGTAAGTCTGGCCGAGTTCGAACTCCATCCAACATGCCTCCTGCCCGGCGCGAAGAACCGGCCGGCGAGAATATGAAAAACTGCTAAGAGTCTAGAGGTCGAGACGGAAAAGGGTCAATTCGCCAAACGTTAGCAGCGCGGCCACGCGGATAGATAGTATTCCGAGTTAGCCACGGCCGCCTGGTCAGTTGCCTTCGAGCAGTTCCAGCAAGCGCTCCTGCACGGCTTCGGCCGTCGGGTTGTCGGGCGTGATCACCACGATCGTGTCATCCCCGGCGATGGTGCCCACCACCGTGGGCCAGCCTTCGCTGTCGAGAGCGACCGCGACGGAATTGGCGTGGCCCGGCGACGTCTTCAATACCACCAGGTTTTGCGCACGCAGAACGTCGCGCAGGAATTCGGCGGCCAGCAGCGAAAACTGCGGGCCGGCCTCCTCGGGCGCCATTTCCTGGTAGCCCTCGCGCGTTTTGACCAGGCGCAAGTCGCGGATGTCGCGTGACAGCGTCACCTGCGTGGCGGCGATGCCCTGGTTCTTCAACTCCTGGGCAAGTTCTTCCTGCGTGCCGATGCGCTTGCCGCGGATCAGCTTGAGGATCTGGCCTTGACGATAGCTTTTTGTCATATACTCAGGTTGGTCATATACTCATTCCCGTGAGCCGCCCTCTGGCGGCGGTGAGAGCTGCCGCGACGGATTCCGGGCCGGTGCCGCCCACCACCTCGCGCGACTTCATACCGGCCTTCGGATCCAGAAGACAGGCGAAATCGGCCGTGAACTCGGGTGCGAATTGCCGCATGTCTTCCGGCGTCCAATCGGCGGGTTTCTTGCCAAGGCGGACGGACTCCAGCACGAACCGGCCCACAATCTGGTGCGCCTGGTGGAAGGGCGTACCGGCGCGCGCCAGGGCTTCGGCGAGATCGGTGGCGATAACCCAACTCTCTTCGGCGGCAGCCAGGGGCCTGGCGGCGTTCAGACGGGCGGATTCGATGACCACCCGCGCCATTTCGAGCGAGCCCGCCAATTGGCCGGCGGCTTCGAAGAGCGGTACTTTGTCTTCCTGCATGTCGCGGTTGTAGGTCATGGGCAGGCCCTTCATGGTGATCATGAGGGACGTCAGGCAACCCATGACGCGTCCGCTCTTGCCGCGGATCAGCTCGAGCGAATCGGGGTTTTTCTTTTGCGGCATCAGGCTGGAACCGGAAGTCACGCCATCGCCCAGTTCCAGCCAGCCGAACTCCTCGCTCGAATAAAGTATCCAGTCTTCGGCAAGCCGGCTGAGGTGAATCATGGTGACGCTGGCGGCATAAAGGAAGTCGAGGGCGAAATCGCGGTCGCCGGACACGTCCATGCTGTTGCGGGTGACGGCCGCGAAGCCAAGGTCGTGCGCGATGGCCTCGCGGTCGAAGGGAAAACCGCTGCCGGCCAGGGCGCCCGAGCCGAGCGGCAGAACGTTGGCGCGGGCGCGGGCTTCGCCGAAACGCTCCCAATCGCGCGCCAACATTTCGAAATACGCCAGCAGGTAGTGCGGCCACAGAACGGCCTGCGCGCGGCGCATGTGCGTGTAGCCGGGAATCACGGCTTCCGGATATTGCGTGGCCAGCCAGACCAGCGCGGACATCACGCCGGTCAACAGCGCGCGCACGCGGCCGCACTCCTCACACAGCCACAGCCGCGTATCCAGCGAAACCTGTTCATTGCGGCTGCGGCCGGTGTGGATCTTGTCGGCCACCTTGCCGGCATGCTCCTTGAGCTTGCGGATCACCAGCGTGTGGATATCCTCGTCGGTGGCGCCTTCGTAGAAGTTGGGATCGGCCGATTCCTT
>Ga0080027_10000798_pt1 | contig 13135 bp, 6 predicted proteins | sample OrgsoiDNA2013046_FD_70962 | JGI IMG/M metagenome (GOLD analysis project Ga0080027, IMG submission 70962) | Permafrost soil microbial communities from the Arctic, to analyse light accelerated degradation of dissolved organic matter (DOM) -... | ecosystem: Environmental > Terrestrial > Soil >... | reverse complement strand
GGGGTACGCTTATGGTGGACGTTACGGGATCTTTCGTGCAGCTCTGCTGTGGCGAGAAGGTGACTGTGGCTCTGCAGCTTTGGCCTGCAGCCAACGAGAAAGGCGAACTGCCGCAAGTATCGCTCTCCTGGAAGTTATCGGCGCTGTCGAAATCACTCACCACGGTGGGAGGCGTTAGCGTAAGGCCGTTGAGTGTCAAGCCGCCTGGGTCTGTGTTGGTGATGACGATATCCTGCGAGCGCTTGGTTCCAACTTGCTGAAGCGGGAAAGCGACCGAACTCAGAGAAAAGGTGATCGGCTGCGCGCAGCCCTTGGGAGAGCCTAGAGCCAAACAGACACTGCCGCCGTCGCCGGTGGAGCACTTGCTGGTCGTGACTGTGTACCCGTTGGCGGTATTTCCGCGAACAACCAGTCCAACACCACCAGTTGCTGGCTGCACCACTGCCGGAGCCAGTGAGCCAGACTGACCGTTGAATCCGATTTGACCGATGCTCAGGCCATTGTCGCCAATGATGTTCAACAGGAGCGATGACCCGCTGACGGTGCCATTGAGTGAGGCGTGGCTGAAGCACGCGTAGTCGTCCGAAAAAATCTCTCCGGTAACCGTCGCGCCGGTGGCCCCGGTGTTGACGCCCTGCAAGAGCGTGCCGGTGACATTGGAAATTTCGCCGTGATGCAAGTTGCCCTGATAGCTTCCTGTTAACACGGGTACGGGCTGGGCACTCCATTGCAGGCCGGTCTGGGCAACGCCGCAGGTTCCTCCGCCAGCCAAAGCCGAGCCGACGGTAGTGTCGTAGGTCCCCATCAGCGATCCGTCGGATGCCAGGGTGCCAGTTAACGTGAATGTCTGTGCTCCGGCAGTTGCGGTGAGCGTGACGATTTGACCGCTCACGGTTCCAGCAACCGGAGCTGAGCCCCCTCCGCAAGGAGTAGTCACGCCCGCGGGAAGAATCGCGTAAGTGAGGCTGCCTGACACGGCGTTGTTGTTCTGCAACAGAAATCCTCCGATCAAGCCTCCGGTGAACAAGGGGTTGTTCTGAGCGTCGACCTGCGGAGCCATCGTTAACTGCCAGTTCTGCGATAACGACTGACTCCTCGACGACGGGATCGAACCGCTGCTACCGCTGCTGCCGCATCCGGCAAGTAGAGCAATCCACGACAGGCCCAGAACCAAAATCACTTTCTGCCTCACACAGCCTCCAAAAGTTCGGCGCAAAACCAAGCAACAAACCGCCGTTTTAACTAAAAGCCGAGTTTCAATCCGAATTGCAAGGTTCGGGGACGATGCGCGTTGATTGGGTGCAAGAAAGAAGCGCCCGTAACGCAGTCCGCGCCTGATCCTTTGAATCCGGCGGAGTAACCCGGTCCGGCATAACAGCTCACGAGATTGTTTCCGGCAATTCCTGGGTTATCCGGGTCATAAACGCGGAATTGAGTATGGTTGAAAAGGTTGAACGCTTCCGCACGAAACTCCAGATCGCCCCGTTCGCGGATCTTGAAATGCCGAAGTAGGGCGGCATCAAAATTCAAGCGGCTGGGATTGTTGAAGAAATTTCGGCCGGCATTACCGAAGGTAAGACCTCGCGGCGCCACGAACTGCGACGGGTTTCCCAGCAAAGGCCCGAAGCTTTGCGAGTTGCTGGCGGGTTTTGCCAGGCCTCGGACCACGTCGGGATACGAAGGAGCGATCCCCAAACCGCTGGAGACGCCGGCGTTGTCGGAAAGGGAGATACCCGTGTTTCCGGTGCCATTGATGACGCTGAACGGGGTTCCCGATTGGAACAAAGTGATTCCGGAAAATTGCCATCCATCCAGAAGCGCTGCGACGAACCGCGACCCGCCTCCGGAAGACTTCGTGTCATCTGAAAGTTCCTTGCCCCAGCCATTGAATCGGTCGCTGAGTTTAGGCAACTGGTAAACGTAGCTGACATTGAGCAAGTGCCGTTCGTCGAAATTCGAACTGGCGCGGTTGGAGCGCAAGTCGTAAGAGTTGGCCAGTACCGGATCGCTTCGATCGGAGGAGTCGTCGATGGAATGGCTGTAGGAGTAGGAAACACCAGCCGTGAGGGGCCCTTTCGTCCGCCGGAGAGTGGCCTGCAACGCGTGGTACGAAGAATTCGCGGCATTTTCCAATGAAAGAATGCGGCCCAGACCGGGAAATGGCCGTGGCAACGAGTTCACGTCAGGGCTATTCGGGGACGTACACGCCGCTTCTAGGTTTACGTAGGCAGGATCTTGCGGCGTGACCTGGACGCCATTCTCGAGAACGAAGGCGTTCAGGCCAATTGGCTTATTGCAGTCACTCCGCGTGAGAGGCTGGTTGGGGCCAAACGGGTTGTTCTGCGGGGCCACCGGCCGAAGCTGGTTGCGTTGTGTTTCAATCGTGAGCTTCGTTCCTTTGCTTCCGACGTAAGCCAAAGTGGCCACGGCATCGTGAGGCAACTGGCGCTGGATGCTGAAACTCCACTGCTGGGCATAAGGCCAGATTGCCTTGCCGGGTATGGCAGTGACTGTCATGGGATACACCGATCCCGGCGGAGGAGCGGGAACCGAGTTGCCGGTGATTGGACTCCGCTGCTGGCAATAGGAGTTGGCGGGATCGACGCTGTTCCCCAGTCCGAGAGAGCCGATACACGAGTAATTTCCCGGGAAATGCTGCGTGAAGTTGAGTACTAGCGGCGCGGCGCCCTCGAGAGACCCGGTATTTGTTTCATTTCCGGTACCGTGCTCAAAGAAGATTCCGTAACCCCCGCGAATGGAGGTTTTGCCTTCGCCCGTCGGGTCCCATGCGAATCCGATTCTCGGGGCCGGGTTGAATAGGTGCCCCTTGAAGCATCCCACCGGGCTGCCGCCCACACCGCATTGGACCAGACCCATCTTGCTGACAACATCGGACGGCAGTTGATTGCCAGCCGCGAGCAGAATGGGGGACAGCGTTGCTGCGTCCAACACGACGCCCGTCGCTGGGTCAACCGCAAACCCGGTCGTATCAAATCTGGTGGGAACGAAATTCCAGGCGTTGTGATCCTTTTCCCGATACGTTCCGAAAAGGCTGATTCTCAGTCCAAGGTTTAAGGTCAGGCGGCGAGTAACCTTCCAGTCGTCCTGAAAATAAGGCTCAGCGATTTTATACGTTTGGTGATAGCGCCGTTGCGAACTGTCCTGGGTAAAGTTTTGAATGAAGCCTGAAACGCGGCCGCTGGTGTTCTGTTCAACCAGAAAATCGGCGAACGCGTTGCCTGTGCTCTGCACCAGATTGCTGTAGGTGAGCAGTCCCTGCTGATCGCCGGTGGCGGCGCCGATGGCATTGTTAGTTTGATTCCGTTGCGAAAGAATGAACTGAAATCCGAACTGGAGGGTGTGCTTGCCGAGTCCCTTGGTGATGTCATCGCGCACGGAATAGATCGGGTTCGAATGCACCCACGGCTCATAAGACGAATCCACCGCGAACCCCTGCCCGCCGTAGGCGGCGTTCGTCCCTCCAAACAAAAGGCCGGGAGTTTTGCCGCTGAAGCCGTTGTTGAAGAGATGGCCAATGGCGCACTGCGGCAGGCCTGTCCCCGGGTCCTGGCTCACGAGGGGATTGCATTGGCCAGGGAAGTTGGGGTCTGACACGAGTGGCTGATCCAGAGCGGGAATTCGCTGAAACTGCGCCCCCCCCGGCCCGTTGCGATCCGCCAAAGTGATCGTAGAATTCACGTAACTGGCTGTGAATTCGTTCACTAGCGTCGGAGTCAAGGTCTCGGTCAGGCGCGCCACCAGGCTCGTGCCTGGCCCGATGAAACGGTTCTGCACGGTGGGGAAGCTGTTTCGTACCGCGCCCCATTGCGGAGTTAGCACGGTCGTATCCCACGAGTCGTGGATGAAGCGGAACATGGCGGCGGTTTTGGGGTTGAAGTTGTGGTCGATACGGAACAGCTCTTCGCGGTAATAGGTGGCCGGAGACACCGTGGCGTTGTAGCAGTGATTTGGGTCGGTAGGATCGACTACCGGAGTTGGATTGGGATTGTTGGGATCGACATTGTCCGTGACATTGGCCAGGCGGAAGCTGCACCCTGTTGGAGAATTCGGGAGGGGGATGAGATTGGAAGAGAGCAGGAGGATTGCATTTGTATTCACGCCGAAGCCGCTGCCATTCAGGTTGTTGTTGCCGAAAGGAAACAAAGGCGAACCCGAGGGATTTGTTGCCGGACAGTCCGGAAACTGTTGCCGGCTAAAGCCGCTCAGGGATTCCGCGCTGCCTACCGCGGGGCAAACATCACTGAAGTCGAAGACCTGTTCGAGCCTTCCGCTGCCGTCACTGGCTGGCTGGAGATTGGGCTGGATCCCCTGAGGCGTCTGGATCAGTCCGCGCTCTTTCAGTGAAGGCACGGCTTGGTTGTACTGAGTGGGCGACTTTTCCAGACGGGCCTCTTCGGAGAAGAAAAAGAAAGTTTTATTTTTCTTGGTGTTGTAAACGTGAGGAATGGTCAGCGGGCCGCCGACGGTGCCCCCGAAGTCGTGTCTGCGGTAGAGTGGGGCGTGGGCCGTTTGGTCAAAAAAGTTGCGGGAGTTGAACTTTTCGTTGCGCAGAAACTCGTAGAGGTTGCCGTGAACTTTGTCGCTGCCTGAGCGCGTTGTGACCTGGACTGTCCCCGAGGCGGTGCGGCCGAACTGCGCCCCATAGTTCGACGTTAAGACTTTTACTTCCTGAATCGCATCGAGGCTGGGGTAGACGACGAGTGTGCTGGCAGCGCCATTGAGGCCCGTGTTGAGGACATCGCTGCCATCGACCTCGAAGGTGTTGTACTCGACCCGGCCTCCGTTCACGCTGTACTTTACGCTGCCGACAACGCCGACTTTGCCTTCGTCCTGTCCCGTTTGGTTGCTGACCCCGGGTGCCAGGGCGATGAGCTGGGAAAAATTGCGGCCGTTGAGGCCGTAAGTGGTTACCTCTTTCTGCGTGATGGTGCCGGAGAGTTGCGAGTTTTCCAGTTCGATTTGCGCGGCCGCGCCGCTGCTGACGCTGGTTTCTTCTTTGACGGTGGGGACGGTAAGTTGGGCGTTGACTGTCTCCCCGGTTCCCGACGCGAGAGTGACGTCAATGCCGGTAAATACGTCGAAGCCGGGAGCTTCGATGGTGACTTGGTAGCGGCCGGCCGGCAGATTCGAAACCTTGAAATTGCCGGCGGGGTCGGTTTTGGCTTCCGTTTTTGCCTGGGAGTCCTGATTGACGGCGTGAACGTCGGCGCCAGCGACCGCCGCACCCTGCGGGTCGGTGACCAACCCGGAAATCTGCGAAGTCTGGCCCGAAGCGAGTAGGGTCGCTCCCATTAGGAAACACAACCACGCTGCCATTCTCAACGGGTTTCGACTCAACGTATTTCGAAACACTGCTCCGCCTCTCTGCTGCAACAGCTCTTGCTAACGTCTATGTTCCAACCCCGGATGCAGCGGACGGGAACGTGAAGGACTTGCGCTATTTGTTTCGCGGAACTTGAACGTACGCCATTACAATCGTCCGAGTCTGTGAATGTCGCGGATGTGAATTGATTTTCACCGTATTTTCACGGCTCGTTCACAGACGACCGCGGAATCAACTGAGGGAATCGACTTCTATCCGAAACTCCCTCCGAAATTAGCTTGCGGTTGCAAGAAGCCGAAGTACGCACCTCTCTTTCCTGTGTGAGAAATGGGAAGGGACGCTACAATACCCTCGTCCTGCTTTGAGGTCCTATGAAATTGTCCAGGGTGCGGTGTGCGAGTACCCCCGTTGTTCGTTGCCGCTTTGGCATGGGCACGCTGTTTCCCCTTTTTTGTTTGCTTTTCTTCCTGCCGGCCTGTAAGCCGAAAACGCCCGCCGCGGATGACACGAGCGTCCCTTCGGCTGATCGCCTCGACCTGACTTTTACCTACGGCTCGGAAAAAGAGAAATGGATCACCGAGGTCACCGAGGCTTTTAACCGTGCCGGGAATAAGACGAACTCGGGGAAGAGGATTTTTGTGCGGGCTTACCCGATGGGTTCTGGGGAAGCCATTGATGAAGTGATGGAAGGCCGTCGGCAGCCCGATCTCATCAGCCCGGCATCGTCGGCCTTCATTAAGCTTGGCAACGCACAATCGCAGAGCAAGACGGGCAAGGACCTGATTGGCAACACTGAGAACCTGGTCCTTTCGCCGGTAGTGATTGCCATGTGGAAACCGATGGCGGAGGCGCTGGGGTGGGGCAAGAAGCCGATTGGCTGGGCGGATATTCTGGCGTTGGCGCGCAACCAGAAGGGTTGGGACGCTTACGGCTATCCGCAGTGGGGCCGTTTCAAATTCGGACACACGCATCCACAGTTCAGCAATAGCGGACTGATCTCACTGTTTGCTGAGGTATATGCCGCCTCAGGCAAGACGGCGGGACTGACTGTTGCCGACGTCAGCAAACCGCATATCGCCGATTTCATTTCTGGCATTGAAAAGTCAGTAGTGCACTACGGCAGCTCCACCGGATTTTTCGGGCGGCAGATGTTTTCGACCGGTCCGCAGTATCTTTCGGCAGCCGTGCTCTACGAGAACATGGTGATCGAGTCGTATTCGCAAGCGAACATGCCGTTCCCGGTGGTTGCCGTGTATCCCAAGGAGGGCACTTTCTGGAGCGACCATCCGATCGGCATTGTGGAGCGCGAATGGGTAACGCCCGAGCATCGCGAAGCGGCCAAGGCTTACATTCAATATCTGTTGCAACGTCCCCAGCAGGAAAAGGCGATTACTTACGGCTTCCGCCCGGGTGCGGTGGATGTTCCTCTGACCGCGCCCATCGATGAAGTTCACGGCGTGGACCCCAAGGAACCCAAGACCACTCTCGAAGTTCCCTCGGTTCCCGTTATTGACGCCATTCTGGGTCTGTGGCAGGTAAAGAAGAAAGCCGCGAATGTTGTTCTGGTAATGGATACTTCAGGCAGCATGAACGACGACGGCAAAATCCAGAGTGCCCGCGAAGGCGCGAAGCAACTCGTCAATTTGCTTTCCGACGGCGACAGGCTTTCCCTCCTGCCGTTTAACCACACGATTGCGTGGGCCAGTCAGGACGTCTCGATCAAGAGCGGCAAGGAACAACTCCTCCAGACCGTCGATTCGCTGTTTGCACAGGGTGGCACTGCGCTTTACGACTCCATCGATACGGCCAACCAGTATTTAGGAACCCACGGTCACGAAGCCGAGGGCGACAGCATCCTTTCCATCGTTGTGTTAACCGACGGCGAGGATACTGAAAGCAAACTGCACCTGAACGAGTTGATGGACCACATCCGCTTCGACGGCGAGACGCGTAAGATTCACATCTTCACCATTGCTTACGGCAAGGACGCGAGAAAAGATATCCTGGCTCAGATTGCCCAGGCCACCCAGGCCAAGAGTTACGAGGGAACGCCGCAGAATATTGTTGGCGTGTTTAAAGACATTTCAACTTTTTTCTGATGCGAGTGAGCGTGTTCAAATTCCATGGCTGATATCACCAGTTCGACCGACGGTCCCAAGCTCACCGGCTTAGGCAAGGTGTTCATTTTCGTCTTCATCCTGGCCTGCGTGGGCGGAGCCTACTTTCTTTTCGCGGGCAAAAAGGCACAGGACGCGACAGCGAATCGAGTAACTTCACTGCTCGGCGGCGGCCCGCCCGTGGAAATCGGGATCGCCTACGGAACTGAGAAGCAGCGCTGGCTGGAATGGGCGGTGACGAAATTCGCCGATACCTCGGAGGGGAAGCGCATCAAGGTCAATCTCATTCCCATGGGGTCGCTCGAAGGTGCCCACGCGCTACTTGCCGGCGATCAGCGCATCAACGCGTGGTCTCCTGCCAGCGCCGCTTACAAGGATATTTTTGTGCAGGAGTGGCAAGTCAAATACAACAACAATCCCATTGTCCGGGAGGAGCCGATCGCGCTGTCGCCCATGGTGTTCGTGGTCTGGGACGAGCGTTACCAGGCGTTCATCCAGAAGTATAAGACGATGTCTTTGCAAACCATCGACCAGGCGCTCCAAGCCAAAGGCGGATGGGATGAGATTGCGCACCATCCGGAGTGGGGGCTTTTCAAGTTTGGCCACACGCATCCCAACCAGTCCAATTCCGGCCTGATGACGATTATTCTGGCGGCCTATAGCTACCATCACAAAACGAAAGACCTCACGCTGAAAGACGTGCTCGACGTCGGTTTCCAGAAGTGGCTGGAAGAGTTGGAACGCGGCAGCAGCGGGATGTCCAACAGCACCGGGAACATGATGCGCGAGATGGTTTTGAAAGGGCCATCGTCCTATGACGGGCTTTTCGTTTACGAAAGCGTTGCCATCGATTACCTGAAGAACGCGGAAGGGCGATGGGGGGCGCTGCGGGTCGTGTATCCCGAATACAATGCGTGGAACGAAAATCCTTATTACATCGTAAATGCTGCGTGGAGCACATCTGACCAGCGCAAGGCAGCGGATGCGTTTCTGAACTTCCTGCTGACCGAGCCGATCCAGAAGGAGTCGCTCAATCACGGATTTCGGCCGGCCAACCCCAGTGTTCCGGTGAAGTTTGCCGACAGCCCCTTCGTGCTTTATGCCGGCAATGGAGTGCAGGTGGATCTACAGAAGATCTGTGAGCCGCCCAAGGCGGAAGTGGTGAATAATCTGTTGGCGAGTTGGCAGCGGACGCAGGGAAACCGGTAGGTTTGGAGTTGCTCGACCAAGGATTGCAGGCGCCTTGTGGCAGGCTCAGAAAGACAGATTTAAGAGATAATTAGCAGAGGGAGCGATCATCAATGTTTCAGCGCTTTTCCAATCTGGTCCGCGGCTTCTTCAGCCTCTTCATTTCTGGCCTCGAGCGTCAAAACCCCGAGGCTCTTCTGGAAGTTGAGCAGGAAAATCTGCGCAAACAAATCGGCCAGTACAACACAGGCCTGGCGACTCATGCTGGCCTGTGCGAGCGGCTGATCTCGCAGGTGAAGCAACTGGAGAATGAGCAGCGCGATCTCCGGGCCAAAGCCACGGCCAACCTGCGCGCGGGCAACCGCGATGCCGCGGCGCAGTACGCGCTGCGCCTGCAGACGGTGGACCGTGAACTGGACGAGAACCGCGGGCAGTTGGAGCAGGCGGAGAAGACGTATAAGGATCTTGTGAAAGCGCGCGATGTGGCCATTTCAACGGCGCGTACCAAGATTGAGTCCCTGAAGTTCGGGATCAATGATCTGAAGATGAAACGAGCGATGGCGGAGCTTACCGAAATGGCTTCGGGTATGATCACAAGCATCGGCAGTTCCGGGGAAACTCTGGACCGGCTCTCCACAATTGTGGAAGACGAGCGCTCGAAAGCTGCCGGACGGGCTCGCGTGGCCCGGGACAGCCTGGACACCTCTGGCGTGCAGATTAAAGAGTCTGAGCAGAAAGCTCTGGCCGATCAGGCGTTGGCCGACTTTGCCGCAAAGGAAGGCATCGCGCTTGATCCCGCGCCTTCGGCCGCTCTGCCCGAAGCGAGCGGGAGCAAATCCATGGGGCCCGCAAGTTCAGGCCTGGAGAAGGCTTAAGCCGGCGTTTCTTCCGCGGCCCATCTCAGCGTGTGGCGCTATCTCAAGTCCGCGTTCCTCGTAAGTGTCGATGTGCCGGGGCTCGGCCGGATTCCGGTCAACGTTCTGGGAGCTGCTGCGTTTGGCATTCTTGGGTTCGCACAGCCGGCGTTCTGGCTGCTCGGCTTGGCGGTTGAGGCCACGGTGTTGCCATCTCTGGCCTTCAATCCCCGTTTCCAAAAAATTGTTGAAGCGCAGTCGCTGCAACTCACGCAGGGCGATGCGACGCAAAAGCGCCTTGCCCTGATTAAGGTTCTCGAGCCTTCCGCGCGGCAGAGGCTTTTCGCCTTGATCGACAGGTGCAACCAGATTCTAGAGGTTTACCGGAGCCAGCAGGCTGAGGAGTACGTGCTCGACAGCAACAATCAGGCTCTGCAAAGCTTGCAGTGGGTATACCTCAAGCTGCTGGTGGCGCGGCATCACCTGCAAAATCCGGTGAACAGTGATACGGAGCTGAGCCTGAATAAGAAGATCGATGAGATCCATGCAGATCTGTGCGGCGGGGAAGAAACGGAGACCCTGCGCCAGTCGAAGACTGCTACTCTTGCCATTCTGAAGAAGCGGTTGGCCAACATCCTGCGCAAGAGTCAGACGCTGGAAGAAATCGAGAGCGACCTCACCCGGATTGACAACCAGATTGATCTGATTCTGGAAAATGCGACGATGCAGGGCAAGCCCCAAACCATCTCCGCCGATATAGAACTCGCCAGCGACCTTTTGGGCGGGGCCGTTTTCGGAGAGGACGAATCTGCGGTCAGCGATCTGGAGCAGACTTATGGCGGGGTCAAGACGAATGCGCCGCGTTCGCAGAAGGAAACAGCGTGACGACTTCCAGTCCTTTGCCCCCCAGCGCTCCTCCGCCGAGTACTTCCAAGGCAAAGCTCCCGCAGTGGGCACTTGATGCCATTCAACTGTACGAAGCGAGTGCCGCCAACCAGTTCGTTGTCTTCGGCAACGTCAACGACCCGCTGCTGATTCCTTCACCCACTCCGCATCTGGGCGGGTTGACCGACTTTCTCCTGCAGGTGCTCCTGCCGCGCTTCGACGTTGTGCTCAGCTACGATATTGGCAACGGCATTCGTGTGGAGAAGGGCGGCGAGATTTTTTCGCGTTGGCCGCATCTTCAGCAAGACCCCAATCTTTCGAAGGCGCCGCGTGCCGCCGTAGAGGCACTGACGCAGTATTTCCGCTATACCGCGAACCTAGCGCGCCTCAACCGTGAGCGGGTGCAGGTGGGCTGCATCCTGAAGAGCGCGGATTTACTGGCCCCAGCCGTACAAGGCGGATTCGATTACGACCTCAACGCCCTCGCCAGCCTGATCCGGGATTGGTCAAGCGAAGGCCTGCTGGCTGGACATTCCCTGGCTACGTTTCTGATCACGGAAAACTTAAACGACCTGCATCCGCTCATCGTAAATAATCCGCTGGCCGCCCGTATCAAGATCGCGCTGCCGTCGCTCGAGGACCTGGCGCAAGCGTTGCAGTTCCTGAATTCGAGTTATCCGTGCGCGTTGCGCGAGTACGCGGGGCAGATGCCAAATGTGGCCGCGCAACTCGCCGGCTCGACGTTGGGCGCGATCGACACGTTGCTGAAAACCCGCGAGCATGCGCGCGAATGCCTGGCTCCCGATGATTTGGTAAGACTTAAAAAGCAGCTGGTTGAAAAAGACTGCAACGGGTTGATCGAGTTCCTTGAATCCACTCGGACGCTCGACGATATTTCCGGCCAGGACAAGGTGAAAGCGTGGCTTCGTCAGGATATTGCGCTTTGGCAAAAGAACGACATTGCCGCCTTACCTAAAGGCTACTTGCTGTGCGGACCCGTGGGCACCGGAAAGACCTTTATGGTCGAATGTCTGGCAGGGGAAGCACGAGTTCCAGTCGTGAAGCTCAAGAATTTTCGCGATAAATGGGTGGGGAGCACGGAAGGCAATTTGGAACGGATTTTCCGTCTGTTGCAGGCGCTGGGCCGCTGTTACGTTTTTGTGGACGAGGCCGACCAGGCCATCGGACGGCGTGACTCGAGTGGCGGCGATTCCGGCATCTCCGGACGCATCTACTCCATGCTCGCCGAGGAAATGGGCAGCAGCACGAGCCGCGGCAAACTCATCTGGATTCTTGCCTCCAGCCGCCCCGACCTGATTGAGGTAGACCTGAAGCGGCCCGGGCGGGTCGATGTCAAAATTCCACTGTTTCCCACGAGTACAGCGCAGGAGAGTTTCAATCTCATCCGCATGCTGTGCCAGAAACGGGGCGTTGTGCTGCAAGACGCAGATTTTGGCGCGATCCAAGCCCAAGTGCCATTGCTGCTCACTCCGGGAGCGGCTGAGACCTTGGCGGTGAAGGTTTATCGCCTTGTGCGTACAACGTTGTGCAGCCCACTCGAGGCCCTGCGCGGGTGCTTGACGGATTACCAAAACCCGGTTTCCCCCGACACCCTCGATTTCCAAATCCGCCTGGCGGTCGCGGAAGCCAGTGATCTAGATTTTGTTCCCGAGGTGTTTCGGCGCACGAAACCATCGATGCTTGTTGAGAAGAGCCCCTACTTTTAGAAACACAGAGGCACCTCTCGCGTGCGCCATTTGTTTCCGTGAGGCTTTGGAGAAGGGCAAGCGACATCTGGGGTTCTTAGTTCGGTGAATAGTTCACCGGCATGTTCCATCGTGACGAAATCATGGTCCAACTATGGTTTAGTCAATATTTTTGAGAGTGCCAAAACTGCTCTCGGGAGCCATCCCTGCCGCGGCTTTTCAGTTAGTTACGTCTGAATTGGTTTCTGTGGCGGCGGAGGTCGCGGGTTCGAGTCCCGTCGTGCCGGCCGTTCTTTCCACGCACTGCAACCCTGACGCCCGGCAAACGGGGATGTTAGGGGATGACAATCGTCGGGCGAGAACGGTCCCAAATAGCAATTATTGGATTAGGTTTGCCTTCGACGACTTTTACATTGTCCGGACGAATCTTTTGGGCGTGGCGTCCTGCAAAATAAGGAGGTGGATCACTTCCTTCATTCCGTCCCGGAGGTAAGATAGCAGGTGAGTTCGCGACCCTCACCCGCAATGGCAGTACCGAAATGAGGCCACCATGAAAGCGATTCTATCGATTGCGTGCTTAACTTTGATCATGATGGCTCTGCTCCTGCCATCCTTTGCAGCAGGCGAAAGCAGTACCCAGACTTTTTCCACCTCCGCCGGGCCCGTGCAGATCACTCCGCTCAACCACGCCAGCACTCGCATCGAGGCGGCCGGAAAAGTGATCTATCTCGATCCCGCCAAACCGGTGGATTTCTCCAAAGCGCCCAAGGCCGACTTGATCCTGATTACGGACATTCACGGAGATCACATGGATCCCGATTCCGTCGCGGCGACCAGCAAAGCCGGCACCGAAATCATTTCTTCCGCCGCGGTCGCCAAAACCATAACCGCAGCTAAACCCATTAATAACGGCGAGAGTCAATCGTGGCAGGGCTGGAAGATTGATGCCATTCCCGCATATAACCTGGTGCGCGGCCCCGAGGCAGGGAAGTTTTACCACGATAAAGGCCGAGGCAACGGCTACGTCCTCTCTTACGGCAG
>Ga0080027_10000795_pt1 | contig 13157 bp, 8 predicted proteins | sample OrgsoiDNA2013046_FD_70962 | JGI IMG/M metagenome (GOLD analysis project Ga0080027, IMG submission 70962) | Permafrost soil microbial communities from the Arctic, to analyse light accelerated degradation of dissolved organic matter (DOM) -... | ecosystem: Environmental > Terrestrial > Soil >... | reverse complement strand
AACGGCGCTGACCTGCGCACCGTGCAGACCATTCTTGGCCACGCAGATGTTTCCACTACACAAATTTATACGCACGTCGCGCTGGACCGGCTGAAGAGCGTCTATCGCAAGTTTCATCCGCGCGGAAAAAAGACGGCTGGATAAAACATCGCAATGAAAAACCAGGAACCAAAGTCACCAGCTCTTCCGGAACCGCACCCTGAGGTCCGCAAGGGGATTGCGCGTTTTCTTGAACATCTTCGCGGAGAGCGTCACGCTTCAGTACATACTCTGCGCGCGTATCGCAATGAACTCACGCGCTTTGGGGAGTATCTTGGACCGGAGATTCGCTGGAAAGATATTGATCACGTATTGCTGCGCGGCTTCCTTTCCTCACTGCATTCGCAAGGCTTAAGCAAAGTGTCTGTCGCGCGGGCGCTGGCGGCGTTACGGTCGATGTACAAGTGGCTGGCCAGGGAAGGCGTGGTGCAGCAGAATCCCGCCAAGCTTGTTTCATCACCCAAGCTGCCCAAAAAGCTGCCGCGCGTTCCAACCATGGAAGAGATGAACGGCCTGCTCAACAGCGACCTGCCGGAAGCGGCGGCGTTTCCTGAACGCGATCGCGCCATCTTCGAACTTCTTTATGGTTGTGGCTTGCGTAACTCTGAGCTGGTCGGGATCGAACTGAACGATATTGAAGAAACTAACGGCGTGATTCTGGTTCGCGGCAAAGGGAAGAAGCAACGCTATGTCCCGCTGGAAGGCGCGGCCGAAGAGGCGTTGCGAACCTACCGGCCCGCACGGCAGAAAGTCCTGCTGGAAACCAAAAAAATAACGCGCCGGCTGTTCATCAACCAGCGTGGAGGCCCGCTCACCAGCCGCAGCGTTGGTCGAATCGTCAAGCAGATTGCCGTGGCAAAGGGCCTTCCCCCGGATATCCATCCGCATACTCTCAGGCATGCCTTCGGTACCCATATGCTTTCAGAAGGCGCAGACCTGCGAGCTATCCAGGAGCTTCTAGGTCATGAGAGGTTATCTACCACTCAGAAGTACACGCAGCTATCCATCAGCCATATAATGGAAGTCTATGACAAGACGCACCCGCGCGCGAAGTAGGTAGTTTTCTGCCAGTTTCCTAGGAATCTATTCACTGGAAAAGTAGGCCAACCTGTGACATTCTAGATCACCAATTTCCCAGGAGAGATCATGAATTTCCACAAGCTTGCGCCGTTGTGCGCGTTGTTCCTTGTCATTACTCTTGCCACAGTTCCTGGCGAAGCTATTCAGTCACCTGCCGGCACCGCCGCCGCTTTACCGGCCGACGCGCCAAGCCGCGATCAGGTGATGACCCTGATGGACTTGCTTCAGATGCGTCGGACCTTGCAGCAAATGATGACGGGGATGAAGGAAGCAGCGAAGACAAGCTTTCTTCAGGCCATGAAGAGGGATGTGCGCGACCCCAGCCAGAAGCAGATCGACAGAATCAATGCCGTCGTCGACGCGGCCTTCGAGGACATCAAAGTGGAAGAGTTTATTGATGTGACGATTCCGGTGTACCAGCGGCACCTCTCGAAAACTGACATCGAGGAAATGATCCGCTTCTATACGAGCCCGACCGGGCAAAAACTCTTGCGCGAGCAGCCACAAATGATGCAGGAAAGTATGCAGGCGGCGCAGGCCTTCCAGCAGGCAAAAATGGGCGGTGTGATGGACAAGATCGAACGCCGGATGAAAGAGTCTGACGACAGCACTCCGGCAAAAACGCCGGTCAGCAAATAGAAGGCATTTCTAAAAACGAATGGGCTTCCTGAACTACAAATACGGCTGGATTTTCATGATTGTCGCGCTCGCGCACTTCATGCGCCGCCGTCCGGATAACTATTGGCTCTGGATCATCCTGATGGGCGGCGGTGTCGGAGCGCTGGCGTATATTGTGGCGGAGGTGCTGCCCGATGTGGGCATACTGCGCCAGTCTTACAAAGTCTTCTCGCATCGCAAGCGAATCCAGCAACTGGAAGTGATGGTGCTGGATAATCCTTCTGCCGGCAACTATGAAGAACTGGCCGACCTGTATTTTGAGAAGAAGAAATATGATCGCGCAAAGATGTGCTATGACAAGGCCATCTCTTCGCGCACGGACTCTCCGGATCCGTTTTACCGCCGTGCGTTGTGTGAGATTGAACTAAATGATTTTGCCGCCGCGCTCACGGACCTGGAGCGTGTGATGAAAACTGACCGCAACTATGATTACCAGCGTGCGGCCGGTCTTCTGGCTTATGTCTACACGCGAACCGGGCACAAAGAACAGGCGGCGGCATTGTTTGAACAAGTCACGGTGACATCGACTCTATCTGAAACCCAGTTTAACTATGCCTGCCTGCTGGCGGATATGGGAAGGCCTGACGAAGCGCGGATGTGGGCGCAGAAGATTATCGCCAAGAAGGTCACTATGCCCCGTTATCTCAAACGGCGCGAGAGGCAATGGTTTCGTCGAGCGGCGGGGCTTCTGAAACGGCTTCCCCAGACCGCAAGCGCGCCACCGTCAATGGCCAGTACAAGTTCGCCCTCTGCATAAGCTGGTCAGCGCGGCAAAAATATGCCATGTTTATAGTCACCATCTCGAGGTGACGTCATGCGATCACAACTCGCCGTACTGATCTTTTTATTCATCTCCATTTCCGCGTTGGCCCAGAAACAGCCCGCTTCGCCTCCGTCGGCAAAATCACCGCAGTCACCAAAAGCAACCGCCACGCCGGATACGGGTAATATGGCGAGCCGTGAGCTGATCATGAAACTGCTGGAACTGCTTCAAGTTCCGGACAGCCTGGCCATGACCATGGACGCAATGAAAGGACAGATGAAGGTTGGCGCGCTGCAGATGTTTCGTGAGAAGGTGGCCAATCCGACGCCCAGCCAGGTGAAATCCGTGGATGCGATTGTGGATGAAGAGTTCAAAAAGATCGGCATGGAAGACCTGATTCAGGATGTGGTTCCGATCTACCAGAAGCACCTCTCGCGCGCCGATGTGGAGGCAGTGATCAGGTTCTATTCATCGCCGGTAGGACAGAAGGTCCGTCGTGAACAGCCGGCCATGGCTCGCGAAAGCGTGCAAGCCACATCCGCGGGACAGCGAAGTAAAATGGAGCTTTTGCTGGCCAAGCTTGATCTGCGCATAGAGCAACTTGCCAACAGCGAAGAGAGGAAGCAAGCGCCGGAACAGAAGAAGTAGCTCTCAGGGAACAGTGGCAAATTTTAACGTTTCATCTGGCGGCGCATCAGGGTATCGAGCCCGGCTTTGGATGATTCGTAATCGTGCTGGCTGATTCTGCCTTCCAGCCGGTCAGTCTCCAATTGAAAAAGTTCTTCTTTCAGCGCGTCCATTACGCTGCCATTAGAAGCACTGGCGTTACCTTCAGCTTGTGCACTTTCTCTTTGCGCACGCCGGGCCGCACGGCGATCACTGGATGTTTCCCTGGCGGGACCACGTTTCATCTTGCGATACACAACGATAACTCCACCAACCAGCAGTCCAAATAAAAGACCAATAATGTACCAGCGAGCTCCGCTGCTGTCGCCTGTCGCGCTTGCGGGTGCTGTGATTTGCGCGCCGCCCTCGGCGGGGTTCGGTTCCTGGGCTTCACGGGGAGCAACACCTTCTCCGCTGACGGAAAACTTTACAGCCTGGGCAGCGGCAATGCCCTTCATGAAATAGACGCTCATGCCGGCTTCATCATTGTCCTGGGCGAAGCCGGTTGCATTCAGCTTCATGCTTTTCGGCATAATGATGCCAAGTTCCCCGAGAGACGTTTCCGAATTCACGCTGAAATCAAAGCTTCCTGAATAAGGCACTTTGTAGTTCACACGTATCTCGGTTTTGCCGGGGCGAAGCGGGTAGGGCATTCCGTAATGGTTTTTCTTGTTTTTTATCGGAACGGGGAACACTCTTACCGGCAAGCCGCCAGGACCGGCAGCCATGGAGTCCACAAGATGCGCGCCGGGTGGAAGTTCGATCTCAAAAGAATGATCACCCATCCGCGTGCGTGGCGGTGCAGACTCATTGCGTAATAGAAACTTCTCACTCACTTCTAGTTGTCCGTTCCCGGTTTGTATCTGGAAGACAAGTCCATCTTCCAGAATGCCGTCGACTTTGGCCGCGGAATCGTAGACGTTGACTTCGGTTGTTTTGGTGCCTACGGGAACAGATTTGTAATAGAAGGTGCCGCCGTGCGACACCCGCAGAAGATGCTCCACCGATTCGTCAGGCTCGTTGAGTGAGAACCTGCCCTGATCATCTGAACGAGCGCTGGATGTTTCCTGCATGCCGTCATTGAGTGAAAGCAAGGTGACTTCGTCATCCGCGGCAGGTTTGCCAGTGGTGGCATTTGTGACCTTGCCCGTGAGTTGGGCGGCAAAAAGAACGCTGGAAAACAGCAGGCAGCAGATGAGAGCGAGGGATCGGCGAACGATGAGCAACGTGTCTCCAATGTGATTCGGCACACTAAAAATTAGAGTACAAGCATAAAAGGATCAGTGATCTATGTCACGCGTGTGCCTATACGGCGTGGCAGCGACAAGCGGAAAGGGTCCATTGTTCGCCTGTTGGCCGGCTCGTAGTCAACATGTACTGGGCTTTCGACATCTAACCCCGCCGTGCCGCAGTTCAGGAAGACCCAGATACAATGAATAAGGTGACGGCGCGTGCTCCAGTGGGACGAAGCGTAGTCATCGCATGATCGCATCGTAACACTTGCACTACACCACTCGGCTTTGGCGAACAAGAAACAACCCGTCACTGCGGCGTCACCTGCTGACGTTCTGAACATCTTCCATCCTGCCGTGCGTGACTGGTTTGAAGCGGTTTTTGCCGCTCCAACCAACCCTCAGGCGATGGGCTGGCCGGCAATTGCGCGTGGCGAATCCACTCTCATTCTGGCGCCCACTGGAACGGGCAAGACGCTGGCGGCTTTTCTGTGGTGCATCAATCGCATCATGTTCAGTGACGCACCGGAAAAAGCCGGACGATGCCGCGTGCTTTACATCTCTCCTATCAAGGCGCTTGCGGTGGATGTTGAGCGCAATCTGCGCGCTCCGCTTGTGGGTATTGCCCAGGCTGCGCAGCGGCTTAAAGCCAAATATCACGAGCCCGTAGTTTCAATCCGTACGGGCGATACCCCCGCTGGTGAGCGTGCAAGATTTAGTCGCCATCCGGGCGACATCCTTATCACCACGCCGGAGTCCCTCTATCTTCTGCTTACCTCGAATGCGCGCAATGTGCTGCGGTCGATCGAGGTGGTGGTCATTGATGAGATACATGCGCTGGTGCCCACCAAGAGAGGATCGCATCTGGCGTTGTCGATTGAGCGATTACAGAATCTGGTTGGACGTCCTGTGCAGCGCATAGGCCTTTCAGCCACGCAACGTCCGCTGGAAGAGGTAGCCAGATTTCTTGGTGGCGCCCAGCCGCCGGAGGCCGAAGCCAGCGAGAAAAAAAACAAACGCAAGAGCGCGCGAGGAAATGCGGTAGAGCCGTCAGGAATTTCGGCTGAAGCAGTTCCAGAAGAAGCGATTACTGAATTTGAATCAACGACCTTCGCCCCGGCGTATCGTCCGGTGACGATCGTTGATGCCAGTGCGCCCAAGCGTCTCGACTTGCGCGTTGAGGTACCGGTTGAAGACATGGCGAGGCTCGATGAGGTTGAAGAACTGCCGAGTGGGCCGGCATCACAGGGGCCGAAACGCCGATCCATCTGGACGGCGATCCATCCCAAGTTGCTGGAACTTGTGCGCGCACATCGCTCAACGCTTATCTTTACCAACAGCCGGCGGCTGGCGGAACGCATCTCCGGAGCGGTAAATGAACTTGCTGGCGAAACGCTGGTGCGTGCGCATCACGGCAGCGTGGCTCTGGCACAACGCAGAGAGATTGAAGACAAACTGAAACTCGGCACGTTGAAGGGCATTGTCGCCACGTCGTCACTTGAGCTGGGTATTGATATGGGCGCCGTGGATCTGGTGATCCAGATTGAATCGCCGCCGTCGGTGGCCAGCGGCATGCAGCGCGTAGGACGAGCCAGCCATCACGTGGGCGCTGTTAGCAATGCAGTGATCTTTCCCAAATATCGTGCTGACCTGGTGGCATGCGCGGCCATTACGCGCGCCATGTACAAGGGCCAGGTTGAGACCGTCCATTACCCGCGCAATCCTCTGGATGTGCTGGCCCAGCAGATTGTTGCCGCCGTCGCGATGGATGAATGGACGGTGGATCGACTCTTTGATCTGGTGCGATCATCCGCGCCTTATGCGGCGTTGACGCGTCCAATCTTTGACAGCGTTCTCGATATGCTGGCGGGACGCTACCCTTCAGATGAATTTGCGGAATTGCGCCCGCGCATCACCTGGGACCGCATGGCCAACACCTTGGTGTCGCGTGAAGGAGCGCAGCGGACAGCGATCATCAATGGTGGAACCATTCCAGATCGCGGATTGTATGGCGTTTTTCTGGCGGGCGCGACGAAAGGCGCACGCGTTGGCGAACTGGACGAGGAAATGGTGTTTGAAAGCCGCAATGGTGACACCATTGTTCTCGGGGCGTCCACGTGGCGGATTGAGGAGATCTCGCACAATAAAGTTGAGGTGTCACCTGCGCCGGGTGAGCCAGGAAAGATGCCGTTCTGGCGCGGAGACTCCGCCGCTCGACCTGTGGAGTTTGGCCGTGAGATAGGCCGAATGAGCCGGGAACTTTTACGACTCCCTCGCACCGTCGCGTTCAGCCAACTGGTGGAAGATCACAGCCTGGATGCGGCTGCGGCTGAGAACCTGCTGAAATATCTGGAAGACCAGATCGCCGCCACAGGGCGCATCCCCAGCGATGAAGACATTCTGATTGAAACCTGCCGTGACGAAATGGGTGACCGTCGCGTGTGCGTGCTGACTCCGTTTGGCAGCGCAGTTCATGCTCCTTGGTGCATGGCGGTTACCGCCAGGCTTCGCGCGGAGCGAGGTCTGGAAGTTGAGTCCATGTGGTCTAATGACGGCTTTGTGCTCCGGGTTCCAGACAGTGATGATCTGATCACCGCCGAAGATGTGCTGCCTGCTCCGGCGGAATTCAAGGAACTTGTGCTTCGCCAGCTTGGCGCTACTTCACTTTTTGCCGCCAAGTTTCGCGAAGCCGCTGGACGTGCGCTGCTGCTGCCCAGGCGTCGACCGGGAATGCGTGCGCCGTTGTGGCAGCAACGAAAACGTTCGGCGGATCTTCTGGCAGTGGCGTCAAGATTTTCTTCGTTTCCGATTGTGCTGGAAGCCTACCGTGAATGCATCCGCGACGTTTTTGATCTGCCTGCAGTGGCAGAAATTCTCGCGGGCGTACAGCGCGGTGCCATTCGCGTGACCAGCCTGGAAACGAGCCGTCCGTCACCGTTTGCGGCGTCGCTGTTGTTTTCGTACGTCGCAAACTATATCTATGACGGAGATGCGCCGCTCGCAGAGCGTCGAGCCCAGGCTCTGTCCATCGACCAGTCACAACTGGAAGAATTATTGGGCGATACTGACCTGCGCGAGCTTCTGGATGCAACGGCGCTCAGCGAAGTTGAGGCCCGCCTGCAGTCGCTGGAGCCGGAATATCAGGCGCGCCATGCGGATGGTGTCCATGATCTCTTGTTGAAGCTGGGCGATCTTACGGCAGAAGAGATCAGGGCCCGCAGTGAGAGCGATGAAGTTGCGGTAACCATCACGCAGTTAGCGAACTCACGCCGCGTAGTGCTGGTGCGCATTGCCGGCGAACAACGTTACATTCCCGTGGAATACGCCGCGCGCTATCGTGACGCGCTGGGTACGCCGTTGCCTCCGGGATTGGCGGAGGTATTTCTAGAGCAGAATGATGATCCGCTGCGGGAACTTTTGCGGACCTACGCTCGGACCCACGGGCCATTTGCTACCCAGGACGTTGTGAATCGCTACGGGCTCGCGTCGTCCACAGTGGATGCGGCGCTGCACAAAATACATGGTGAAGGGAAGCTACAGGAAGGCGAGTTTCGTCCCGGAGGAACGCATCGTGAATGGTGTGATCCCGGCGTTCTCCAGCAGATTCGCCGCAAGAGTCTTGCCCGCCTGCGGCGCGAAATTGAGCCCGTGGAGCAAAGCATCTTCGTTCGTTTCACTGCACGCTGGCAAGGCGTGGCGGTGCGGCGTCGCGGTGTTGATTCTCTGCTCGATACCATGGAGAACCTGCAAGGCACGGCGCTTCTGGCTTCAGAACTTGAGCGCGATATCTTGCCTGCTCGCGTGGCCGACTATCGTCCCGACGCGCTCGATACGCTCATGGCTTCCGGCCAGGTTGTCTGGGTGGGATTGGAGCAGATCGGCAATCGCGATGGACGCATTGCTTTGTACCTGAGTGAGTCTTTGCCCTTGCTATTGCCGCCACCTGAATTACGTGGTGAAGCTCCTGTGCTGTCTGAGCAAGCGGCGAAAATTCTGGATTTTCTTGCGAAGAATGGTGCGTCTTTCTTCGCCGCGATCAACGCTGGTACAGGCGGCGGTTTCCCCGGTGAAACCCGCGACGCGTTATGGGAACTGGTCTGGTCCGGACAGATTACCAATGACACCTTCAATCCGCTGCGCGATCTTCTTCGCAGCAATGAGAGCAAGCGTGAACGCAGTAACAGTTTCGCCGGAGCACAGCCCGGCTCTCCGGATTTCATACGGCGTTTCCGCGCACGCAGTGAAGGTGCGGCGCAGGGCCGATGGTCACTCATCCGCCCGCATCTCACGTCGCCGATTACCGCCACGCAATGGAGCGCCAACATGGCGCAACAGCTTTTGCTGCGCCACGGAATCGTTCTGCGCGAAACCGCCATCGCGGAAAATGTTCCCCGCGGTTACCCCACCGTCTATCCAGCGTTGAAGACCATGGAAGACAGCGGTTGGGTCCGGCGTGGCATGTTCGTCGCAGGACTGGGCGCCGCTCAATTTGCCATGCCTGCCGCCGTGGACATGCTGCGCAGTTTGCGATCAGAACCAGAAGCGCCGGAAGTTTTGTTTCTGGCTGCAACCGATCCCGCCAACCTGTACGGTACGGTTCTTCCCTGGCCACGAAGGCAGAATGATGGATCGCACGACGAGGTCGTTGATGCTAACCAAAATCACGAACCTGAATCCACGCTGCCCACCACTGCGACCGGCTCGAACAGCGATGGCATAACCTCACGAAGCATGTCGCGTACCAGCGGAGCAGGCGTCATTCTGATCAATGGAAACCTTGTGGCCTTTCTGCGCCGAAGAAGCCATGAGATACAGGTGTTTCTTCCGGACTCGGAGCCGCAACGCTCGCAATATGCTCGTCCACTGGCGCGCAAGCTGGCTGAGTTGGCCATCCACCGGCAGGGAAGAAAGACTGGCTTGCTTGTAGCAACCATTAACGGTGAACCTGCGCGCGAGCATCTTCTGGCCCGGTTTCTGGAAGAATCAGGTTTTGTAAATACGGCCGCCGGGTTCCAGATGCGTCGAATCTCTCCGCTGGCGATGCCCGGCAATGAAGCGCCCACAGACGTAAGCGACTCAAATGATGACGAAGACGGAGAGGTCTCAGAGCTGGCCTGATGCCTGAAGGCGACACAATCTTCCGTGCTGCGCGCACGCTGAACAAAGCATTGGCAGGCCAGGTTGTTACCGGCTTTGAAACAGTGCTGCCAAAACTCTCGCGCGTGGACCAAGACGAGCCCATTCCCGGACGCATCGTTGAGAGCGTGGAAGCAAAGGGCAAGTGGATGTCCATGCGCTTTTCCGGCGGCCTCACCTTGCTTACCCACATGCTCATGAGCGGAAGCTGGCATATCTACCGTCCCGAAGAAAAATGGCAGCGCCCCTCCCGCGACATGCGTATCGTGATCAAGACGGAAAAGATATGGGCCGTTGCCTTCAATGTGCCGGTTGCGGAATTTCATACCAATGACACGTTGCGGCGTCGTCAGGGCTTCCGATCGCTTGGGCAGGACGTGCTCGACCCCGACTTTGATCCCGCCAAATCCATTGCAGCCTTGCGCGCCCGAAGCGACCTGCTTGTGGGTGAGGCGTTGTTATCTCAATCCATCATGGCCGGCCTCGGTAACGTCTTCAAGTCAGAAGTATGTTTTGCCTGTGGCGTGAATCCCTTCCGCCGCGTCCATACTCTCACCGATGAAGAACTCCTCTGCCTGGTGAACACAGCAAGAAAATTTTTGCTCGCCAATGTTACAGATTCTTCGGGCGACCAGATCACCACCTATACCGGCATGAGAAGCACCACCGGCCGCGCCAACGAACAAGAACGCCTGTGGGTATACGGACGCCGCGGCGAGCCCTGCCGGAATTGCGCCACGCCGATTGAATCCCGCAAGCAGGGTGAAGACGCACGGACCACGTTCTGGTGCCCGGCCTGCCAGGCCATCGAACGTTGATAAAAGATCGCGTTAAAAGCCCAGCCCCTTCTTTTGCTTTTCTCCGCGTCTCCGTGCCTCCGTGGTAGGTGTTGGCTTTTGATCTTCCGATCACGTCGATGTCGTGCGATGACGGCGATCTCGGCGGTCCTACCCCCGTCACTCATCCCACCACATCGCAGTCATCCCAATTTGGCGTAGACTTCAGCGACTTCGACCCCAATGAAGCTTTGCTGTTCTCCGCGTCTCCGTGCCTCCGTGGTAGGTGTTGGCTTTTGATCTTCCGATCACGTCGATGTCGCCGATCCCCTACCCCCGTCACTGATCCCATCACATCGCAGTCATCCCAATTTGGCGTAGACTTCACACCAATTTTGGGGATCGGCGACCATCCGCGTTAAGCCCTTTTGCTGATCAGTGTTATCAGTGTTGATCAGTGGTGAGATTTTCCGGTTTTCAAATTACCCGATCACCAGATTGCCCGATTATCCGATCTTGACGCCCTACCCCCCGTCACTCATCCCACCACATCGCAGTCATCCCAATTTGGCGTAGACTTCAGAGACATCGACCCCAATAAAGATTTGCTGTTCTCCGCGTCTCCGTGCCTCCGTGGTAGGTGTTGCCTTTGCTTTTCCGATCACGTCGATCTCGGCGATCCCCTACCCCCCGTCACTCATCCCACCACATCGCAGTCATCCCAATTTGGCGTAGACTTCAGAGACTTCGACCCCAATAAAGATTTGCTGTTCTCCGCGTCTCCGTGTCTCCGTGGTAGGTGTTGCCTTTGCTTTTCCGATGTCGGCGATCCAATTGCTAAATTGTCAAAGAACTTTTCCACCAACCCCTGAGGGCTGCCTCACTATGCCTCATTCTGACGCTTGAATCAACTAAACTTTGGTTTATTCCGTGCCAGCGATAACGGCGATGTCGCGCGACCTCGCCGGTTTGATTTCGTTCCTGTCTTTTGTGGTTGTTTTCGGTTCTAATCACCATCAGCGGCGAGACTTCCAGTTTTCAAATTACCCGATTGCCATTCACCCGATTACCCAATCTTTTCTAGTTAGCGTTCATCAGCGGTAAGGCCTCGATCTTCCGACGCCGGCGATGTCGGGCGATCATGTCGATGTCGGCGATTTAACACCGGCCACGCCCGCAGGTTAAAATAAATCCCAGTGGCCCTGTAGCTCAGATGGATAGAGCGACGGTTTCCTAAACCGCAGGTCGCAGGTTCGACTCCTGCCAGGGTCACCATTTTTCCCCTTGCAATTGCTTTCTCGGACTGCTCAAGCCCTGCTCAAACCTACGCCGGATCCGCCACGCGTCCCATAAACAAAATTGAGCCGGTTGCCTTGTCAGTAATCCAGAAGCAGAATGGTCGGTCGGCCGTGAACTCAAACGGCTTGGGATCCCTCCATCCAGCGATTGAGAACGCTTGCACGTTATCAGCCAGAACGCTGGCTGCTTCAGCGCCCTCTTCATCCACGGAGATCATGCTGTTCTGAAGAACAGCAGCGGCGATTGCTCCGCCCGGGTGGGTGACCGCTGGACGTAGAGAGTCAAAGGAATCGAACAACCGCTTTACGCCCAGCTTGCGCAGCACAGGAGTAAAGTCGCCATTCTGACTTATCTTAAAGCGCGGCAGTTTTACCACTCCAGGAAGTCTGGCAAATGGCTGCGTCGTAATCCAGCCGTCTTTCAGCACCTGTTGCTCTACCGCAGCAAGCTTCCGTTTGCTGAGCAAACCGTCTTTGGGCAAAAGGAAGCATATATCAGCAAACGAAAATTCCAGTATCACGGCCTGAAATGTTGCACGCGCAAAGTACCAGTACTCGCCGCTCTGGCTCATCATGGGGACTTTGCGCCCAGGGGCGCGCTCGGGATGAAAGTCTTGAAACTGAGTTTTTGACTCATCGAATGGCGTCTCCCACTTGCCCTTGAAGTACGTAGCCGAGAGCAGTACAAAATCGGTTGGCTCCAGATTTATATCAACAAGATCGTGGGTCTTCTCCCGCGACCACTGGGAAACTCTGGCGGGCAAGTCCGCACTGGGAGCGGATTCCAGCGCTGTGTCGTAATAGCGGCGCCCTGCTTCAAGAAACTGCTTGGCAAAAGCAAGCGGCAGGGAAGCCCACATGGAATTGGCCAGGGTAAAAGCCTCTCCACTGTTCCTGTTCAGGTTGGCCAGCGCCTGTTGCAGGGCATGCATCTGCTCGTTGATCTCCGACAATTCCAGAGCGCCCAGATGGGTGAAAGCACGGATCTCTTTTTGTGTCCCGGCGTCACTCCCATTGAGCAGAAGGGCAAAAAGCAGGGAATACGGCAGCGGCGCGATAATCAGATTGCCTGGTCCCGCAGCCACAGCGCGATAAAGTGAAAAAGCTAGTTTGCTGTTGGCGTCCGCAATTTGCGACAAGTCAGGGTCCCCCTCATACATCGCTGTCCCCCGGGAATAAATACACAGAATAGATAGTTACAGTGTAGCGGAACCAATTCCGAGTCAGCCGAGACACGATTCCATTCTTTCAGCGCCTTCTGTTTGGGAGATGGTGGTGAAGCTTCATCACTTGTAGCACAGCTGTCGCGGACAGCAGGCGACTCCCCGTCCTGACGGCTCCCTCTTGTGACCAAACCCACAAAATCATCCCTACGGGCGGGTTCTATAAAAGGCAATGTCAAGAGAAAACACCTTTCCCGAGACGCAGGGGAGAGATAATTCTCGTCATTGAGCCCCTTTCGCCGACGATGATCTTTCGCTTTGAGCAA
>Ga0080027_10000794_pt1 | contig 13167 bp, 10 predicted proteins | sample OrgsoiDNA2013046_FD_70962 | JGI IMG/M metagenome (GOLD analysis project Ga0080027, IMG submission 70962) | Permafrost soil microbial communities from the Arctic, to analyse light accelerated degradation of dissolved organic matter (DOM) -... | ecosystem: Environmental > Terrestrial > Soil >... | reverse complement strand
ATACTCTTTAATCTGCGAACTCAATAACCGGCAGTTTTCTGGGTTCGAATTTTTTAACGTGATCAGCAATATGCCGTATATGATCCGGTGTGGTTCCGCAACACCCGCCCACAATATTTACATAACCTTCTTTCGCCCACTCTTCCAGAAAATGTGCTGTCTCTTCCGGTTCTTCTTCGTAAAGACCCATGGAATTAGGCAGACCCGCATTGGGATATGCAGATGTATAACAGGTAGCAATTTTTGAAAGTTCTGCAATATGCGGCCGCATTTCTGCAGCACCCAGGGCACAGTTCAAACCCACACTCAATGGTTTTGCATGTGCAATGGAAGTATAAAATGCTTCCAGTGTTTGTCCGGATAATGTTCTTCCGCTGGCATCCGTGATGGTACCACTGATCATGATGGGCAGCGCTTCTTTTTTGGTATCGCGGAAATATTTTTTGATGGCGAAAATGGCAGCCTTGGCATTCAGCGTATCAAAAATGGTTTCAATCAAAAGCAGGTCCACACCGCCTTCCACCAGACCATGGATCTGTTCGTAGTATGCATCCGAAACCTCATCAAAACTGACAGAACGAAATCCAGGATTATTTACATCCGGGGATAAGGAAAGTGTTTTGTTCATGGGTCCGATAGCGCCGGCAACGTATTTGGGATTAATAACTGAAGGATTGCGTCCGGCGGATGACCCTTGGCTTTTTGCTGTGAATTCATCGATGGCCAGGCGCGCGATCTTTGCAGATGCAAAATTCAATTCATAAGCCAATGACTGCATATTATAATCTGCCTGTGCAATGGCTGTACTGCTGAATGTATTGGTTTCAATAATATCCGCACCTGCTTCCAGGTATTCGAGGTGGATGGCTTGTATAATTTGCGGAAGGGTAAGCGAAAGCAGATCATTATTTCCCTTCACATCCGAAGTCCAGTCTTTAAATCGTTCTCCGCGATAGTCTGCTTCTTCCAGTTTATAACGCTGGATCATCGTGCCCATGGCACCATCAATAATAAGTATGCGCTCTTCCAATGCCGATATAATATTTGACATGGCGGATGATTTAAATGATAAGGCTGATATGGATTGCGGGAAGACGGCTGGCAGATTGACTGAAACGGTGGGTAAGCACGGAATACTTACCTGTCGTTTATTAGTTCAGTTCATCCGATAGCTGTCAGGCCGAACAATAAACAAATCTGCCTGAATGGAAGCAAAATTACACGATAAAACGTTATGTACCAACTATGCCGGTAATTGTTAGTTGTTCATGGTTTACGACAACATGCCGCGTTAACGATTAACCATTATCTGTGGGATACATAGCTTTCTACCGGTAACCTGTTAGAGATCGACCGGGCTAAGGTCATTTCATCGGCAAACTCGAGTTCTCCGCCAAAGGAAATACCCCTTGCGATAGTAGTTACTTTAACCGGGAAGGCTGCCAGTTTTTTCTGAATATAGTAAATCGTGGTATCCCCCTGTATATTCGGATTCAGGGCGAATATGATCTCTGAAACACCTTCTTTCTGTATCCTTTCAATCAGTGAATCAATAGCAAGCTGGTCGGGTCCGATACCATCTAGTGGAGATATAATTCCTCCAAGTACATGGTAGGTTCCACTGAATTGCTGCGTGGTTTCGATAGCGATCACATCCCGGATGGTTTCTACCACACAAATCATATCCCTCCTTCTCATGGAATTTGCACATATAGAACAGATATCGGCATCAGCCACATTATGGCAACGCTGACAAAACCGGATATCCTGCCGCATTTTAAGTATGGTTTCACCAAATGCCCTTGCGGCACCAGGGTCCTGTTTTAACAGATGGAGTACCAGCCTCAGTGCAGTTTTCTTTCCTATGCCAGGTAATTTGGCGAATTCGTTCACCGCCGTTTCCAACAGAGCCGATGAAAATTGCATGTATTAAAATTACAAAGTAATATCCACTTCATTGTCCCAGTCTGCCTTAACGCTAAGCCTCCTTTTCAGGGGCAAAACAATCTCAGGCTGCAGATGTTTATAATAGTCGCCGGGATCCCAGACCCCATTCTGGTTTTTATCATAGAGGATCCTGAGATCGTAATCGCCCGGATTAAAGAGTTTATTGTTGTAACGGAGCGACCTGCCGATCGTAAAGGATTCAATTATCTTGTCATTTTGAAGAAAGATAAGTACCGGATGCCTGTCTAACTCGATATTCCGGAAACGCAAACGGAGATTGCCATAATCAGCAAATTTTTTGGTGCTGAAATTTATGGTATCAATCTTCAGTAATTTTTGACCCAGTGTATCTTCAGCAAAATCTTTGGCGAGAATAAAATGATATTTTGTATCCGGGGTAAAATTATAAATAACAGTAATTTTTTTTGAATCACTGTCCATCAGAAGGCGGTAGTTGTTGATGGTTGTAAAAGAATCCTGGGAAAAAAGGATTTTTGTAGAATCAAAATATTTGATGGGTACGGGAAAAATGAATTCAAACTTTTGGTGCAGATCCAGCAGGCCGCCTGCAATATTTCCATTGATGACCAAACGTTTTGGAGCGTCTTTATCCACTTTTTTTGCCACCGGGGTCAATAATGGTTTTTTAGGAGTTCTAAAACCAGTGGTATCCTGATACGCATATAATATTGCAGGCTCAGTTGGTTTGGAGAGATCAACCGGACTGTCTGCAAATGCAAAATATTGCGCTTTTGAAGTGTATTCATGGGTTCCCGACTCATCCTTTAACGCGAAAAGTGTATATATGCCGGGTTTGACATAATTAAAAGTAAAACTTCCGGAACTATCCAGATGTGCGATATATCTCGGTCTTTCCTTAGCCACAGCGGAGTCATATAAATGATCATGGAGCATAACGATCAATGTACTGTCTGCCTTCCCGTTATTGGCGATTACCACACGGCCACTATAACTGATGGAGTCAATATATTTTCCTGTAGAAAAAACGTATGTAAAGTTTTTAAGAAGATTGCCTTCATTGACATCGGTTACGGCCCTTCCAAAATTCAACGAATAAGTTGTATTCGGCTGAAGTGTGTCTTTGATTACAATCGTTATCGTTTTAAGATGAGATGTAACCGTGGGTTGAATTTTCGGAACAGGTGAAACAACCAGGTTGAGCCGGATATCTTTCATGTCGATGTATTCGTCAAAATTCAATTCTATTTTTTTAGGATCCGTATCCAGGGCACGCATATGGGGAACTGCAATTAATAAGACAGGTGGAAGGGAATCCCTCGGACCGCCTGTCGGGGGTATAATGTTAGCACAACCTGTAATAAACGGAATCCGCATCCAGAACAGGCAAACCAGTAAAAAAAGGAAACATTTCTTCATGCGCTTGGTCTGCAAACTTAGGGGAGGAGAATGGTATTTATTTAGTTTTATGATTTTATAAACTTGAATGGTCCTCCTCTTCTATCATTGCTGCGCCGACATCAAGCTTATTGTTTTTTACAAAATTGCACCAGTGGCAGTCCTCTTTTCCGCAGCCGGTATAGAAATCATGCGCCTGTATCCTTTTCCAGGTTTCCGAAATCTGTTGCGTAACGAATGCCTCGTCTTCAGGAGTAATAAAGATTTTTTGTTTTCTGTATTCTTTTTTATTGCCTGGTTCTATAAAATCAAATTCAGTACTGATTACATTCCAACCCAGTTTACTGTGATCTACGAGTAATTTATAAAATACGGCCTGACGCCAGTAGTCGCCACCAAGAGGTAGTTTATCGGAAGGTCCTTTTATTTTTGTTAAAGCGTTTTCAGGATTGCCTGTTTTATAATCCACAACGTTTACCTGCCTGCCTTCAAATTCCAGCTTGTCCAACTTTCCCTTTAAGGGAACATCCCCAACTGTAACATTGCTGATGGTTCTTTCAATACTCACGATTTTATTCCAGGAATGAATATATTTTTCATAATAAGCAGGTAAAACAATCCGACCATATTCCATGCGCCTTGCAAACTGCTCCCTGGTAAAACTCTCGCGGTGACGGATCATAAAATTTTCAAAAGAACCAAGAAAAAAGGGAATATCGGGGAAACGGTTATTGTTATCCTGCATGTAACGGAATAGTTTTTCCAATGCATCATGTACTGCCGAACCAAATTCCGTATTTTCATTTTTAGGAGAAGGGATGCGGATAAGGTTTTTGAAATAGAATTCCAGCGGACATTTAAGATAGTTGTTTAGTGCGGTTACATTCATCTGGAACTTCTCTAACACGCGGGTTATAAAATCCATTTCAACCCTTTCCATCTCAGGCGGATGCCCGCCTTTTAAGAGTAACGACTGAAAATCGCTGATTTCTGAAGGACTTAAAGACATTTTTTCTATGGGTAATTCCAAAAAACTGCGTACTTCTTCAACAAATACAGAAGGTTCCGCTTCCTTCCCATTGCTTCGAAACCGGCTGAAGGATATATACAGATTTGTTTCAGCACGGGTGATGGCTACATAAAATAGTCTGCGTAATTCCTCTTCCTCATTGTGATTTGAAACGAACATCGTGTCAGGGAAATGAAATCCCCCAGGCGGTTTTTTTTTCGCCTCCCAGTTATGCGCATTACAGCCGGCAAGAAATACATAAGTAAATTCCAGGCCCTTTGAACCATGTGCCGTTAAAAGATTTATTGCATCAATACTTCCATTGACTTCGACCATGGGCAAAGCAATCTCTTCCTTTTCCATCAGGTCGAGGTATGTAACCAGACCTGAAAGAGATAATGAAGGATTCCGATGCGTTTCTTCTTTGATAAAATCAAAAAAGGCGGTCAGCAATTCCAGCATCCTGCGTTTATCCGCGTTTTGCATTACATATTTAAGAAGTCCCGTTTCTGAATAAATCTTTTCAAAAAGGGTTTGTAAGGTACTGTTGGAAACCAGACTGACCAGGGATTCCAGGGTTTTTGCTGCTGAAGAAAGCGCCGGATGCATTCCTTGTGAAAACAGATCGCGTGGCGGCTTCTCAGACTTTTCAATGAGTAATTTTCTAAGCGAAGTTTTTTCGGTATAATGCTTTTGTGATACTTCGGCTGCTAAAACTGCAATTTCGATTGAAGGAATATTAAACCATGCGGCGTGTAGAATTTCAAATAACATTTCGTCACCATTGAACGGTACCTCATGTTCATGTGTTGAAGCAAGATATCTGACGAGCAAAAGAATCTGACGAATCATCGGATCCTCCAATAAGTTCAGGCTTCGCTTATTATAGACCGGCAGATTTTTTATTTTAAAATAAGACAGTAGTTCCTGACCATATTTATTCTCCTTGTATATCACTGCAATTTTTCCTGGCTGGATATTCATTGCGATCAGCCCTTCGATCTGCGAAATAATACTGATCATTTCAGCCCTTTCAGATTCGTATTCCCTGATCTTAGGCAGCTCGGAAATCGCAGAGATTTTTTTGTTTGAAGAAATCAGGTCTTTCGACAGATTTTTCATCTTATAGATTAAGCGACCGGTATTTCTGCTGATGAGTTGTTTTGAAATATCCAGGATCGGCTGTGTGGACCGGTAGTTATGTGTAAGAATAACGAGTTTTAAATCTTTAGCATAGCTGTTTGCGAAATGAAGCATATTATCCACGCTCGCACCCTGGAAACGATAGATTGACTGATCGTCATCACCTACAACAAAAACATTTGGACTGTCCCAGTAATTAATAAGCAGCTCTACAATTTTGTTCTGTGTACCGCTGGTGTCCTGGTATTCATCAACGAGTATATACTGATATTTCTCCTGATACCGGCGAAGCATGTCCTCGTTCTCTGTAAAAGCCCTGATTACCCAATTGATCATATCATCGTAATCATAAAGCTCTTTGTTATGCATCAAACGCTGATACCGGTCGAATTCACGAACTGCTGCACGCAGTTTCTCCATACGCTCTGTCTGTACATCCAGCTTTCCCTGATTCTTATCTCCTTTCTTATGACCAGGTCCGTTATTTTTATATTCAAAGTCTTCGCTATCGTTTATTCTGGAAAGATATTGATCAATCTCTCCTTCAATAAAAGCCGGTGAAAGTCCCTCCCGTTTCATATCACTGAAAAGCCTGCGAAGATTTTTCACTTCGTAGTAAGCATCGCTCCGATAGCGTTTCAGTACATGTTTCTGTGGAAAGCTGTCAATGAGTTCCTGCAAAAGCTGAATTTGCTGAAGCTCCGAAACGGGGTTAAGTCTGTTCTTCTCAAAATAAAACAGATTCTCCTGAATGATATCGTTACAAAAAGCATGGAAAGTGTAAATGTTCACTTTATAGGCATCCGGACCGATAAAAGACACCAGCCGGCGGCGCATGGCGATGGCCCCGGCATCCGTATAGGTGAGGCAAAGTATGTTTCTCGGATCAGTATCTGTTTCCAGTAAAATCTTTCCAATCCGGGCTCCCAAAATCTGGGTTTTTCCCGTTCCGGGACCGGCAATAACAAGAACCGGACCCTCAAGCGTATCGACTGCAAGTTTCTGTTCCGGATTCAAATCATTATAATACTTGGAAAAAGTCTCTTTTTGGTTCATAATCAATACTAAAAATATTTAAAACCACGTTATACAGCGGTACAATCCGATATAATCCGAAATATGAAGAACAACCAGTCGTTCAAAGTTTTCATTGTTGAAGACGATATGTGGTACGGCTCTATGCTGGAACATTATCTTTCCCTGAATCCGGAGTATGAAGTTAAACGATTTGAATCACCCGGTGATTTCTTCGCAAACCTCCATGAAGTTCCTGATGTTGTTACGCTCGACTATTCACTGCCCGACAGTGATGGTACAGAAGTATTGAGAAAGATTAAAGAATTCAACCCGGATATCCGGGTGATCATCATTTCAGGACAGGAAGATGTGGCCACTGCCATCAACCTTTTAAAGAACGGCGCTTTTGATTATATCGTAAAGGACGATGACACCAAGGACCGGCTTTGGAACAGTATCCTCCATCTCCGAGAAATCAGCAACCTGAAACTGGAAGTGGAAAGCCTCAAAAAGCAGGTTGGTGTCAAATATGATTTTTCCCAGATCATTGTTGGAAGCAGCGAACCCATGGAAAGGGTTTTTGCCCTGATAGAAAAGGCTTCCAAAACAAATATCACAGTTTCCATTACAGGTGAAACCGGATCCGGTAAGGAACTGGTTGCCAAAGCCATTCATTATAATTCAGAAAGAAGTAAGATGCCATTTGTGGCAGTGAACGTTGCGGCAATTCCCAAAGAACTGCTGGAGAGCGAACTTTTTGGACATGAAAAAGGATCTTTCACCGGAGCCGTTACGCGCCGGATCGGAAAGTTTGAAGAGGCAGATAAAGGAACTCTTTTCCTGGATGAAATCGGTGAACTGGATATTAATCTGCAGTCAAAATTGCTGCGCGTATTACAGGAAAGAGAAATCACACGGGTTGGAGCGAACAGTGTGCTGCCGATCAATGTGCGGATCATCGTGGCGACACATAAAAATCTATTGGAAGAAATAAAAAATAAAACATTCAGAGAAGATCTTTACTATCGTTTGATCGGATTACCGATTATGTTACCCGCGCTTCGGGAAAGAGGCAATGATATAGCCATCCTTGCGAAGAATTTTGTGGATGGATTCTGCAGGGAAAATAAAATAAACAGGAAGACGATTAGTCCGGAGGCCCAGCAAAAACTTATCGCTTATCCCTTCCCAGGTAATGTACGCGAATTAAAATCGATTATGGAACTTGCCGTGGTGATGAGTGACGAAGAAACGATTTTGCCTGAGCATATCACATTGAATTCTTCTACCAGCATCAATGATTTGCTGAATCGCGAAACCACATTGAAAGAATTTGAAAGCCAGATCATACAGCATTATCTCGATAAGTATAATAAGGATGTCCTGCTGGTTGCACGGAAATTAGATATCGGTAAGAGTACAATCTACCGCATGATACAAAATGGCGAACTGAAGAGTAAGTAAAGTGTAAGTGCTGCCACAGAATCAAAAGCATATGCAACTATCCAGTACAGGTAACAAACTGTTTGGAAAAACCATTCTGGTTGCTGAAGATGTTGAAATGAATCAACATTTGATCAGGCATATACTGGAATCCAGTGGCGCCCGTGTAGTCATTGCAAAAAACGGGTCCGAAGCACTGGATCTTGTTCAACAACAAAGTTTTGATTGCATATTGATGGATGTTCAGATGCCTGAAATGGATGGTATTCAGGCAACGGAACAGATCAGAAATCTCAAAGATATCCACGCTTCCTCCATTCCGATTATTGCACTTACAGCAAACTGTGAACCAGATGATTTAATAAAATATGAACAGGCAGGTATGGATGATTACCTCGCTAAACCCATTGTGGAATCTCATTTGCTGGAAGCGATACTGAGCAGTACAGGCAGCAGGAATGAAAATATGACTGTCCCTTCTTCGCTGGCAGATAACAAACTTTACGACCTGAATATGATTCAGTCTGTTTCAGGAGGGGATAGCGCCTTCATAAAAAAAATGATCCTGCTTTTTATAGAAACCGTCCCGCTGAATGTGCATGAGCTGGTAGAAGCAACTTCAAATAAAAACTGGGAGCATGTAAGTAAGATGGCCCATAAATTAAAATCTACCATTGATTCCATGGGCATACGGTCGATCCACGAACAGATCAGAACCGTTGAAATGAACGCTAAAAATCAGATAAATCTGGAGCGCATGCCAAATATGGTAAGGCAAATCGAGTCTGTTGTTTCTGTATGTGTCCAACAGCTGGGCAGGGAGGTAAATTGATCATTATTTCTCCCGATCAATCCAGGCCCAGTTAAAAATTATCCACAGTTTTCCCAAACACCACCTTTATTTCCCAAATTTGGAAAAGCTCAATTGCTCATTAAAAAAGAATTATTTGATAATCATGCTTTTAAGAAAGTAATATTCCCGGCATTCTTTTCGGATGATCAGGGCATAACTTACTAACCATGCATCTTAAGCCTTCTTCCGGCATTTTTATAGTAGAGGACAATCTCTTGTATCAGCAGCTGATCGCCCGCGAATTGGAAACCTTTGGTGGCCAGCTTTTCTTCTATACCAGCGGGGAGCACTGTATTGCAAATCTTTGTCGCCGCCCGGCAATCGTGGTGCTGGACTATAATCTGGATGGTGAAATCAATGGTCTGGAAACCCTTGAAGAGATCCGCAAATTCGATCCTTCTATTTTTGTGCTTTTATTTTCAAGCCAGAAAGAAGTGCATAGTCATGAAAATCTGCAGAGATTCGGATCCTTCGATTTTCTGGAAAAAAACAGTCGTTCTTTTTCTATGCTAAAAAAACTACTGCAGACGAAATTTGAAATGCAGGCAGTGTAGTTTTGGAGGAAATCATTTTCTATCCCGGAATCCTTGAGATATATTTTTCTATCTGTTTGATCTGATCAACAATTTGTGAAGTTGTTGGTTTCAGATTTTTAGCTTTCCTGAAATATTCCTTTGCAGCCCGAAATTCTCTTTTCGTCATCATGATGGAACATAACTGCAGATAAGCAGCAGCCTGATTTTCCTTATCGGGCAAACCTTTACTCAGGGCCTGACGAATAAGACCTTCTGCCTTGCGGATATCATTTTTCTGCATGGAGAGCATACCCATTTGAAGCAGACTCGCGCCTTCAGCTTCTTTCATCGGCATTCCAAGATCAAGCCCTTTGCGCATATTTATTTCTGCACCATCAAAATCCTGTTTCATCATGGCGATATTACCCTTCAGCGTATAATATACGGAACGAATCGGTTTGTATAAAAGAGCCGGATACCTGACCGTGCCGAGTACTTTTTCAGCGCCTTCCATATTGCCGGCTTCCATATGCTCCTGAATCAGGCGGAGCGGACCAAAAAAGAAATGCCCGAAAATCAGGATCACTCCAATCAGATAAGGAAGAAAGGCTGGCCAAAAACTACTGAATATGTTCGTGAGGATTCCAATAACAATCAGGGAAACGCCAATATATAATCGATATTTTATAATGATACTGTAAAACTTCATAACCTTAATTTGGGAGGGCAAAGATAGGTCAGAACCTATCATTATTCACTTCAATCCAATACCCGTCGGGATCCTGTAAATAGATTTGTTCCACCTTGTCGGGCCTGATGGCCACTTTCATGGCTTCGCCCTGGAAATTTCCGTATCGTACACCCATTTGCTCCAGATGTTTCATAAAATCCGGAAGGGAACTTACTGAAAAAGCAAGGTGAATATTTACATCGTGGGGTATCATTGTTTTAGCGCCACCAACCACATGAAGCTGTTCATGTTCGCCCATTCTGAACCAGTTATGTCGCATATCATGAAAAGGCTCCGGAATGGTATCGAGCATCATAACAAGCTTATAAAAATCAGTAGCCCTCGCCAGGTCAGTTACAAAAATGGTCGTATGATTAAAATGTGGCTTTGATTGAGCATGGGATTGGAAGGAAAAACACAGGAGGAAAATAAAAAGAACCGGAATGGCAGAGCGTTTCATATCGTTTTATTTAAAAGTGAAGTTAAGGTGAATGGAGTTCCTGTCTTGGAAAATCTTACATTTGCAACCTTTATTTGAAGCCGGCCCCCGGGTACAATATTAAATAGGGGAAGGTAAAGCGTTCTTAAAAAATTGGTCCCGTAGTTCAATGGATAGAATAGAAGTTTCCTAAACTTTAGATGCAGGTTCGATTCCTGCCGGGACCACTCTTTCCTGCGTAAACCGCCTGCGCTAAGGCGTTCTGTGATTAAATGCAGGAAGAATATATTTTTTCATCAGTTCATCAGAAGGTGACTGGCTGTTATAATTTCCACCGGTTATCACAACCACCATATTTTGTTCTTTCAATACATAAATCCTTTGCCCTCCATTTCCCTGCGCTGCTTTAGTATAATATCTTACCCCGTCGGCATCCAGATATTTAAGCCACCAAAGATAACCATAGTCAACCCCCTGAATAACCGAATGCTTTTCAAATGACTGGTTTACCCAGTCAGAAGAAACGATTTGCCTGCCATTCCAAATGCCCTGGTCCAAATACATCAGACCAAATTTTGACATTTCCCGCGGTGTTAAATAAACCTGACAATAATTTTCTGCATTCGATTTATCAGGTTTGAAATTCCATTCGTAATTCGTAATACCCAAAGGTTCAAATAGATATTTCCTGGCAAATTGAAGCAATGGCATGCCAGTCGTTTTTTCTACAATGCGCCCAAGTGTAACCGGATTGCCCGAGCAATACATTCCCTTTCCACTGGGTGTATCAATCATTGGAAGGTCCAAAGTGAATTTCACCCAGTCGTCAGAATAGTCCATTATTGTTTCATCCCCTTCAGATTTGCTGTTGCTGATATCACAATCTAATCCGGTTTGCTGCGTCAAAAGATTTTCGACTGTAATACGCTTTTTAGCATCCGACATATTATTCAATGAATATCCCGGAAAAAAAGATAACACTTTCTCGTTCTTGCTTTTTATTGATCCCTTATCAATTGCAATTCCTGTAAGGGCTGAAAATAAACTTTTTGTGGCTGAGCGCAATTCCTGCAAACTGTCTTTCGTGTACTGATAAAAGTATTCTTCAAAAACCAGTCTCCCGTTCTTTATAATTAAAACGCTGTGAACATTCGGGTAATTGCCATGGATGATTTTTTGCATCATCTCTCTTAAAAGCGAAGTATCCAAAGCGGTATGGTTGACATGGCCAACAGTTAAGCCATCATTCAGATTTTCAGGAATTTTATATTCATACAAATTCCTGCCTTTCATTCGGGGATACCACATGGTTTCCGGAAAGGAAACGTTTTTGCTGATTAATTTATAAGTTACTTTTTTAGAAATATATGCCGATGGACTATTGTGTACATCTCTCAAAAAGCGAATGGTGTCGTACTGGGTAGAAAAAACATCCTGACCTTCATTTTTTAATAGGTATTCGCTTTGGTTGATAATAGCAACCAAAGCGGTGTCTTTAGGTGATGCTGCAAATGAAACTTTGAGATGATTTGCATAATCATAAATTCCTTCATATTCCTTAAGCTGTTTATAAGAAGGCTTGTTTTTTTGCTGCGAAAAAGAAAAGAAAAATGAAAATATCAATAACAAAAGCAAACCCGTTTCTTTATGAATTAATCCTTTCATGTAAATTTGAACTTAAAAAATTAGCTTTTTATATACAATATATAGCCCTTTGCGCAGATTAAATTTAAAGATGCAACATTTCCAATGCTCCGCGCGACTTATAATCATTCACAAGAATCAAAATCAATACCATGATAAAGAATTTTTTTAAAATCGCTTTCAGAAACCTCTGGCGGAGCAAAGGATTTTCTTTAATCAATATGATTGGCCTGGCAATGGGGATGGCAAGCGCTGTCATCATCCTTTTATGGATCCAAAATGAAGTGAGTTACGATCAGTTTCATGAAAAGAAAGACAGAATTTATGAGGCATGGAACCGTGCAACCTTTGACGGTAAATTAATGAGCTGGAATACGACACCAAAAATACTGGCGCGCACGCTGGAAAAGGATCTTCCGGAAATTGAACAGGCTACCAGGGTACAGTGGCCCAATGGCACTTTATTCGGTATTGGCGATAAAAGATTTCTCGTCTTCGGGGAGCAGGTGGATTCGAATTTTTTGCAAATGTTCAGTTTCCCCATGATTCATGGTGACGCTAAGACGGCATTACAGGAAACATTTTCTATTGTATTGACTGAAAAACTGGCGGATAAGCTTTTTGGAAAGGAAAATGCAATGGGTAAGATCATTAAACTCAATAATAAAGACAATGTAAAAGTAACCGGTATTCTTAAGGATTTGCCTAATAACACAAGGTTTGATTTTGAATTTTTACTGCCATGGAGTTACCTGAGGATAAATGGCGGAGATGACAGCTATTGGGATAATAACAGTACCAGGACCTATGTATTACTCAAACCCAATATCAGACCAGCTTCAATAGAATCAAAAATCAAAGTATTTAAATGGAAATATGATGAGCAATCCAAAAAGGATAATTGGCAAATGTTTCTTTATCCCCTTAGCCGTTGGCGCTTATATTCCAATTTTGAAAATGGTTATGAAACGGGTGGCGGACGCATCACCTTTGTAAGGCTGTTCGGCATCATTGCTGCATTTATTTTATTGATTGCCTGTATCAACTTCA
>Ga0080027_10000793_pt1 | contig 13191 bp, 8 predicted proteins | sample OrgsoiDNA2013046_FD_70962 | JGI IMG/M metagenome (GOLD analysis project Ga0080027, IMG submission 70962) | Permafrost soil microbial communities from the Arctic, to analyse light accelerated degradation of dissolved organic matter (DOM) -... | ecosystem: Environmental > Terrestrial > Soil >... | reverse complement strand
GCGCCCTGCGGCACCGAAGTGATGGCGGCGGTATCGCCGGGATTCACCAGGACCACCGCCTTGTTCGCGGGCGTGCAGGTCTGCTCCATGTAGATCGTGTCGTTAGCGTAGCTGCCGCCCTTCACGATCAGAACCTGCCCGCAAGCAATCGACCGGGAGGCGTGAGACAGGGTGCGCCACGCATGCGATTCGTCCGCGCCATTGTTGGAATCGTTGCCGCTAGTCGAAACATACCGCAACACGTACTTAGCGGTGGCCGCGTTCGCTATATTGGAGTAGCCGCCATGGGCCGTGGACCGGATACCCGAGTAAGTCCTAACCCGGAATTGATAACTGGTATCCGGTTTCAGTCCCCCCGCAATAAACTGCGCGGCCGAACCGTCTTGCGGGTCGATATAAGTGGGCTCGGTCACCCAGTAAGGAATACCATTGGACGGCGGGTTGTAGACATGGGCGCCCGTGGGGTCGCTGATATTGCAAGTGCCGTTGCGGATGCGAACGGTGTTGTCGCACTGGTAGCCGCCCGCCACCGGTATAGGCTTCAGTTCCTGCCACGAGGCGTAGCAACTATCGGCGTCCGAGTGAATCTCCACCAGATAGCCATAGCCCGGATTGGACACCGCCCCCCAGGTCAGATTGATCTGGTTGGGCCCTTTCGCCGTGGCGGTGATGGCAGTCACACCCAGCGGAGGAGCCTGCGCCAGCAGAGCGCCCGCGCAGCCGAAGAGCGTCGAAAACATCCAGCGGCCCTGCATCATGTTCATATCGACAATTGTCCTACGGAGCCGTGACCGTTAGGGAGCGGTCGCTGAACCGGCATCTCCCGTGGGTTACCCTGGATGTACCGTTTTCGCTCATGGACGACGCAACTGGGAAGCCCCGTTCCGCTCTCGAAGGACTGCGTGTCCTGGATTTTTCCCACGCGCTGGCGGGCCCCTACTGCACCCTGCTGCTGGCGGATTACGGGGCCGAGATTTTCAAACTGGAGGCGGCGGGCGCGGGCGATATGGGCCGCGGGTGGGGACCCCCATTCGCCGGCGGCGTCGCCAGTTTCTTCCTGGGCTTGAATCGCGGGAAGCAGGGCATCTCAATCGATCTGAAGCGGGCGGAAGGAGTTGAACTCTGCCTGCGCCTGGCGGAGAGGATGGACGTGCTGATCGAAAACTTCCGTCCGGGGACGATGGATCGGCTGGGATTGGGTTACCAGACGGCGCGCCGGCGAAATCCGCGCCTGGTGTATTGCTCCATCTCCGGCTACGGACAGAACGGGCCGGCGCGCGACGAAGCGGCCATGGACCTGGTCGTCCAGGCCTCGAGCGGCCTGCTGAGCATCACCGGGACCAAGGAAGGCGAATCGGTCCGCTGCGGTTACGGCGTGACGGATGTGACCGCCGGGCTATTCGCGGCGATCGGCATCCTGATGGCGCTGCGGGCGCGCGAGAGCACGGGCCGCGGGCAGTTTGTAGACGTCTCCATGCTGGACGGGATGATCTCGGCGATGAGTTCGAACTACGCCAGCTTTCTCGGCGGCAATGTGGTGCCGCGTCCCATGGGAACGGAATTCCCCACGGTGGTTCCCTACCGCGTCTTCCAGGCGAAGGACCGGGGGATTGCTCTGGCGGTGGGCAGCGAGAAACTCTGGGCCGCCTTCTGCCGCGTGATGGGGCGGCCGGATCTGGCCCGCCACCCGGACTACGAATCGAACGCAACCCGCATCCGGCATCGCGAGGCGCTGGAGACGACGCTTGGCGAGATTTTCGGCCGCTACCCCGCCGTGGAATGGCTGGAGAAGTTGCAGGCGGCGGGAATCCCGTGCTCGCTGGTACGGAATTTCCGCGAAGTGGTGGAGCATCCGCAGAGCCAGGTGCGCGAGATGTTCCCGGAGATGGACCACCCCACGGCGGGGAGCCACCGGATTACCGGCGCGCCCGTGAAATTATCGGAAACACCGGGCGGGCCGAAATCGCCGGCGCCGCTTTTGGGACAGCATACGCGGACGGTGCTGAAGGAAGTCCTCGGGCTGGACGATGCGGAGATCGAAGCACTCTTCGCGGCGGGGATTGTGGCTGAATCACGCTGCTACCATTGAGTTCGAGGAAATCTCCATGGGACGGGTGACGGGGCTGCGGTGCGTTCTTTGCGGACGAACCTATTCGACCCGAGTTCAGTATACGTGCCCCCGGTGCGGCATCGCCGGCATTCTGGACGTGCAATACGACTACGCCTCGATCGCGCGGGTCCTGACCCGGCGGTGTATGGCAGTGCGCCGCGAAGTGTCGCACTGGCGGTACCTGGAAATGTTGCCGCTGGGGGAGGATGGAGCGCTGCCCGGCCTGGTGGTTGGCGGCACACCTTTGGCGCCGGCGCGGGCGCTGGGCCGTCACGTGGGCATTGGAAAACTGTTTCTGAAAGACGACGGGCGCAATGCCACCGGGTCTCTGAAGGACCGGGCCAGTTCGATCGGCGTAGCCAGGGCGCACGCCCAGCGGAAGAAAATCATCGCCTGCGCCAGCACGGGGAATGCGGCGTCTTCGTGCGCCGGCATGGCGGCCTCCATGGGAATCAAGAGCGTGATTTTTCTGCCGGAACGGGCGCCGGAGCCGAAGGTCACGCAGTTGTTGATTTTCGGAGCCACGGTGCTGCGCGTGCTTGGCAGCTACGAAGACGCGTTTCAGTTGTGTCAGAAGTCTTGCGAGAGGTGGGGCTGGTACAACCGGAACAGCGCCATCAATCCTTACCTGGTGGAAGGCAAGAAGACCGCGGGCCTCGAAATTGCCGAGCAGCTTGGCTGGTCACCGCCGGACTGGGTGGCGGTCTCGGTGGGCGATGGTTGCACCATCGCGGGAGTCTGGAAAGCCTTCCGCGAGTTGCGCCAGCTGGGGCTGATCGCACGCACGCCGCGGATGCTGGGTGTGCAGGCGGCCGGGGCCGCGCCCGTCACCGCGTGTTTCGAGACCGGGGAGGAATTGAAGCCGGTGGCACCACGGACCATCGCGGACAGCATCGCGGTGGGCGTGCCGCGCAACTGGAAGAAAGCCGTGATGGCGGTGAAGGAAGCCGGCGGCACGATGATCAACGTGAGCGACGACGAGATCCTGGACGCGATCGGGTACACGGGCAGGCTGGCGGGCGTCTTCGCCGAACCAGCCGCGGCAACGGCGGTGGCCGGATTACGGAAGGCGGTCGCGGAAGGCATGGTGAGCCGGCGCGCCACCGCGGTTGCGCTGATCACCGGCAACGGGTTGAAAGACGTGCAATCGGCTCGCGCTGCCGCCGGCCGGCCGTTCGAAATCTCGCCGGATGGTTCGGGTTTGGAAGAGATATTAAAGGAGCGGAAGGTGATTGGGTAGGGCATGCTTGGGCATGCTTATAGTCCGGCTGACCGCGTGCGCACTGCGTACAAAGAGGAGTGCGTGAGAATGAAGAGGGTTCGGCGATCCTGGGCGCCGAAAACCAGGTCGAGCGGACGCTCGGGTACCCGGATCGTATCGATCGGTCTTCCCGATGAGTTGTACACGAACACCTGCCCGGCGGCGAGATAGACATTCCCCTGGCTATCCTGGGTGAGGCTCTCTCCACCTTGCTCCGCGAACAGGTGGAGACTCGAAAGAGTCCCATCCGCATTCACGCTGCCGCTGTAAGTCTTCTGCTCCGATTCGTTGGTGACGTAAAATGGCTTTCCGGGAACGGCTTTCACCAGGCCGAACGCCTGCAGAAGGCAGGCGAACTTATATCCGAAATATGGCGGGCCCTGAACCATGGCTTCTTCGCCGGGAATGAACATGGAGCCATCCGGGGAAACGTATTGGTAGGGCTTCGGAGTGGATACCATCTTGGAAAACATCCGATCCAGAGAAACATATTCATAAGTCCCGGCCGAAAGGGTCGTGGTGAAATCGCCGTTCACCCAGTAGTTCACAGGCAGGATTGCCGTCATGCCCGGACGCGCCGCCGAAATCTGCGGCTCCAGAACAGTCATCCGATCTTCCGGCCCATCCGGATTGAAGGAATAAACGGTCATGCCTTTCCCGCCCGAAGAAACGACTATGAGATTGCCCGCCTTGTCGAAAGCGAGATTCACCGGATCGCTGGGATTGTCGCGGACGATGCTGAGATCCTTCCTCTCCGGCGACCACCGGTAAATGCGCTGCCAGTGAGCATCCACGAAATACAACTGGCCGGACGCGTCCACCGCCGCGCCGGAGATGTTGTAGAAACCGCCCGCCAGTTTCTCAGTCGTGGCGCCCGGCGCGAGCACCGGGGATGGCCCGCGGGGCTTTGATGGCGGCTTTGACGGACCGGCCCTGCCGGAGACATCCAGCCATGCGAACTCGCGGTCCCTCACCTCCGCGTGCAGCGTCTGGTCGAAAATGCAGTTTTCGAAAGAGACTTTGCTTGACCGTGTGTACTGGCGGCAGCCCGATTCGTCGCATTGAGCCATGGCGCTGTTACTATCCACATGGACATTGCGGAACCGGATGTCACTCGACTCGTATATCCGAATCGCGTACGGAAAAGGGTGATAACTTCTGACCACCCGGTAGCCGTGATAATTCGCAATGGTTATGTTCTTCGACCGGTTAATGTCGAGTGAAAGAGCGGATGCGCTTTCCTCCCTCTCTCCCTCGGTCTGCAATGCGTAGAGCTCCCAGTTGGCTACCTGGTCCAGTTTGATCTCGGTGCGTACATGATGCTCGCTCGACAGTTCGTATACACGGCCGGGGGTGCTTGTATCGGAGATATAGAGGCCCGCGTCCGCGAACGTGTCCGGCGTCCAGATATTCGCGAAGGTGCCACCGCCGCCATGGGTGATCCACAGGCTGGGATACTGCCCGTCCCAACGTCGATGGGGATCCGGATCGGAGGCAAGATTGGCGCTATACGGGCTCACTCGCTTGCCGTCGGGGCCGTTGGTTCCGTGGCCTCCGAGAAAACGCACGTCATCCATGAGGGAATCCTTGCCGGCCATCCACATGGCGCCCACGGCACGGCTGTTGATACCGCCCGTATACAGACCGATGCCCGTCACAATGTTGTCTCCCCCGCGCGGCGCTTCGAGGAGCGGCCGGGGCGCGCCCGGTCCTTGAAACCCCGGAGTTGAATCGGGAATATCGAACTGGGTCTGGTCCGGATGAAGCCCGATGAGCACGCTGTCGGGCCGAAGCCTGAGGGTGTCGCTGACCACGTAACGGCCGGAAGGAATGTAAAGGACACGATGCTCCGCGATAGCCTTCTGAATGACAGCGGTCTCGTCGGTCGCTCCATCGCCCTTCGCACCAAGGGTTCGCAGATTGACCCATGTCGCGATCGGAGGCATGCCCCTGATGGCGTCCGGCGTGGATGGCGGCATCGTTTTCAACGGCTCGGCATCGTAGCTGGTCTTGATTTCTCCGGTTGCGCCCGGCGCCTGAAGCGTGAGGCCATGCGAAAGGACTTTCACCCGGTATATCTCCCCGGCTCCGGCAAACTGGCGGCCGCTCTCGCGAAAACGTGCAAAGACAGGCACCTGACGGCAGACGATGCTCTCGAGATTAATCTGGGTCATCCGGCTGTTTTCATTGCCGATCAGGATGGCAGGGCCGCTGATGTTTTCAAAGCGCGTGTCTTTTACCCAAAGCTGGTCGGAATACTGAGGGTCGATCGAGATGGCGGTGGGAACATTCCGGAACTCATCGTGGACCAGCGTCAGTCCCGCTTCATTCTCCCGGATCGCCGCCTCGCGCTGGCCGTCGAAAGTCGAGTCGATCAGCGTGAATTGCCAGGCAGCCGATGGCTTGCGCGTCAGGATGCCATATCGGCCGCCGTGAAAATGCAAATCCTCAGCCTCGTTCCCTACATCGTGGAGAGCCGCCAGGCCGGATCCAATCTGGAAATCCATGTGGGCCAGATACCCGTGCTGGGCGACGTGAAAGCGAATTCCGACGGCCGCGGCGTTGTCGCTGCCGATCTCGAAATCGATATTGCTCATCGCGGAATAAAAGGTGCCGGGATTCGCATCCGCGATCGTCTGAACCGGAGGAACCGTTCCGGGGGGCGTCGGCGGCGGCCGAAAAGCCCGCCCCGGGAAGGCCGCGCCGGCCGCCCGCCGGTTCGGCCGGGAACCAGCGAAAAAGAACATATAACCGATCCCCTGCTGGAACCCCGAAGTCTTATCCCCAAGGACGAATACGGGACGTTTCTCGCCATAGCCGATCACGCGCACGCCCGGCCAGACATAAATGGTTCGTGTGACGCGATAGCTGCCCGGCGGAATGAAAAGGATCCCCTCGCCCGTTGTCTCCTGGACTTTGTCGATTGCAGCCTGAATCGCCGCACTATCGTCGGCATTGCCGTCGCCGCGAACGGAAAACCGATCTTGCGTCAGGTAAACCGCGTTCGGATCGTCGAGCCGCGCAGGGTAAAACGATGCCCCACTGGAACGAAAAACGAATCCAAGCACAACAATTCCGAGCACTATGAGTTCTCTCATCGATCACTCCAGAACGATCGCTTGCAGAACGATCGCTCCAGGACCACTGTTATCTGCTTCAGCCTCATTCTAATTCACGGCAGACCCTCGCCGCCGCGGCCGGAAGTGCTGTACAGTGTTAGAAACCATATGAGCAGCCAGGCAGAGATTTGGATCGTTGCGCTCGTGTCCGTGTTGACCGTGAGTGCCTCTTTCGCGGCCGATGGACCGCCCGCATGGGCGTACGGCTTTCCGCCATCGGGTACGCCGGCGGCTCCGGCGGGCCAAGGCGGCCGCGGCGGACAGGCGGCTCCCGACAGCAGCCCGAAACGCCTCGCCGGCAGCAACCTGGAGTTCACTCTGGCGCAGATCCGCGACGGCTTCGGTCCCGCGGACTGGTTTCCGGACGACCACCCTACGATGCCGGAGATCGTCGCGCACGGCCGCCGGCCCGAAGTGCGCGCCTGCGCCTTGTGCCACTATCCGAACGGCAAGGGCCGCGCGGAGAACGCTCCCATCGCTGGTTATCCGGCGGCCTACTTCATCCAGCAGATGAACGATTTCAAAAACGGCAGCCGCAAAAGCGCCGAGCCTCGGAAGGCCAACACGAATGTCATGATCGCGATCGCCAAGGCCATGACCGACGAAGAGATCAAGGCAACCGCCGAGTACTTCGCCGCGATGCCGTGGACCCCGTGGATCAGGGTGGTGGAGACCGGCATGGCGCCCAAGACCCGCATCGCCGGCGGCCTGTTCCTCGCCCTCGAAGGCAGCGAAAAGGAACCGATCGGCAGGCGCATTATGGAAGTGCCGGAAAACACCGAAGCCTCCGAGACGTACCGCGACCCGCGCTCGGGCTTCATCGCCTACGCGCCCGCGGGCAGCATCAAAAAAGGTGAGGCTCTGGTGACTTCGGGCGGCGGCAAGACTCTCGCGTGCGGCGCTTGCCACGGCGCGGATTTGAAAGGCCTGGGCCCGGTTCCGGGAATTGCCGGCCGGTCGCCCAGCTACCTCGTTCGTCAGATGTACGACATGCAGGCGGGTGCCCGCAAGGGCGTGTGGACCCCCCTCATGACGAAGGTGGTGACCCAGCTCAGCGAAGACGACATGCTGGAGATCGCCGCTTATACGGCCTCGCTCAAGCCCTGACGAGCGCGTCAGATCCACTCCCGGTTACGTCAAAAAAACGATGATCGCCGGCGTTCCGACATCCGTATACTGGCCGGTGAACGCCAGCGCTCCGGTCTGGCGGTTCACCCGAAACGCAGCGATAGCGTCGGCTCGCTGATTACAGGAGTAGAGAAAGTTACCCGAAGGATCGATGTTGAAACTGCGGGGATAGTCCCCGCGCGTCCATTCCTCGCCGGCGAAGGTTAAGGTTCCTGCCGGACCGATGGAGAACCACGCGATGCTGTCGTGCAGCCGATTGGCCGCGTACAGGAATTTTCCATCGGCCGGGATCATCACCTCCGACGTGAAATCCGTGCCGCGGAATCCCTTGGGCAGGGTGGAGATGGTCTGCTTGGCGGTCAGCCTTCCCTGCGTGGCGTCGTAATCGAAGGCGATCAGCGTGGAAGCCTCTTCCTGCAGCGAATACATCCAGCGGCCATTCGGATGAAACGTGAAGTGCCGAGGTCCGTCTCCAGGGGGCACGGACACCGAGGCTGGATTGTTCGGCGCCAACGTCCCTTTCCGGGCATCGAACTTCCAGATCAGGATCTGGTCCGTGCCCAGATCCGTGGACAGAACGAACCGGCCGGAGGGATCCGACTGCACCATGTGCGCGTGCGGGCGATCGTGTCCGCTGATGGCAAAGCTGCCGGGAGGGGCGCTGGCCGAGTGGGCGGGGCCTACCGGACCCGTGTCATGTTTGACGTCGGTGGCGGCGCCGAGCGAGCCGTTCGGCAGGATGGGGAGAACGGCAATGGTTCCCCCGGCATAGTTGGCCACCAGAACGTATCGGCCGGTGGGATGCACACTCAAATGCGCCGGTCCGGCGCCTTGCGAGCTGACTGTGTTGAGCGGCGTGAGGCGCCCCGAAGAACGGTCGATGGAATAGGCGCTCACCGAACCGGAACCGGCGGGCTGATACGTGTCGACCTCATTGGCGGAGTAGAGATGGGTTCGGGAGGGATCGAAAGCCAGCCAAGCCGGATTGGCGTCGCTGGCGAAGACTTCGCGCAGGGTGAGCGCACCCGTGGACTGGTTTAACTGAAACAGATTGATGCCCTTGCCATTGCCTTTACTGCCTTCCGGTCCTTTGGGGGAACTATAGGTGCCGACGTAGGCCAGAACGGTGTCCGCTCCCCACGCCGGGAGGACGGCGGCGAAGGCCGTGGCGGTCTCGAGGAATCTGCGGCGATGCATCGTGCTTGCCTGGCTTCCTCGGGTACAGTGCAGTATCTCCACCTTGCGATTATACTGTACCCACGGGCCGCACCTTACTGCTCTTAATCGAATGCGCAACGCGCTTATCTACTTGACAACAGCAGGCGGATAGGCCGTACCCAACAACGACTTAACATCAACGCCATTGCGCGCCTGCTGAATGAGCGCCAGATTGCGACACGGACGGGCAAAGGCCTGGGGAAGCTCAGGGATGTGTTCCGACGGTACGCCAGCCAACCGGTAGGGCGGGTGATCGAAGTGATCAATCCAATCCTGCGGGGGTGGCTGAACTACTTTGCGGTGGGGCATTCGAGCCGGTGCTTTTCGTTTATCGAAGACTGGGTAGAAAAGAAGATACGGCGCCATCTGATGCGTGCCCGGAAGCGCAACGGGGCAAAGTAATTGCTCCGCCGTGTGTTCCCCTACCCCCAGCCTCCAAGACCCGCCCGCCCATCATCCCCAGCCGCCCGCCCATCGGCTTCGCAGCGTCACGTAGGGGCTTGGTTAGTGGCTCCGGCCCTATGGCTGGTTGGCGTGGGGTACGGCGCTGTTTTCGTCAAAATACCCTGTTCCGGGTATTCTCCCCGGCGCGCCCGCCACGTACGATTAGATCGGGAAGTGACGTCGAGGCTGTACTCTTGGGGCTGTTGAACCACCGAAAATGGAATTCTCTCCGACGCAGCATGACGCGGTATCCGCCCCGAACGGAGTGCAACCTCTCCCGCCTGCAATCCTCGCCGCCATCCGGCAGTTCGATACCTGCACCATTGCCAATGCCATCGAGCAGTGCCGGGTTCGCTTGCGCAACGAAGGATTCACCCGGCCCGGCCTGCAAGTGTGTACCGGCGGCTCGCCGCGCCTCCTCGGTTATGCAGGCACCTGCCGGGTGCGGTCCGCGGACCCGCCGATGTCGGGCAACGCCTATGTCGATCGCACCGATTGGTGGGAGACCATCGGGGTGCTTCCGGTCCCTCGTATTATGGTCATCCAGGATCTGGACGCAGCCGCCGGCGGCGCCTCGATCGTCGGTGAAGTGCACGCCGCGATTCTCAAAGCCTTCCACTGCGAAGGCGTGATTACCAATGGAGCTGTACGCGATATCCCCGCAGTGAGCCGAATGGAGTTCCCGATGTTCGCTGCGGCCGTGTCGGTTTCCCACGCCTACATGCACATTGTCGATTTCGGGGCCCCGGTCGAAATCTTCGGGCTTACGGTTCAAGCCGGAGACCTGCTGTACGCAGATGTCCACGGAGTGGTCTCCATTCCGCTCGATATTGCCGCGCGCATTCCCGAGGCGGCATCCGAAATTCGCGCCGGGGAGCAGGAGATTATCGACCTCTGCCAATCGCCCGGATTCTCCCTGGAAAAACTCTTGAAAGCCGTCCAGCCCAAGCCATGAAGACCATCATGCGGAACGTTGTTTCCAAGCCCCATGCCCTGCTGTTCGTCCTCGCAGCGGCGTACCTGACCGCTTCCTGTTCGAAGCACGAGACCGTGCAGGCCGGCAATGCCAGGGCGGCCGATGTCCCCACCGTAGCCGTCGCCAAGGCGTCCACCGAGGATATGTCGCGCGGCCTGATGTTGACTGCCGAATTCAAGCCGTACCAGGAAGTCGACGTGATGGCGAAGGTCGCCGGATTTATTAAGGAGATCGGCGTCGATGTCGGCGATCGCGTGAATCAAGGCCAGCTTTTGGCCACCCTGGAGATTCCCGAAATGGGCGACGACTTGAGGCGGGCCGATGCAGCCGTCGTGCGCGCCCGGGCGGAAGTCACCCGCGCCCAGGATGAACAGCGCCGCGCGGAGTCCGTTCACAGCATCGCTCATCTCTCGTTTCAGCGCCTCGCCACAGTGGCGGAAAAAAAGCCCGGCCTGGTCGCGCAGCAGGAGATCGATGAAGCCCAGAGCAGGGATCTGGTCACCGAAGCGCAGGTTTCCGCCACCAAATCGGCCCTGGCCGCGGCCCAGGAACAGGTGAACGTCAACGCAGCCGACACGCAGAAAGTGAAGACTTTGATGGACTACACGCGGGTTACGGCGCCGTTCACCGGGGTTGTCACCAGGCGGTATGCGGACACCGGTTCCATGATCCAGGCCGGGACGGCCTCGCAGACGCAGGCCATGCCGGTCGTCAAGCTTTCCCAGAACAGCCGGCTGCGCCTGATCCTGCCGGTACCGGAATCCGCCGTCCCCACCGTGCACATCGGCCAACAGGTAGAGGTCAGGGTTCCCACGTTGAACCGCAGTTTCCCGGGCAAGGTTGAGCGCTTCGCGGAGAAAGTTTCCATGGCCACTCGAACCATGGACACGGAGGTAGACGTTCTCAACCCGAGCCTCATCCTGATACCCGGAATGTATGCCGAGGTGAACCTCACGCTGGTTCGCCGCAACAAGGTTCTGGCCATCCCGGTCATCGCGGTGGACCTGGACAGCAACTCCGATTCGCAGCCCGGCGCCGCGCCCACCGGACAGGTCCTGATCGTTACGCCCAACAATCGCGTCGAGAAACGAAGGGTGACGCTCGGCATCGAGACGTCCAACAATGTCGAGGTCCGATCCGGCCTCAATGAAGGCGACAGCGTTGTGTTGAGTGGCCGGTCCACTCTGCAACCGGGCCAGGAAGTGCGGCCCAAAGTCACCGCCATGACTGCCAAGACTTTATAGAAATCATCGCAGGAACTTTATTCCCATGTCGGCCTTCGCCATCCGCAATCCGTATTTCATTGTCGTCATCTGTCTGTTCATCGCGGTCGTGGGCGTGACCAGTCTCGCCCGCATGCCCATCGACATGTTCCCCTCGATGAACATTCCGGTGGTGGTCGTGGCTACCTTCTACTCCGGCATGCCGCCCGAACAGATCGAGACCGATATCACCAGCCGGTTCGAACGATTCTTCACTCTCGGCAGCGGCATCGAGCACATCGAATCGCGCTCCCTTCCGGGTGTGAGCGTCATCAAAGTCTACTTCCAGCCGGGAACCAATCCGGACTCGGCGGTGACCACCATCTCCAATCTCGCCATGGCCCAGTTGCGCCGGCTTCCCCCCGGCACATTGCCGCCGGTGGTGCTGAAGTTCGATGCTTCAAGCCTTCCGGTATGCCTGGTGACTTTCAAAGGCGAGGGGCTGAATGAGACCTCGCTCCGCGATCTGGCGCAGTTTCAGGTGCGCAACCAGATCGCCAGCGTCCCTGGCGCCAGCGTGCCCCAGCCTTTCGGCGGGCGCTACCGCCAGATCATGGTCTACGCGGACCCCTACAAACTGGAAGCTCACCAGTTGAGCCTCATGGACGTGGTCCGTTCCCTGAATAACTCCAACCTGATTCTGCCGGCGGGCGACGTGCAACTCGGCATGTTGGATTACAACATCTACACCAACAGCCAGTTGCGCACCGTCAACGAGATCGACAATCTCCCCGTCAAGACCGTCGGTCAGTCGCCGGTCCGCGTTTCCGATATCGGCTACGCCAAGGACGCGCAGCAGATCCAGACCAACCTGGTGCGGGTCGATGGCCAGCCCTCGGTGTACTTGCCGGTGCTCAAGCAGGGCGGAGACACCAACACGATTGCGGTAGTGGACGGCATCAAAGCCGCCGTCGAGCACCTGGTCGACGTTCCCAAAGATCTCGTCAGCAAGGTGGTCTTCGATCAATCCATCTTCGTGAAAACCGCCATTGAGACGCTGCTCCACGAAGGCGCGATCGGCCTCCTCCTGACGTCGATCATGATCCTGATCTTCCTCGGAAGCATGCGGGCCACGGTGGCCGTGTTCTTCTCGATTCCGCTCTCCGCCCTGGCGGCCTTCATCGCTCTTTCCATGGGCGGCGGTTCCATCAACAGCATGGTGCTGGGCGGACTCGCGCTTGCTTTCTCCCGCCTGATTGATAACTCCGTGGTGGTGCTGGAGAACATCTATCGCCACCTGGAGCTCGGCGAAAGTCCGGCGGTTGCCGCGGAGAAAGGCGGACGCGAAGTGGCGCTGCCCGTATTGTCCGCAACATTGACGACGGTGGTAGTGTTCTTCCCGGTCACGTTCCTTTATGGCGTCAGCAAGTTCCTCTTCTCCGCGCTCGCGCTCGCCGTGGTGCTGTCACTGTTTGCGTCCTTCGCGGTGGCGATGACGGTGGTGCCGCTCTTCTGCGCTCGTTTCATCAAAGCTCCGGCACATCACGGCACTCCATCGTCCGAACAAGAGGTGACGACAGACCACCCGCGGTCGCGCCGCGGTTTCGGCGAACGCTTCAACGTCTGGTTCAACAACCGCTTCGAGAGCTTCCTCCGCTTCTACGACCGCATCGTTGCCGGAATTCTGCGATGGCCCGTCGCCACGCTCGCCGGATTCGGCGTTGCCTTCGCGG
>Ga0080027_10000791_pt1 | contig 13197 bp, 12 predicted proteins | sample OrgsoiDNA2013046_FD_70962 | JGI IMG/M metagenome (GOLD analysis project Ga0080027, IMG submission 70962) | Permafrost soil microbial communities from the Arctic, to analyse light accelerated degradation of dissolved organic matter (DOM) -... | ecosystem: Environmental > Terrestrial > Soil >... | reverse complement strand
AAGTATCCCGAACGCAACTGGAGCGTGAGCGGCAAAGTGCAAACTCCCACTGGCTTGGTGGAGGACAACATTCCTGAAGACCAGGCGCTCGTGCTCAACACTCCGCAGGGACTGGTTGTGGTTACGGGCTGCGGACACGCCGGTATCGTCAACATCCTGACTTACGCTTCAGCACAATTTCCCAGCGAACCGGTTTATGGGATTGTCGGCGGCCTGCATCTCTTCCCCGCGACAGATGATCAACTGAACTGGACTGGCGACAAGCTCAAAGAATTTAAAGTCGCCAACCTCATGGGCGCTCACTGCACCGGCATTGAAGCCGTGTACCACCTGCGCGATCGCATCGGACTCACTCGCAAGACGGCCGTCGTAGGCAGCGTGGGATCGACTTTTACCCTGACGGAAGGTATCCATCCCGGTTCGCTCGCCAAGTGATTACCGGCTAATGGATTTTCAAATCTATGGCGGTCGCAAATGGTCCGCTGCGCCCACTCAATTAAGACGAGTGCTGACCAGTGCGCTAGTGGGATGACTGCGCTTTAGCCGCGGCCTCCAACGCTTCTGCCAGATCTTTATGCTCCGCCAGAATCTCCCGCATGATTGACCCGCCCTTTTCCTTTCCCCAGGCTTGGCCCAGCTCCTGCAATTCACTGCTCATCTTCGGCATTGTGGAAGCAAATTTCTGGCCCACTGGAGTCTCATAAAATTTGATCAGTTCTTTGATGTCGGTTGCGGAGTAATACTTGTCGTAAACGGGAATTGCCAAGTCAATAAAATGATCCAGGTCGAGTTGCGTTTTCAATTTCTCAAAAAATAAGTCCACCAGCTTTTCTCGATATTCGCCCGGTGGCAGTGCTTTTGTCATGATCGGGCGGATACTGGTGGCCATGGAATCCATCGTTGACTGCATTACCTTCTTGCTGCCGGAGAGCTCCAGCAGGTGGCGGATATCCTTTTCCTTGGCTGAATCAAGTTTTTGCTGTCCGACGGCTGGACTATTGGGGGTTTGGCTTGCACCCGCAGGTGTCTGGGAAGAAGGACTTTGCGCCACTGCGGTCGCCGCAAAAAAGACGATCGCAAAAAGTGCAATCACTGCCTGAAAAGCTTTCAATTCCGGCCTCCACTGAAAAGTAGCGGCTATCTTACAGCAACCAGAAACTGGCCAAACCAGAAGTGAGAACATTGCTTAGTGTGTCCGCCTGCTTTTCTCCCGGCTCAGCGCCTTCTGCAAAGCCACCACTGCTTTGGCGACGTACTCTCGCTCCGTGGCTGACAATGACTCCAGATGACTGGCCAGGAACTGCACTCGCAGTTTGCGGCCTTTTTGCAGAATGCTGGTTCCCTTCTGCGTGGCTTCAATAACGATTGCCCTGCGGTCGGCTGGATTGGCCGACCGTCTCGCCAGCCCGCCAGCCTCCAGGCCATCCACAATGCGGCTCATGGTGGGAGGACGCACCTGCTCAGCCCGCGCCAGTTCGTTCAGCGAAAGCGGCCCTACAAACACGATCACCGATAGCGCCGATAGCTGGGCCGGCCCGACACCACTCCTGGCGTCCTGCACGCGGACCAGCCTGAGCAGGTGGATGGCCGTGCTGTGTAGCCGGTCCGCCAGCATTTCCACTTCGGGTTCATTCCTCTTGCGTAACGTTGTTCTGCGCGGCATGCCCAATTCCTGAATCATTAGCTAGGCTAACTATTTTCTTGACAGGAGATGCTCCCCTCTCTTTTAATTAGCCATGCTAACTATACAGCCTGCCAAGGAGATCCTGCCATGCCGCTGCAACTGACTCGCATTGTGAGCGTGATGCTGGGAGTCCAGGACCTGGAAGCTTCCACGCGCTTCTATACGGAAACCCTGGGCTTGAAAGCCACGCTGCAATCGCCGTTTATCGTCCTGCTGGATGCCGGCTCTGTGATCCTGGGCTTAAGCCCGGGTCTCGCCAGAATGGCGGCCCAACCCGCCGGCCAGAAGAGCGAAGACCAAAAGATCGAAGACCAAAAGATCAATGGCGCCACGGAAGTCTCGTTCGCCGTGGATAACATTCGCTCGGCCCATGCTGATTTACAGAATTTGGGCGTGACTTTCCTCAACGATCCCCGGCAGGTAACGGACAAGGAATTTGCCGCACACTTCCGCGATCCCGATGGCCACTTGCTCTCCATCTTCGGGCCTGAGGCTTAGGGTGTCCGCCAGACCACTAGCCGATTTAGGTGTTTTTGGCCGCTTTGGGGTGTACTATTGCCTATTAGCGGATTGGCTGAGCCACAACCTCAACGGTGGATCGGAGTACCATGGCGGCAAGAAATAGTACGGAAGCAGTAGTCTCTGGCGTGGCTGAGCGCCACGGCGCGGTCTTTACTGCCCTGCGAAAGATTCTCAAGCTCTATGAAGGCGACTTGGCGGTCAAGACTGACAAGCCGGGAAACTGCTATCTGGAAACTCGCTCAGGCAGCATCAACGGCAGACCGCTCTTTTTTGCTGCCGCGAAGGTGAAAAAGAACTACGTAAGCTTCTATCTCCCTTCTTTGTATATGTTTCCTGACCTTTCCAACCGGATCTCCCCTGGCCTCAAGCGCCTGATGCAGGGCCAATCCTGCTTCAATTTGACGGTGCTCGACAATGATTGCGTGAATGAACTTGAGCAGTTGACGCAAGCAGGGTTCCAAAGACTGAAGGTTGAAGCCCTTCTTTAAGGCGAAATCCCGACCTCGACGATCCTGAAATTGCACCTTCGCGCCTGTAATGTCTTCGTCCATACGGCCAATAAGCTGGTATGATGAGGTATGTCCACACAGAATGATTCCAAAGCCGAATTGCTCAACAAAACTGCCGATTTCTACCGTCGTTCGCTTGCAGACTACGGCCAATTTACCAAAACCGAGCGTAAGCCACGGACAAAGAAGCAGTTGCAACAGCGCCTGGATACAATCCTCCAAGAAATTGACACCCTGAAGGCCACTCCCGCTGTTTGATTTTCGTTCCTGATCCCCTGAAGGAACATCCCGTTTTTTCCTGATGTGAAGCTGCTCGCCGTCAACTGCGGCCGACGGGCAACGAATGGGGAAGGCAACGGCTCGATTCATTGCTGCATGTAACATCGGAAGGTCTCTTGGCTAGCCATAACAATTACGATCATCTCGGTAATCCCCTTGATCCACGTCTGGTGGATGAAGACGACTTGATCATCGAAGATGATGCGCCTGTCCTGCAGGGCGAAGCTGATGAAATTGCCGCCGACGGCGATTTCGACGATATCATGTCAACCCTCAGCCATGAGGGCATCGATCTCCAGGATGGAGAGATGTCTCTGGCGCGTGGACGCAAGATTGACCCCGCCCTGGACGAAGAAGGCGAAGAAGTCGATCTCAGGATTGTCCCGGAATTAGCTGAAAAGAGCACCGACCCTGTGCGCATCTACCTGCGCGAAATGGGTTCCGTGCCGCTTCTTACCCGTGAAGGTGAAGTTGAGATTGCCCGGCGTTTTGAACGCGGACACCTGCGCGTGCTCAAGGCTGTCTCGCGCAGCCGTGTGGCCATCAAGGAAATCATTGCCATCGGCAAAGACCTGGACAGTGGCGTTCGCTCCATCAAAGAGATCGTGATGTTTGATGAAGAAGAAGTCACCGAGGAGATTTCCGAAGCGCGCACTAAAGCCACCATCGCGAAAATCAGGGAGATGGCTGCCCATCACGAGAAGACATCCAAGCTGGAAGAAAAGCTTGATGCCATCAGCCCCAAGAAAAATCCCAAACAGCATATTCGGGCGCGCTGGAAACTCGCGCGCACTCATGTAGCCGTTTCCAAAATCATCCGCGGCATTCGCTACACCCATGCGGAACGCAAACGGTTGATTGAAAAAGTTACCTCCATCGCCGAGCAGATGCGTACCATGGACCGCCATATTCGCGGCATGGAAAAGAAACTGGCCGGAGCGCGTAGTGAACAGCAGCGGACCGATTACAAGCAGCAGCAGAAACATCTCAATGCCGACCTGAAAAAACTGGAAGAGGAAAATCGCGCTGGCGTGCAGGAGATGAGCCGCACGCAGCGGGAGATTATCCAGGGCAACATGGATGCCGAGCACGCCAAGCGTGAACTGGTGGAAGCCAATCTTCGTCTGGTGGTCTCGGTCTCAAAGAAATATAACAACCGCGGCCTGCAATTCCTGGATCTGATCCAGGAAGGCAACATGGGGCTCATGAAAGCCGTGGACAAGTTTGATTACCGCCGTGGCTACAAGTTCTCCACCTACGCAACCTGGTGGATTCGCCAGGCCGTTACACGCGCCATTGCTGACCAGGCCCGCACCATCCGCGTTCCTGTGCACATGATTGAAGTCATCAACAAACTGGTTCGCGCTACTCGCCAACTGGTGCAGGAACTCGGCCGTGAACCGCTGATTGAAGAGATTGCCCAGCGTCTCGACATTCCCGTTTCCCGCGTGCGCAAAGCGCAGAAGATCGCACAGCAGCCTATCTCGCTGGAAACGCCCGTGGGCGAAGAAGACGGCTCGCACCTGATCGACTTCATCCAGGACAACACTCGTGTCTCGCCGTCTGAAGCCATGATCCGTGTCAACCTTCAGGAGCAGACAGCGCAGGTTCTCCGAACGCTGAACCCGCGCGAAGAGAAGATCATCCGCATGCGCTTTGGACTGGAAGACGGCTCAGAACACACGCTGGAAGAAGTGGGCCAGAGCTTCCAGGTAACTCGTGAGCGCATCCGCCAGATTGAAGCCAAGGCACTCCGTAAACTGCGCCATCCAACCCGTTCACGCAAACTTCGTGCCTTTATGGACAAGGACAGCAACAACTTCGATTAGCCCTGATCTTGTTCTCAAAATTCGAACAAAAAACAACCGGGAGACAATCAGTCTCCCGGTTTCGTTATTGCAGCCCGCACCGCGTTAACGAGGTGTACTTTAATGAAGTGAATTCCTGAAAAATGAGTTGACTTTGAAATTCATTCACGCTCTTTATATTTATCGGCGGCTGATTTGGCCGGATTAGCGATCCGCTATTTTTTAAACCTGAAGTAGGAGTTTCTACGCTGCACACGGTCCTTGTGTCGCGATGTGCTTTCTTATTCGCGCTTCGTCGCGCTGGTTCCCTGCATTACAAACTTCATAAAATCTGATTCCGCTAGACGAGATGGATGCACCTCACCGCCAAGTCCAAAGAAACGGCAAAAGCTCATGATCAGCGGACGCCAGCGCACAGGGTCAATGTGCGGACGCGGGCCATCGTTCACAAGCAGCGCTTCATCTACATGTAGCTTTGTAACGTGGACTTCAAAAGCATTGGCGCTTACGTTCTTGCCGAATGGGCGAACATCATGCACAATGCCCTCCATCTGCACTGGACATTCACGTACCCGCGGCGGCGCCACCGTCTCTGATGGATGTGCCGTGAACTCCGCCGTGCCAAACTTGTTGGCTTCATAGCGATAGCCCCATTGCAGCTTCTTTTCCGGCACAGGATTCTTTCCCGTCGTCAGCGCCAGTCTGTCCACGGCCGTCACCTGATCTTCTGACGGCAGGTTGATTACGCACTCGCGCGTGCGAATCAGATTGTCTGACGTTTGCCCCATCTGTCCCAGGCCCAGCATACAGCTCCAGCCCAGCCACCACGCGGATGACATCGGCGCCAGGTTCGCTGAACCATCCGGATTCAACGTACTGATTAAGGCAACCGGAGTGCCGAAATAGAGAATGGTCGGCTCAATGGTCTTGTGGATCGGCCTCTTGAGTTCAATGGTCGTATGCATGCGTTGAAGATACGGCAGCCGCACGCGACCCACTATCCGGATATTGCTCTCAAAATAAAATGATTTACAGGCACAGAATTGGAGTTGTTGGTTCTTAGCATTGCTTGTTGCTTCTTTGCATGAATCGCGGGGTTTTTGTTTTAGTCTCTTTGTTATGCAAGACCTCACCCGTAATAACAGTCCCACTCTGCCTCCTCTGCCTGCGCCCGCAGGTATCACTGCGATTGGAGTGTTCTGGTTTTTCGGCGCAGTCATGGCTTCTTACGCTTGCGTCACCCTGCTCTGGCCGGGAACCGTACTTGACCGGCTGTGGAGACTTAATACCAGCGCCCATGTAGATCTCCTGCTGATGGGTCCGGCCATTGGCATCCTGTTTCTTGTCCTTTGTGCCGCGCTCGTAGCTGCCGGGATCGGTTGGACAAAACGACGGGCGTGGGGATGGACCCTTGGAGTAATTCTGCTGGGAACACAGGTCACTGGAGACCTGCTCAGCGCGGCCATGGGTGAATACCTGCGAGGCGGAACCGGCGTGCTGATTGCAGGATCGTTGTTGTTCTATCTTTTTCGGCCCAGAGTGAAACAGGCTTTCGCCATGCCTGCCATGTCTGGAGCGTCACAGCGCTGAGACTCTGCTCGGTGGTAAACTTTCGCGTATGGCTACCAGAAAGAACAAGAAGCGCTCTCTAGTCAAAAAAACAGCCGCAAAGTCTTCACGGGTGAAAGCTAAACCTGTCGCCAAAAAAGCGGCCCGCAAAAAACCTGCTGCCAGGCAAAAAGCAGCTCCGAAGAAGAAATCAGCCATCAGCAAATCGCCTGCGAAAAAGAAGTCGCTTGCAGGAAAGAAGACCTCTGCAAAACGCGCCATGGCTAAAAAGACAGCCGCTGGAAAGAAGCCGGCCAAAGCGACAGGACGGCAAAGCCGCAGCTTTTCGGTGGATACCATTGAACTCCAGGAAGAGCGTTCACGCTCCGCGGGGCAGTCAGGAGATTTGCAGGGTCTGTCCGGGCGAAAAGGCGCAGCTTCCGAAAGTGTTGACGAGTTGCTGGAAGAAGGAAATTCCTTTGAAGCCGGCATCGTCTCCGGTGTGGAAGAAGCGGGTGACGACGAAGAAAAGGAAATCCGTACGCGTGAAGTACCGGAAGATGACGTCCCGGAAGAATATCTGGATAACGATTAATCGCTCTCTGCTTGCGGCACGACTCCATCGGGATCGTGCCGGGTCTTCACGCGGCTTTTCGACAAAATGGCGCGCGCTGATAAGCTCACGCCGTTCCAAGATTTCCGTAACGCGGCGTCTGGCTATCCGCAGCCACCCCATTTAGATTGGATGGGTGAAACAAAACGCGATGAAATCCCGATCCCGTCAAACACCTCTGCTGATCGCATTTATCTTCCTCTCCATCATGCTGTCGCCCATTCGAGCCTCAGCCCAGAAGGCTGCTGCTGCATCGAAGCCGCCGGCCGCACAACTCGATCGCCAGAAGGCCGCGCAATCCACCCCGCAGACTGACTACCTTAAACAGCTCAACTCATCCCTCCAGACGCTGGTGGCCAAGGTTGCTCCGGCAGTGGTTGAGGTACATGTGGAAAGCTTCGGCCCTGTCGAAGACAGCCAGGGAGAACGAGCCGCCGTAGTGGAACGGCAGACCAAACTGGGCTCGGGAGTCATCATCGATCCCACCGGATATATCGTTACGAACGCTCACGTGATCTCGAATGCGCGGACGGTCAGCGTCGTGGTTCTGCCCATGGCCAAAGACACCGGCGAAGCCGGTGGTGATCCCGTAACATACACGGCGCGCATTGTGGGCTCACACAAAGAAACCGACCTGGCGCTGCTCAAGATTGAAGCCACGGGTCTGCCCTACTTACCTATTGACGCGAAACATCCCATTCACCAGGGCCAGATCGCGCTTGCACTGGGAAATCCTGAAGGCTTTGGTAATTCTGTTTCCATGGGCGTAGTCAGCGCGGTGGACCGGCAGCCTGATCCCAAACTTCCGATGGTGTTCATCCAGACTGACGCTCCCATCAATCCAGGCAACAGCGGCGGCCCGCTCATTGACGTAGATGGCTACATGATCGGCATCAACACCTTCATCATCACCTCCGGAGGAGGTAGTGAAGGACTTGGCTTTGCCATTCCTGCGCGCGTTGTGGCCTTTGTGGTCGATAAGCTGCGGCGATTCGGTCACGTCGATCGCAGCGAGATCGGCGCCGCGTCGGCCGCCATTACTCCCACTCTGGCCAAAGGCCTCCAGCTCCCCGTGAGCACTGGCGTGATCGTGGTAGATGTTAAGCCCGGCGGACCCGCTGAAGTCGCAGGTCTTCAGATCAGTGACATTGTCACCGCCGTCGATGGCAAGCCCATTCATTCACTGCCGCAACTGGTGGGCAGTCTGTACCTGCATCCGACCAACGAATTGATGAAACTCGAGGTGTTGCGCGGAAAAGAAAAAGTCATGCTCAGCGTGCCGGTAACGTCAGAGAAGCATGACATGGACCAGTTGATCGACATGATCGATCCGCAGAAGAATACAGTGCGCCGGTTGGGTGTGTTGGCCATTGACGTGGACGGACACATTTTGACCCTGCTGCCTGAGATGCGCATAAGTTCAGGTGTTGTCGTAGTGGCCGATACGTATCGCGGTCGCGCCGCCGAAATCGGCCTGCGTCCCGGTGACATTATCCATTTCCTGAACCGCAAGCCGATTACGAACCTTGCCGACCTGCATAGAGAAATCATGGCGCTTCACCCCGGGGACGCATGCGTGCTCCAGGTGGAACGCAGTGATGGAATGGACTATGTCGCATTCGAACTTGAGTAAGTCGAGGCGGTTGAGCGAACTCGGAGCTGGCGACTGAGCGAAGGCACTTAGGCGTTCGGAAAAGTGCATCAATACGTTAGCTACTCATTTCGCATGAGTACTGTCAGAGGCGTCGCGCCGACCGGTGGGAGTGAGTTAACCAGAAAGCGCTTGCCATCGGCTGACACAGCGTATTGGAACATGACGAACCGCGAGCCAACAATGCGCGTCTGGAAAAGCGCATGAGGAACCCCCGCCACCAGTTTGCCTTGCGAGGTATCGATGGAAACCGCCATGAGTTTCTTGTCGGGACTGATGTAAAAGATTTCTTTTCCGTCCCCGCTCCAGCGAGCCTGCGCGCCGCCGTGATTCGAGACCTGGATCTGCCTGCCAGGTCCGGGATACGGCGCCACAATTAAATTGAAGCCGCCTGCCTGGGTTCCCGGCTGGGCGAACGCGAACCACTTCTGATCAGGAGAGAACTGGGCCTCGGCGCCGCTGGCAAAGTCCTTGCTCGAACGGCTTCCCAGGTCATAAACCTTGAGCTCGGGTAGCCCGTTCTGGAAATCCATGTAAACGATGGAGCGGCCATCACGTGACCAGTCGTTGGGAATCAGATTACGACCCTCCAACAGCCGCTGCGGTTTACCCGAACCATCTGCAGCGACGGTGGCCAGATAGGAACCCTTGGCATCACTGGTTCCGTACACTACGGTCTTGCCGTTCGGCGACAGGACGGGAAACACGTCAGCGCCGCCATCAGACAAGCGGACGCTTGTGCCGCGGGCAAAATCGTAAACACGAATGTAGCGTTTGCCCGTACCCTCATCATCGGATGAGAGCGCCACCAGAGCGGAGTCGCCGGAAAGAGATGGATCGCGATAGCCAGTCGCCGGCAGTCCGTCCAACTCCTTTCCTGTGCGGTCAACCCACGAGAAACGAGCGACGCTGTCGCCGGCCGATTGGAAAACCACCACACCATTGTCAGACACCGAGAACCCTGCGTGAGAAAACGCAAGTTCCTGTTCCAGTTCCTGCGAAACAATTGGTTCGGCTGGGGCTGTTGTCTGTAGCCGTTCAAGATCATACGGCTGGGCCACCAGGCTGCCCTCGCGGACATAATAGAAACGCCCGGAAGCGAACTGCGTATTCCCGATGATCTCGGAGGAGATCATTTTGCTTTCCATTGAATTCAGCGAGCCGACATAAATGCCATTCGGCGCCGAGTTTGGTCCTGTGCTCCAGTCCACGAAATACAGAAAATGATTCCCATCTGGCAGAAACGCGGGCCATCGATGCGCCTGGTTGCCGACCGAAGCTGTGATCTTCGTAGCCGGCTCAGGTGTGCCCCCTGTTGCTGAAACTTTCATGAGCGGCCCGAAGATGTTGGACGCAAACACAATGGTGCCTTGGTTGTTCCAGGTTCCACCCGAACCTGAAGGAACACTGCAAACAATCCGGCTGCTACCACCGCTCGGATCTATGGTCTTCAGTTTGCCTCCTCCGAAGAATGCAATCTGGCGACTGTCGGGCGACCAGAAGGGATACACGGCGCCTTCGGTACCGTTCAATTCCTGCGCCGTATTCGCCGCCAGTGACCGGATCCACAACGCGGTTCCACCATCCTGCGTGGCAGCTACGAAAGCGAGCTGGCGGCCATCCGGCGAGATCGCGAAATTGTTAGGTACAAAGGAAGTGGGTTGCGGGGGCAGCAGAGAAAGGCGAAGAGCGTGGCGATCCTGAACCCGTGGACTGCGTAACGAAGAAAAGCCAGTCCATGCCAGCAGCATGAAACACACCGCCGCTAGGCCCCAGACGAGCCAGGGGCGTTGCGCCCGTACGGTTTCGGGAGCAGATTCCAACAGCAGCTCCATATCTCCAATGTCACGGAGCCGTCGCTTTGGGTCCTTCTCCAGGCAACGCCGAAGCAGGGGTCGCACTTTGGCCGGAACCTGGTTCCAGTCCGGTTCTTCCTTCAGCACCGCAGATAGCGTGTCAGAGAACGTTTCGCCCTGGAACAACCTTCGCCCCGTGAGCATCTCGTAGAGCACCACGCCAAATGCCCAGATGTCGGTTCGCTTATCCACCGGCTTGCCTTTAGCCTGTTCGGGGCTCATGTACGGCGCCGTACCTACAATCATTCCCGGCTCCGTATTCAGGCCCGTGAAAGTGGATGAAGACGAAGAATCAGAATTCGAATTGCCTTGCAGCACCTTTGCCAGACCAAAATCGAGGACTTTCACGCATCCGTCACTCGTCACTTTGATGTTCGCGGGCTTCAAGTCGCGATGAGTGATTCCCTTTTCGTGTGCGTACTCGATCGCTTCTGCGATCTGACGGGCAATCGGCAGCGCTTCATCCATGGAAATGGCTCCGCCCGCAATGCGATCAGCAAGCGTTGGCCCTTCCACCAACTCGAGGACCAAAGCACGAAGCTCTCCTGTCTCCTGCAGCCCGTAAATGGAGGCAATATGGGAATGGTTCAACGATGCCAATACGCGGGCCTCGCGGCTGAAACGGGCCATTTGCTCGGCGTCACCGGTAAAGGCAGCCGGCAGCACTTTCAGTGCAACATCACGATTGAGCTTGCTGTCCCGGGCACGATACACCTCGCCCATGCCACCACTGCCCAGAAGACCAGCGATTCTGTAAGGCCCTAATGAATCTCCCGCCTTCAATGTGTGTATTTGCTCACCGGCTACCAAGCCGGTTATCTCAGAATTGTCCAGCAGTGGATCCTTGGAATGATGATGACGAAGGAGGGATTTTACATCCCGGTATAAGTCCTCATCACCTTGGCAGGCCTGCGTGAGATAGCTTTCCCGTTCTTCCTCTTTCAGCGCAAGCGCGCGTTGAAAAACGGATTCAACTAACTTCCATCGCAGGTCAGTCATTTCGTTCGCGAGGCTTCCATCTCTCTGCGCAGCCAGGCTTTGGCTAAATTCCAGTCCCGCATCACAGTATTAGGAGAAACTTGAAGTACTTCTGCCGTCTCATGATTCTCCAGGCCACCAAAAAAGCGCAGCTCCACAACTTTTGCTTTTCTGGGATCAACCGCCATCAGCCGGTCCAGGGCCTGGTCCAGCAGCAGGAGATCCGCAGAAACTTCCGGCCCCATGGCCAGCGCTTCATCCAAAGGCACGAAAACGGCGCGTCCCCCACGCTTGTCGCGGCGATGCTGGCGGGCGTAGTCCACCAGAATATGGCGCATGGCTCTGGCCGCAACCGCAAAGAAGTGGGTGCGGTTCTGCCACTGCACCTTCGCGTTACCTTCCAGCTTCAGGAAAACTTCGTTAACCAACGCTGTAGCCTGCAATGTGTGTCCCTGTCGCTCGTTTCGAAGCAGATAGGCGGCTTTACGGCGCAGTTCGCCATAGATCAGTGGAGTAAGGAAAGTCAACGCACCCTCGTCCCCCTCAGTCCATCGCGCAAGCAATCTAGTGATGTCTTCGGGAGATGGTTCTGCCATCCCTAACACCTCGGGAAGTATGGCCGGAATTTTACACTTCCATGGTGGACAAGTCCATTGCCGATGGTTATTAAGCCTGAATCGCGAAAAACATCGCATTTCGCCGGTTCCGACATTCGGGAAAATTATTTCTGCCTCCGATGGTGGTTTTACTTCTGCCAAAGCGCTTATGAGGGTGTGGATCAGCATGACGGAGACGATTGCCCCTGTCCAACATCGTCTCAGAAGACCCTAGGCACGAATTTTGGACAACCGAAGAAAAACTGTAGCTCGCAACAAGGAGGAAATATGGCTCGCGCGTATCTAATTTGTTTTCTACTGGTAACCATGACTGGGCTCGGCGCCGTGGCGCAGCAACTGGCCCCTGGATCCGTAAGCGTAAAACTCTGGGATTACTGTGACCCGGCCAGCTTCGGCCCGGGCTGTTCCCGAAGCGTCGATGGAGGATTCATTACGTTCGGAGGATTTCTGACAGAGATAACCTCAGAACACTCAGTCGGAGCTTGGCGGTTTTCGCCAAGTGACCTGATCGTTAAAGAGGGCACTCCGGCGATCACGGTAAATAATGTTGGGGGAGAATCTCATACGTTCACGCGAGTAAAGGAGTTCGGCGGCGGCTTTGTTCCAATCCTGAACACTCTCTCCGGAAATAACACTCCAGCACTGGAGTGCGCACAGTTGGTGAACGGCATACTTGCGCCGCAGCCCTTTGGCCCCATGAACCTCTTTGTTCCGGCGGGTGCCACGCTTGCAGCGGCAGGGTTCAAGGGAGACGAGACGGTCAACGTTCAATGCTGCATTCATCCGTGGATGCGATCTACAATCAACGGCCACCACGAAGACAAGAAATAGGGTGGCCTTGGAAGGGCGTGGGCACTCCGGTTAAGCCCACGCCCGGCTACCCGGGGATAGATCCATCCGTAAATCATTCCATCGTGGGCCTAACGTAGAGCATTGACTTGCGCAGATGCGTTCCGCAGTTAAAGTTTTGTCGGTTTGTGTCCGATAGCTTATGAGGGCTGACTCTCGTCCGAAATGGATAAGGTCATGCAATGTCCCCGAATCTGGTCGGCACGGAGAAATTAAGAGTGTCTCTCAAAAAGATGGTCCGGCGGCTCTCGATTTTAGTAATTGGTGTGTCCTTTTTTCTGCT
>Ga0080027_10000790_pt1 | contig 13197 bp, 9 predicted proteins | sample OrgsoiDNA2013046_FD_70962 | JGI IMG/M metagenome (GOLD analysis project Ga0080027, IMG submission 70962) | Permafrost soil microbial communities from the Arctic, to analyse light accelerated degradation of dissolved organic matter (DOM) -... | ecosystem: Environmental > Terrestrial > Soil >... | reverse complement strand
GCATCGCCACAACGCGTGCACTCCTCGCGCGAAACACGTGATGGCATCGTAACGCATTAAAGCGTAACATCTTACACGATGTGCATCGCCGCTCCTCTCGCGACACGCGGGTTGAGCCCGTTTGCGACTTTCATTCAACGCCCTATTCTGAAGTCATGGAAACGCCTCCTGCCACCGCCGAAACAGTTGATGAGCGCGCCGGCGACACCATCGTGCGCGGCGCCTGCCCACACGACTGCCCCGACACGTGTGCGATGCTCGTCACCATTCGCGATGGCCGAGCCATTCGCGTTGCCGGCGATCCCGCACATCCGTTCACTCGCGGATTCCTCTGCGCAAAAGTGAATCGCTACGTCGAGCGCACGTACCACAGCTTGCGGCTCACCCATCCGCTGCGCCGCGTCGGCAAGAAAGGCGAAGGGCGCTTCGAGCGCATCACCTGGGACGAAGCCCTCGACGAAGTCGCCTCACGACTCGGCTCCATCGCGCGATCTTCCGACGGTCCGCAGTCGATTCTCCCGTACTCCTATTCGGGCACTCTGGGACTCATCCAGGGCGACACCATGGATCATCGCTTCTTCCACCTCCTGGGCGCGTCGATGCTGGATCGCACGATCTGCTCGACGGCAGGAGGCGCGGGAATGCAGATGACCCTGGGAGCGAACATCGGTGCGGATCCCGAGGGAATGCCGGAGAGTGATCTCGTGCTCCTGTGGGGCACGAACACGCTGACCTCGAACCCGCACCTCTGGCCGTTCGTGCGCGAGGCACGTGCGCGCGGCGCGCGCATCATCGCGATCGACCCGCTGCGCACGCGCACCGCCGATCAGTGCGACGAGTGGATCCCGATCAAGCCCGGCACCGACGCTGCGCTCGCGCTCGGGATCATGCACGTCCTCTTCGCCGAACACCTCGAGGACGCCGACTATCTCGAGCGCTACACACTCGGCGCACCCGAGCTGCGAGCGCGCGCCGCGGAATATGATCCGACGCGCGTCTCTGCCATCACCGGAATTCCGGCGGAGCGCATCACGACGCTCGCGCGCGAGTACGGTCGCGCGAAGGCGGCATTCCTGCGCATCAACTACGGATTGCAACGTCACGGCGGAGGCGGAATGGCCGTGCGCACGATCGCCTGCCTTCCCGCGGTCACGGGACACTGGCGCCGCGCGGGCGGCGGCGTGCAACTGTCGTCCAGCGGAAATTTCCAGTTCAATCGCGCGAAGCTCTTTCGCCCCGATCTGTCTCCGCCCGTGCGCACGATCAACATGATTCGGCTCGGCGAGGCGCTCAACGCTCCCGATGCCGGCGTCGGCGGACCGCCCGTGCGCGCGCTGGTCGTCTACAACTCCAATCCCGCCGCGGTCACGCCGGATCGGAACGAGGTCGTGCGCGGGCTCGCGCGCGAGGATCTGTTCACCGTCGTGATGGAGCACTTCCAGACCGACACCGCCGACTGGGCCGACATCGTTCTCCCCGCGACGACGCAGCTCGAACACTGGGATGTGCACTTCTCGTACGGGCACCACTACGTCACGCTCAATCGTCCGTCGATCCTGCCCGTGGGCGAGTGCAAGCCGAATAGCGAGATTTTCCGGCTCATCGCTGCGCGCATGGGCATCGATCACCCCGTGATGCGCGACGACGACCTCGAGCTCATTCGCCAGGCGCTTGACTCGAAGAGCGACAAGCTGCGCGGCGTAACGCTCGAGAAGCTGCTCGAGCACGGATGGGCGCGACTCAACGTACCGCGGCCGTATCTGCCGTTCGCCGAGGGGATATTTCCGACGCCGAGCGGAAAGTGCGAGCTCTACTCGCAGCGGCTGGCGAACATGGGGCTCGATCCGATTCCGACGTACACGCCGCCGTACGAATCGGTGGACAGCTCGCCCGAGCTGGCTGCGCGCTTTCCGCTCTCGCTCATCTCGTCGCCGGCACATCAGTTCCTCAACTCGTCCTTCGTGAACGTCGACGCGCTGCGCCGCGGCGCGAGGGAGCCGGAGCTGATGATCCACCCCGACGACGCGACGCCTCGCGCGGTGCTGAACGGAACGCGAGTGGAGGTACACAACGATCGCGGCAGCTTTAGCGCCGTCGCCCGCGTGAGCGACGCGGTGAGCGAAGGAACCGTGTGGGCGCCATCGATCTGGTGGACGAAGTTCTCGAAGGACGGTCGGAACGCGAACGACACCACGTCGCAGCGCGAGACCGACCTCGGCCACGGTCCCGTGTTCTACGACAACCTGGTGGAGGTATCGCCGGTCTCCCAGCAGGACTAGCGGACACTGGCCTCACCGCACTAGGCTGAGACTCATCACGATTTCACCCTGCCGCATCGGAGCTGTCCGTGTCGTCGTCGCACCCAGAAACCCTCGGCGCCCTCAAGAAGTCGCCGTATGCCGCCCCATCGCTCGCCCGTCGTTCCGTGAAGGACGAGGTGCGCGCCAACCTCCTCGCCCGTCTCGCGAAGGGCGGTCCCATTTTCGCCGGCGTCGTCGGCTACGACGAGACAGTCGTGCCGCAGATCGTGAACGCGCTGCTCTCGCGCCACAACTTCATTCTGCTCGGTCTGCGGGGGCAGGCGAAGTCGCGCATCCTGCGCTCGCTCGCGACGCTGCTGGACGAACTGATCCCCGTCGTCGCAGGAAGCGAGATCAGCGACAATCCGTTCGCGCCAATCTCGAAGTTTGCGCGCATGCGGATCGCGGAGATGGGAGACGATACCCCGATTGCGTGGCTCGATCGCGATTCGCGCTACGTCGAAAAGCTCGCAACGCCAGACGTCACCATCGCCGACATCATCGGCGACGTCGATCCGATCCGAGCGGCGCGCGGCGGCCACGTGCTCGCCGACGAGCTGACGATTCACTACGGGATGCTTCCGCGCGCGAATCGCGGCATCTTCGCGCTCAACGAACTGCCGGACCTCGCAGGGAAGATCCAGGTCGGCCTCTTCAACATCATGCAGGAAGGCGACGTCCAGATTAAAGGCTATCCGATCCGCCTGCCGCTCGACGTGCTGATCTGCTTCACCGCGAATCCGGAGGACTACACGGCCCGCGGCAAGATCATCACTCCGCTCAAGGACCGCATCGGCAGCGAGGTGATGACGCACTATCCGGAATCGGTGGAGCTCGGAATGGCGATCACGCAGCAGGAGGCGTGGGCGGTGCGCGGCGGGCTGCCCGTGCGCGTGCCGGATTTCATCTCCGAAGTGATCGAGCGCATCGCCTTCGAGGCGCGCATGGACAAGCGCATCGACAAGCGCTCCGGAGTTTCGCAGCGCATGCCGATTTCGGTGCTGGAGAACGCGATCTCGAACGCCGAGCGTCGCTCGCTATTGACGGGCGAGTGCGATGTGGTTCCGCGCATCAGCGACATCTACTCCGCGCTGCCCGCGATCACGGGAAAGATCGAGCTCGAATACGAGGGTGAGCTGGTGGGTGGCCACGCGATCGCGCACGAGCTGATTCGTCGCGCGGCCGATGCGACGATGCACGAGCGCGCAGGCTCGCTCAACACGGACGACATGGTGATGTGGTTCGATCAGGGGAATGCGCTGCAGGTCGATGGCGACGTGTCCTCCGGCGCGATGGTCGAGGGCTTCCAGCGCATTCCGGGGCTGCTCGAGGTCGTGTACGAGAGCGGGCTCGGTGAGAGCGGCGATGCGTCGGTCGTCGCAGCCGCATCGGAGCTCGTGCTCGAGGCGCTGGTGGCGCGAAAGAAAATCTCGCGCTCCGACACGGGACAGTACGGGCGCGCGCAGCCACCCGAGCGACGCCGCCCGAATCAGGATCTCTTCGGCGGCGGCATGATGGCGTGATCGACCACCCGGCGAGCGACGCGCACATGTCGCTCGAGGCGGAAGCTCGCCTCGATGCCGGACTCACCGTGCGCGCCGCCTCGATGGCGGACCTCGCCGTCGTCGTCGAGCTGCGGCTCGCGCTCCTTCGCGAGCATTCGCAGAATCCGATCTATCGCCGCCTGCGCCCCGATGCGCCCGCGCGCGCGAGCAGACTCTTCGCCGCGCAGCTCCGCTGTCCGAGCGAGGTGATCTTCCTCGCGGAGAGCGATGGGTGTGCGATCGGTGTGCTTCGATGCGTCGCGAGCGCGGGGCTGCCGCTGCTCTTCCCCGCGAAGCACGGGTACATCTCGTCGGTGTACGTCGTGCCGAATGCGCGGCGGCACGGCGTGCTGCGTGCGCTCTTCACCGCGGCCATCGATTGGTGTCGCGAGCGCGGGCTTCGCGAGGCGCGGCTGCACAACGCCGTCGAAAACGAGACGGCCAATGCCGTCTGGGATGCGCTCGGCTTTCGTGTCGTCGAGCATTTGCGGGTTTGCCATCTCAGCTGACGCGCGGGTGCGCACATGCCGCTGATCACCATCTCGCGGATGGTCGGCGCTGGCGGCGCCGAGTTGGCGGCGCGCGTCGCCGCGATGCTCGGCTGGCAGCTCGTCGACAACGAGCTCGTGGACTCGGTCGCGCAACGGCTCGGCGTTCCGGTGGCCGAGGTCGTCGAGCGCGAGGAGCGAGTGCCGACGCTCGCGCAGCGGCTCGCTGACGCGCTCGCACTCGGCGCGCCGGAGGTGTTCAACGGCAGGCCGACGACGCTGCCGCCGAGCGAGGAGCGCATTCTCGAGGTGACGGCAAACGTCATCGAGGAGGCGGTCGCCGCGGGTCCGACGGTGGTGGTGGGTCGCGGCGCGCAGTGGGTACTCGGCGCACGCGACGATTCGCTGCACGTCTTCTGCTACGCGGCGCGGGCGGAGCTGGCCGCCCGCGTCGCGGCTCGCCTGTCGCTCTCGCTTAAGGACGCGGAGAAATACGTCGACGAGAGCAACAAACAGCGAGAGCAATACGTTCGCTCCCACTGGAACCGGTCATGGCTCGCGTACGAGAACTACCATCTCTGCCTGAACACCGGGTGGCTGGGCATCGATCGCGCAGCCTCGATCGTGGTCCAGGTCGCACGCGAGCACTTCGGGTAATTCGCCGAGCGTTAGCGCATTTGAGGGCCCGGAAGCCGGCTGAACCTACGAAACACGCGTGCGCGTGCTATTGTATGGCCATGACTTTTCCGGGGCGCCGCGGCGCGATCACGATTTGTGCGCTTTTCTGCGTGCTCGGCGTCGCATGCACGGAGGTGCTCGCGCTTCCGCCCGGTAGCCAGAGCTTCGACCCACCGCCCGAGTATCGCCTCTGGTGGAGCATGACCGAGGCCTGCTCCGGGCTTCGCGGCTCGTTCGCGGACATCGATTGGTACGTCGTTCCGGGGGCCGCGGTCATCCCGGCAGACAGCCGCGAGCTCGGCGGTGAGTGGTTCGAGCAGGGGAATCGCATCGTACTCGCCGGCGCCGACCAATTCGAAGGCAGCCTCGTTCGACACGAGATGCTCCACACCCTCCTGCGCGCGAGCGGTCATCCGCGATTCGAGTTTCTCGAGCGATGCGCCGGCGTAGTCGTCTGCGCCGACGAATGCATTCGGGACGCGGGTCCCCCTCCAACGCCGCCCGCGGGCACGCCGCTCGTCTCGCCATCCGCGATCGACGTCAGCGTCGAGATCCTGCCTGCGCCGACGCGCGCCTCCGACTTCGGCGGCTACTTCACGTGTGTCGTCACGGCGCACAACCCGGCGAATCACGCCGTAGTCGTACAGCTGCCTTCCTACGGCAACGGGAAGTTGGGGGTCGCCTTCGAGTATGAGATCGGCACCGACAGCATCAACAAGGTCGGGACCTGGGACTTTGCGTACGATTCGGAGGAAAAATTCTTTGGGCCAGGAGAGACGAAACAGGAGCCGTTCGATCTGGTCATCGGAGATCCGCTTCAGGGGCGGCTCGCGCCGGGGCAGTACGTCGCACGAGGCTACTTCGGTGACCACCGCAGTGCACCGATCTCCTTCACCCTGTCCCAGTAACCGCGCTCACTAGAGCCCCTTCAACTCCTTCCGCGTTCCGAACACCCAGGCCGCGAAGCACAGCAGCACGCCGCCGCCAATTCCGATCGCCGCCGGCGCTCCCAACGCGGACGCCACGCCCCCCGACAACACCGATCCCACCGGGGCCATCCCCACGAACACGAACGCGTACGCCGACATCACTCGCCCCCTCAGATGGTCCGGCGTGATCGTCTGCAGCAGTCCGTTCGCCAGCGCATTGTTCAGAATCATCGTGAGCCCCGTCGCGAAGAGGATGACGGCGCTCAGCCAGATGCTGCGTGAAAACGAGAACACGATGAGCAGCGTGCTGAACGAGAACGCCGCCGCCGCGAGCACCTTCCCCCGTCGCACGCGCCGCCCGACCATCGCCAGCGAGAACGCGCCCGTCACGGCGCCGAGCCCCACGCTCGCGAGCAGCAGCCCGTACGTCCGCGCCGTGCCGTGCAGCGTGTCGCGCGCGATCACGGGCATCAGCACCAGATACGGGATGCCGAAGATCGAGTACACCGTAACCATGCTCATGAGCAGCGACACTTCGCGCGACTTCCGCATGAACGTGATCCCTTCCATCAGCCCTTCCGTCGGCGACAGATCCGTTGCCGCGATCTCCTTTGGCGGCAGCTTGATCAGAAAGAGGCTGATCAGTACGAGCAGGTAGCTGAACGCATTGCTCGCGAAGCACCACGCGAGCCCGAAGCGGTCGATGATGATCGCCGCCAGGCTCGGCCCCGCGATGCGCGCCAGATTGAATCCGCTTGAATTCAAGGCGATCGCATCCACCACGTCGTCGCGCCCCACGAGCTCCACCATCAGCGCTTGCCGCGTGGGGATGTCGAACGCGCTCGCCACGCCGCCGAACAACGCGATGCCGATCAGCACGCCGATCGTGACGTGCCCGGTCCAGTTGAACCACCACAGCAGCGTCGCCTCGAACAAGAGCAGTGCCTGCGTGATCCGCACGAGCACGAGCTTGTTCCGCCGGTCGGCGAGCACGCCGGCGTACAGCGTGAACAGCAGCACCGGCAGCGACCCCGCCGCCGCCTCGACTCCAACCCAGAACGGGCTGTTCGTGATCTGCAGAACCACCCATCCCAGCGCCACCTGCTGCATCCACGTGCCCACGAGTGAGCCCGTCTGCCCGAACCAGAAGATCCGGAAATTCCGATGCTTGATGAGCACCGAAAACGGATTCCGGTAGCGCGGCGCGGCGATCGCGCCCGATGGCGTGCCGCGCGGCGGTGTGAGCGTGGTCGGTGGTATCGAGGCGATCATCCCGAGGGGTTGCAAGGTCCCGCCGCCAGTGTCATCCTGCGATCAACGACGCCCGACGGCCGCCAATCCCGAGTGCATCCGGATTGCGACACTCACAACCTACATCCGTCCACTCCGCTGCGCTTTCACACGTACGGCAAGTTCAGCCCCCAGATGGCCGACGCCATCGACCTCCAGTCGCTGCTCGACAAGCTGGCGGATTTTCTTCTGCAGTCCGGCTTCGCCGGCGGCAAGATGCAGAGCCCGTATTGGGACGACATGGGGCAGCAGCAGGATCGCTCGATGGACGCGCTGCGCGAGGCCATCCTGAACGCGCTGATGGAAAGCGGGCAGTTCACGGCCGAGATGCTCGAGGCCCTTCGCGGCGACGGGAAGGATGACGATGGCGAGAGCGCCGAGCAGCTCGCAAAGCTGCTCGACGACATCATCTCCAAACTCGCCGAAGAGGGCTATCTCAACGTCAACGCGCCGCCGCAGATGCCCGCGGGCCATCAGCCCGTCACCGGCCCCGGCGGTCTCGCCCACGCCGCCTCGAAGGACGTCCAGTTCTCACTTACCGAGAAAGGCATCGACTTCCTCGGCTTCAAGACCCTCCGCGGACTCCTCGGCTCGCTCGGCCGCTCGAGCTTCGGCAGCCACGACACGCCGTTCCTCGCCACGGGCATCGAGGCCGACGCGTCGAGCAAGCCCTACGAGTTTGGCGACACGCTGAATCTCGACGTGAACGCGACCCTGCAGAACGCGCTCATCCGCAACGGCAATCTCGACGTTCCCATCGATCTCGACTACGGCGACCTCATGGTGCGCCAGGCCGAGTACCGCTCGTCATGCGCGACGGTGCTCCTGCTCGACACGTCGCACTCGATGATTCTCTACGGCGAGGACAGGTTCACGCCGGCGAAGAAGGTCGCGCTCGCGCTCACGCACCTCATTCGCACGCAATTTCCCGGCGACACGATCCGCGTCGTGCTCTTTCACGACTCGGCCGAGGAGATCCCGCTCAACAGGCTCGCGCACGCGCAGGTGGGGCCATACCACACCAACACGGCCGAGGGACTCAAGCTCGCGCGCCGGATTCTCATGTCGCAGAAAAAGGACATGCGGCAGATCGTCATGATCACGGACGGCAAGCCGAGCGCGCTCACGATGCCCAACGGGATGATCTACAAGAATTCGATGGGGCTCGATGCGATGGTCACTGCCGCGACGTTGCGCGAGGTCGCGGACTGCAGGCGCTCGGGCATCGTGATCAACACCTTCATGCTCGCGCGCGACCGCGCGCTCATCGAGTTCGTGAAACGCATGTCCGCCATCAGCCGCGGCAAGGCGTACTTCACGAACACGATGACGCTCGGTCAGTTCATTCTCATGGATTTCCTGAAGCGGAAGACGCGGAAGGTGTCGTAGCGTCGCTGGCCGTTGGCAGGTTCTCCGCCTTCCAGCGCATCGCCGTGTAGATGCGCGTGTGGCCGCTCGGATGATCGAAGAAGATCCGCTCCTCCCACGGCCCGGGATCGAGCTTCCGGTATTCGCTGAGCTTGATCGCGATCTGCGCGAAGCCGTCCGGCTGGCGCGCGGTGTTCAGCCCGAACACATCCGCCTCGTACTCCATTGTACGCGTGATCGTGTTGAGCACGGGAGTAATCAGAAACATGTAGCCGGCGAAGAGCAACGCGACGACCGGCAGCCCCGCAGGATCGCTGATCCCCCGCACCTTCCAAGACGGCTCGTAGCGCACCCGCAGCCGCTCGAACAGCCACGCGACCACCGCGAACCCGATCACGATCAGAATTCCGAAGGCCATCAGCCCCTTGTAGACGTGATTCAGCACGTAGTGCCCCATCTCGTGCCCCATCACCGCCTCGATCTCCTCGAGCGATGCGCGGTTGAGCAGGTTGTCGTTGAGCGTAATGCGCTCCGTGCCCAACGCGCCGCTGACGTTCGCGCTGATGCGTTTGCTCTGCTTCGACGCGTCGATCTCCCACACCGCCGTCGCGTCGATGCCGTTCTGTCGCGCGAGCCGGAGGATCGGATCGACCACGCGCGCGTCGGCGAGCTTCGTCGGTGAGTTGAACATCGGCACGATGACGACGGGCGAAACCACGATTGCGATGAACGCGAACGCGATTCCCGCAATCGCCCCCCACACCCACCACGTGCGCGGGAGCCTGCGCACGATCGCGTAGAGTCCCGCGATCAGGAGCGTACCGATCACGAGCGAAATGCCGAACCCCTTCGCCTGCTCGACGATCCACGCACCAAACTTGAGATTCGACAGCCCGTACGAATGTTCGCGAACGTACCCTTCCCAAATCGTCCAGGGGAGACTCGCTACCGTCGCCACGACGATGAATAGCACCCCGTAGAGCGCGCTCTGAAGCGTCGGCGACGCCGTCATTCGCTCAGCAGTGTCGCGCATGCGCGCCGATAACCCCGTCGCGAGCATCGCGATGTAGATGAGCGCGATCACGACGAAGTCCCACAGGATCAGCCAGTAGCCGCCTTCGAAGTAGGCGTCGGACGACGCCTTCTTGTCGCTCGGAAGTGTCGCGAGGTACGCCTGCGTGGCGGCCTCTGGATCGAGATGCCCATTCACTCCCTGCGCGGCCGCGGGCGGAGTGGCGAGTACAGGCGACGAGCCAGTGCGCTGCGCGAATAGAGGAGCTGCGAGCGCCGAAAACGCACAACACAGCACAGCTTTGTACATAGTGCGATGCAGTGACATGGGCTCATCTTGAAGGAGAACCGCGCAGTGAATCGGCGGAAGCTCCGCCGACCCTACGCCGCGTGCGGCAGCGAAGTTACATTGGCGAAACGAATGCTGTTACGGCAACTATTCGTCCCCCGTCCTTTCACTGTACCGCGCGTGACGATCCACGGGTGGTTCTCAACAGTGCACCGCGCCGGTACTTGATGACAACTCCTCTTCCGTCCAATGACCAGTCCGCCCCTCCCCGCGAGCGGCGCAACTGGAAATCACGCCCGATCTTCGCGATCGCGTTGCGGCGCGGTCCCGTGCGCTACTGGACCGGTGGTGCGCTCGTCGCCGTGGCCATCGCGCTGCTTCTGATCTGGCGGTTTGCGCCACCAACCGTGCGCGGTGACGCGAGCGTCGCGTACTCCGATGCCGCGCAGGCGCTCTCATCGCGCCAGGTGTCGTCGCTCATCGTCGCGAACGATGGCGCGCGACTCGTCCTCATGCTCCGCACGCCGCGCGTCGTGGACGGGCGCGCGATTCGCTCCATCGAAGCCGTGGTGCCCGCTCAGGCCGTATCACTCGTGGACCTGGAGCGCTGGGCCGCAGGCGGCACCACCGTTCGCGTCGTCGAGGCGCACTCGAGCACCACCGAGCGCCTCATCCAGATCGTGAGCGTGATCGTCGTGCTTTCGCTTCTCGTCGCGTACGCCCTGCATCATCGCGGCGCACTCGGCCTCAATCGATTCGCGCCCTCGCCGGCGTCGCGGCACCTGACGCTCGCCGATGTCGGTGGCGCGCGCGAAGCGCAGGCAGATCTGCGCGACGTCATCGCGTACCTCAGAAGCCCCGAGCGCTTTCTCGCGATGGGTGCGCACTGCCCGAAGGGCGTGCTCCTCGTCGGCCCTCCCGGCACTGGAAAGACGCTGCTCGCGCGCGCGGTCGCGGGCGAAGCCGGCTGCCCGGTCATCGTCGCCGCCGGCTCGGACTTCAATGAGATGTACGTGGGCATCGGCTCGCGCCGCGTGCGCCAGCTCGCCAAGCAGGCGCGCGACGCCGCACCGTGCATCATCTTCATCGATGAGTTCGACTCGCTCGGTGGTCGACGCGGCCGCCCCAATCGCTCCGGTGAAGAAGAGGTCACGCTCAACCAACTGCTCGTCGAGATGGATGGCATGGCCAGCAACAACGGCGTCGTCTGGATGGCCGCGACCAACCGCGAGGACATGCTCGATCCGGCGGTTCGCCGTCCCGGTCGATTCGATCGCGTCGTGGAAGTCCCGCTTCCGACCGTGGCGGACAGACTCGAGATTCTGAAGATTCATGCCTCGCGCAGCAAGCTTGCGCCGGACGTCGACCTCGAGCGGCTCTCGCAGCTCACCGTCGGCCACTCGGGCGCCGAGCTCGCGAATCTGCTCAACGAGGCCGCGATCATCGCGGTGCAGGACACGGGCGACGTCATCACCAACGCGCACGTCGAGCAGGCGCGCGACCGCATTCTGCTCGGACGCGTGCGATCCGGCATCGTCATCAACGACAACGAGCGCAGGCTCATCGCCTTGCACGAGTCGGGACACGCAATCGTCGGCATGGTGGCGTGCCCGGAAGACCGTTTGCACAAAATCACCATCGAGCCGCGCGGCCGCTCGCTCGGCGCCGCGCACTTCTCGCCGGAGTCCGATCGGCATCTGCACCCGCGTCGCTATCTCGAAGGGATCATCGCGAAGGCACTCGGCGGCCGCGCGGCGGAGCTCGTGTTCCTCGGCCCCGACGCCGTGACCACCGGCGCCGGCAGCGACCTCGTTCAGGCAACGAGCATCGCGCGCCGCATGGTGGCCGAGTTCGGAATGAGCGATGCGATCGGTCTCGTGAGCGCGGATCCGCAGGCGCAAGGCGGCCCGCCGAGCGGTCAGCTGCAAGGCGAGATAGATACCGCCATCCGCGCTCTCATGTCGGCGCAGGGCGCGCGCGCCGAGGCGATCGTGCGGCAGCATCGCGATGCGGTCGACGCCCTGGCGTCCGCGCTCGTCGAGCGCGAGGTGCTCTCCGCCGAGGAGGCGTACGCGATGGCGGAGTCGTTCGGCGTCGAGACGGGACGCGGCGTGACCGCAGTCTGATCGCGCGGCTCAGAGCCGCGTGACTACCGGAAGCTCGAGCTCGAAGAAGAATCGCGTGCCGTTCGTGTCGCTCGTTTCCACGCCGAGCGTGCCGCCCATCGCCGACACGAGCTTGCGGCAGATCGACAGTCCGAGTCCCGCGCTCGAGAACACGTGGTCGCCGGGATCGCGCCGGCGAAACGGATCGAAGAGGGAGGCCATCACGGGCGCCGGAATTCCGCGCCCGGTGTCGCGCACCGAGAACTCGAGTCGGGAGGGCGAGGGCGCCTTCACGAAGATCTCGACGTGCCCGCTGGAGGTGAACTTCAGCGCGTTGGTCGTGAGGTTGAGCAGCACGCGATTGAGTGCACCGGGATGCCCAACGCGAAAATCCGACTCCGGTGGCGCGAGCAGCACCGACAACCCCTTCTCTTCCGCCAGCGGAAGCACGATGTCGTGCACCGAGCGCAGGATTGCGAGCACGGAAAACGCCTCGGCATTCGGATCGATCAGGCGCTTTCCGCCGCGAGCGAAGGCGATCACGTCGCTGGCAACCGCGCTCAGCCCGAACGCGGCGCTGTAGATGAGTCCGAGCTGACGCTCCTGCACGCTGTTGACGTCGCCGCTCTGTCCCTTGCGCAGCGTTTCCGCGAGAAAGAGAATCGATGCGAGCGGCGAACGAAGATCATGCCCCACCTCGACCAGCAGCTCGAGCCCGCCGGGCCCCGCGAGTCGCGCGCTGAAGCGGTGCGCATCGTCGTGCTCGATCATCTGGTGCACCCGCTCGACCGCGCCGAGCATCCGCAGAATTCCAGCGGAGTCCACACGATCGCCGGCCTCGCGGAGCTCCGAGAGCAGACACGCGCGCAGCGCGCCGAGCGCGAGCGGTGCGGGGGCGGGCGGGTGCGTGCGCGGCTCGGTGCCATCGCCGCGTGCAGCGGCGTGCACCGCGTCCGACACCCACGCGATGCTGTCGCGCAGGTCCGCATCGTGGTGCGTGGACTGGGCGATGGTTGCGAGCTCACGCATCGCGAGCACCGCCGCCTGCGCGAGCGCCTCGCCCAACGCGGCCGGCAGCTCGGGCGCCGCGCCGTCATCGTGCCTCACGGGCGCTGCGGCGCCTTCAGTCGCGTGCGCCGATGATGCCGGACCGTTCACTCTGCTGCCGCGCGACGTGCCACAACGATCACTCGCG
>Ga0080027_10000787_pt1 | contig 13230 bp, 9 predicted proteins | sample OrgsoiDNA2013046_FD_70962 | JGI IMG/M metagenome (GOLD analysis project Ga0080027, IMG submission 70962) | Permafrost soil microbial communities from the Arctic, to analyse light accelerated degradation of dissolved organic matter (DOM) -... | ecosystem: Environmental > Terrestrial > Soil >... | reverse complement strand
CTATTTCTATATTTATGAACTGACCATGGCCGGCAGAAAACAGACGGGCCTGGTTTGCGTAAGTTCGGTAGAGGATTATGAAAATAATGTGATCCGCAAACATGAACTCACCCGGCCTGCAAAAGAACTGGATCGTATAAACCATATGCGGATTACAGGCGCACAAACAGGAAATGTTTTTCTTGCCTATAAATCAAATAGCTCCCTGAGTCATCTGATAAGCCAATGGAAGCAATCACATGAATCAGCATATGATTTTGTTGCAGAAGATGGGATCGGCCACCGGATCTGGGTAGTGACTGATCCTGAAACCATACAGAAGATCAGTTCAATTTTTCAATATGAAATTCCATTTACCTATATCGCTGATGGTCATCACCGCGCAGCTTCAGCGGCTAAAGTAAAAAAGGCAATCGGTAAAGAAGCAGGCGCTGATGCTGATTATTTTTTAACCACCCTTTTCCCCTCAGATGAGTTAAGGATTATGGACTATAACCGGGTGGTAAAAGACCTGAACGGTATGGATAAACCCGTATTTCTGGAAAAATTAAAAAAAGACTTCCATATCCAAAAAATGACTGCCGCCTTCTCCCCCGATCGCCTGCATACCTTCGGTATGTACCTGGAAAGCGAATGGTACCGGCTGGAATCAAAGGAAAATAGTTTCCGGAATGATCCGATCGGAATTTTGGATGTGAGTATCCTCCAGGAAAATATACTTTCGGCTTTTCTTGGTGTTCAGGATCCACGCACGGATAACCGAATAGATTTTGTCGGCGGAATCCGCGGATTCCCCGAGCTTGAAAAGAGGGTGGACAGCGGATTGATGAAAATTGCATTCAGCCTGTTTCCCGTTAGTATGGGCCAACTTTTTGATATTGCAGACAATGGGGAGATCATGCCTCCAAAATCCACCTGGTTTGAACCTAAACTTCGTGACGGCTTATTAACACATCTGATCAGATAAGCATTGTATTTTTGCCGGAACCAGGATCCAAATCCGGATCCTGTTAAAATAGGCTCAACTATTTTTCATGAAAAAAATCCTGTTTGCCCTTTTTATTTTATTGAACTATTTAACCTGCTTTTCCCAACAGGCAGATTCATTGCACAAGGTGGCCAAACAATTTATGCGTAGCGGGGATTATTCCAATGCCATCATCGTTTTAAACAACGCATTAAAAGCAGATCCCGGAAGTCTGGAAATTGAAAAAGATCTGGCTTTTACATATTATCTCCAGAGAAACTACAGCTTTTCAGTAGAAGAAGGAAGAAAACTTATTGCAAGGGAAGATGCAGATGAACAGTGTTTCCAAATACTGGGCATGGCTTATAAAGCCATTGATGAGAATAAGCAGGCCGATAAAATGTATAAGCAGGGTATAAAAAAATTTCCCAGCAGTGGCGAACTCTACAATGAATATGGCGAAATGCTCTGGGCTGATAAAAACAATGAAGCCATTCATTTCTGGGAAAAAGGCATTGAAGTGGATCCTGACTATTCCTCCAACTATTACAATGCGAGCAGGTACTATTATTATACTTATGATAAAGTATGGAGCCTGATCTATGGCGAAATTTTTATCAACCTGGAAAGCTATAGCCGCAGAACACCGGAAATAAAATCCTTACTCGTTGACGAGTACAAAAAATTATTTCTCGAACTGAACTCCCCGAAATCAATTGTAGATAAAAACCCTTTTGCAGCAGGTTACCTGACGGTTATGCAGGATCAGTCTGTTTCCGTCTCCTCTGGCATTACTCAGGAATCATTAAGTATATTACGAAGCAAATTTATTCTGGAATGGTTTGAAAAATATGCTGATAAATATCCATACAGACTTTTTGACTATAACCGTCAACTGTTGAAAGAGGGCATGTTCGAAGCATACAATCAATGGGTTTTCGGCGCCTCACTGAGCCTGTCCACATTTCAGAACTGGACCACACAGCATGCAGAGGAGTATAACCGTTTTATAAATTTTCAAAAAGGCAGGGTATTCAAATTACCAAAAGGCCAGAACTATCGTGCATTGACCAGCAAATAAAGTTCAATGAATAAGCCCGAACGACTTTTCGATTGTATTGCTTACCAGTTGGAAAAATTTCCTAAACCAGATATGCTGGCTGGAAAAGAAATGGGTGACTGGCGCAGATATTCCACCAGGGAAATATCCGAAACCGTAGATACGCTTGCTGCGGGTCTGTTAGCCCTTGGTGTACAAGGAGGCGATCTGACGGTTGAAAAACAAGATAAAATTGCGATTATCTCAGGCAACCGGCCGGAGTGGCTGATCGTTGATTTAGCTGTACAAAAATTAGGAGCTGTTTTAGTTCCTATTTATCCGACTACCAGTAACGCCGAAATTGAATTTATTTTTCGCGATGCCTCGGTTAAATACGTTTTTGCAGGAAATGAAGAATTGTATCATAAAATTACCCAGATAAGACCTGTTATACCTTCAATTCAAAATATATATTGTTTTGACCTGATCAAAGGCGCTGATCACTGGTCTGTTCTGCAGCAATTGTCTTCGTCTGACAACCGGCGGGAAGTACAACGTATCAGCGATACCATTTTACCAGATCATCTGACAACCATTATTTACACTTCAGGAACAACGGGAACACCCAAAGGAGTCATGCTGACGCACAGAAATATTTTGAGTAATGTTATGCTATCCAAACAAAGTTTTCCCTTTGAAGACAGGCCCGATTTCCGTGCGCTAAGCTTCTTACCATTGAATCATATTTTTGAAAAGATGGTCAGTTATATTTATATGTTCAGCGGGAACAGTATCTATTATGCTGAAAGTATGGATACCATCAGCAAAAATCTGAGGGAAGTAAAGCCGGATCTATTTACCACAGTGCCAAGATTGCTGGAGAAAGTTTACGAACGAATAATGAATGCAGGCGCTGAGCAGAAAGGAATTAAAAGAAGAATTTTTTTCTGGTCTGTAGACCGCGCAAAAGAATATGATAATATCAGGGATCAGGGCATCTGGTATAAAATTCAATTGTACCTGGCAAATAAATTGGTGTATAAAAAATGGCGCGAGGCATTGGGAAATAATATCAAATATATTATAGTTGGCGGTGCAGCCTGCCAGGAAAGACTGATACGCATTTTCAGTGCCGCAAATCTTCCTGTATACGAAGGATACGGACCTACAGAGAACTCTCCTGTTATTGCAGTCAACCGCAGAGGAGAAGGGCTATGCAGATTCGGAACAGTTGGTCCTGTTTTGGATGGTGTTGAATTGCGGTTGGAAGCAGATGGTGAAATTGTTGTCAGGGGCCCTTCTATGATGAAGGGTTATTACAAGCGTCCTGACCTTACAGCAGAAACAATTATTGACGGATGGCTGCACACAGGGGATATCGGGGTACTTGAAGACGGAAAATACCTGCGCATTACAGACAGAAAAAAGGAATTATTTAAGACCAGCGGCGGAAAATATGTGGCACCCTCAGCAATTGAAAACAAACTGAAAGAATCCCGGTTTATTGAACAGGTACTGGTTGTGGGTGCAGAAAAGAAATTTGTCGGCGCGCTGATTGTTCCTTCATTTTCACAACTTACAGAATGGTGCAAACAGAATAATCTGGATACTTCTTCCCATGAAGCCATGATCCAAAATCATTCAGTAATCGCATTCTTTAAAGAAATAATAAATACGTTCAATCAGCAGTTCAATCATGTGGAACAGATAAAAAAGTTTGAACTTCTTCCAATAGAATGGAGTATTGAAACAGGAGAACTCACCCCGAAAATGAGTAGCAGGAGAAAAATAATTCTGGAGAAATATAAGTCCTATATAGATAGGATATACAACTGAATGATCTGAAATTTTAAATCGCCGGTATGAATGAGGAAAATATTCGGTTGAAAGATATCGCGTGGAAAAAATGGGGACCGTACCTGAGTGAAAGACAATGGGGTACTGTTCGGGAGGATTATAGTGCAGACGGTAGCGCATGGGAATACACACCTCATGAAATTGCACGCAGCAAAGCCTGGAGATGGGGAGAAGACGGAATTGGAGGATTCGGGGATGATCAACTGCACTTATGCTTCTCCGTTAGTCTATGGAATACACATGATCCCATTCTGAAAGAAAGAATGTTTGGGTTAACAGGCAACGAAGGAAATCATGGAGAAGATGTTAAAGAATTGTACTATTTTCTTGATGCCACACCAACCCACTCCTACCTGAAAATGCTGTATAAATATCCTCAGCAGGAATTTCCTTATAACGATCTGGTGCAGGAAAACAAACGCAGGGGCAGGAAAGATCCTGAATATGAAATCCAGGATACAGGTATTTTCAATGAGCAAAAATATTTTGATGTATTTATTGAATATGCAAAGGCTTCTCCGGAAGAAATGCTGATGAAGATCACGGTATATAACCGTGGGCCTGAAGATGCACCCCTTCATATTTTACCGAATATATGGTTCAGGAATACCTGGGACTGGGGATATGCACCTGAGAAACCGTCTTTGGAAAGGCAGACCGACAACAGCATTTTTGCCCAACACCCGATTCTGGGAAAGCGTATCCTGTATGCAGATAATCCCGACGGATTACTTTTCTGTGAAAATGAAACGAATGTTGAAAAATTATATTCGGCTCCGGCAAAGGCGGGGCATTATTATAAGGATGGAATCAACAACCATATTATACATGGTGATGCAAGTGTTAATTTGTCGATGACAGGAACCAAAGCATCCATCCACTTTAATAAAACCATTCAGACAGGGAAATCGGAAACAATCCGGTTGCGTTTCAGCGAAAATGCACACGCAAATCCTTTCAGTGACTTCGAAAATATTTTTGCCGCCAGAATTTCAGAAGCAGATATTTTTTATTCAGATCTGCAAAAAAACCTGGTAACGGATGAATTAAAAAAGATTCAAAGGCAGGCTTATGCCGGTATGATCTGGTGTAAACAATTTTACAATTATAATGTGGAAAAATGGCTGAAGGGGGATCCGACTGAACCTCCACCACCGCAGGAAAGAAAAAAAGGCAGAAATCATACATGGCGACATTTAAATAATTCGGATATTATTTCCATGCCAGACAGTTGGGAATATCCCTGGTTCGCAGCCTGGGATCTCGCCTTTCACTGTATTTGTTTTTCTGATATAGATCCTGATTTTGCCAAGAAACAGTTGCTACTTCTCACACATGAATGGTATATGCATCCCAATGGTCAGCTACCGGCTTATGAATGGGCATTCTCTGATGTGAATCCACCGGTGCAGGCACTGGCTGGCTGGAAAATTTATTCAAATGAAAAAAAATTAACGGGCACGGGCGATTTTAAATTCCTTGAAGCCATCTATCTCAAATTACTCATGAATTTCACCTGGTGGGTGAACCGGAAAGATGAAGAAGGAAATAATATTTTCGAAGGTGGTTTTCTGGGTATGGACAATATCGGACTCTTCGACCGAAATACCAAGCTGCCCGATGGGGCAATACTTGAACAATCAGATTCAACGAGCTGGATGTGCATGTACTCACTCAATATGATGCGCATTTCCCTGGAACTTGCTATAATAAATCCGGTTTACCAGGATCTGGCAACAAAATTTTTTGAGCACTTTTTATATATCGCCCACGCTATGTTTGCTGATGGCGAGGATGGCTCCGGTCTTTGGGATAATGAGGATGAATTTTATTATGATTCAATCCAAAAAACCGATGGCAGTACCGAGAAAATAAAAGTCAGGTCGATGGTCGGACTGATGCCACTCCTTGCAGTTGAAATTCTGGACGACGATTTATTAAGCAATCAAAAAGATTTTACTGACCGGCTGTACTGGTTCTTAAATAACAGACCGGAACTGGCCAGCCTGGTTTCAAAATGGGGAGAAAAAGGCAGGGATGCCAAACACCTGCTCTCTCTTTTACGTGGTCATCGTATGAAAAGAATTTTATATCGTATGCTTGACGAATCAGAATTTTTAAGTCCGTATGGATTAAGGGCCTTATCAAAATATCATGAAGCCAATCCATATCAACTTGAAATCGGGAACAGCTGGTTTTCTGTAAAATATACACCTGGTGAATCTGATACTGTTTTATTTGGCGGAAATTCCAATTGGCGCGGACCCATATGGATGCCAGTGAACTATCTTATCCTGGAATCACTGAACAGATTTCATGATTACTATGGAGATGATTTCCGGATTGAATACCCCACACATTCCGGAAATCTTTATTCCCTGAAAGAGATATCCCAAAGACTTTCAGACCGTGTAATTTCTTTGTTTACGCGAAACGACAACGGAAAAGTTCCGATTTATGGTGACCAGGTCATTTTTCAAACAGATCCTCATTTTAAGGATTATACCCAGTTCTTCGAATATTTTCATGGTGACACAGGCAAAGGACTTGGCGCATCCCACCAAACGGGATGGACGGGTCTTGTCGCACGCATGCTTGCCATCAGATAGCTGTATAATCAGTTATCTTTGCAGCCCATAAACAATAAGTGGAAAAAAGCAATTTCGTAGATCAGATCCGGGTTTTCTGCAAAAGCGGTCATGGCGGCGCCGGATGTAAGCATTTCATGCGTACAAAATACAATGCGCTCGCTGGTCCGGATGGTGGAGACGGCGGACGCGGAGGTCATATTATTCTTAGGGGTAATAAAAATACCTGGACCCTCCTTCCCCTTCGTTATTATAAATTTGTTCATGCAGAAAACGGTGAAGCCGGAAGTGGAAATAACAGTTCCGGTCGTTTTGGAAAAGATATCTATATCGACGTTCCTTTAGGGACAATTGCCCGGGATGAATTATCCGGACAGGTGGAATCAGAGATTCTGGAAGACGGACAGGAGATTATCTGGATGAAGGGCGGCCGCGGGGGACTTGGAAATGCACAATTTGCAACACCCACCAACCAGGCACCTGAGCATGCACAACCCGGCGAACCCGGCGTTGAAGGATGGAAGGTTCTGGAATTAAAAGTGCTTGCAGATGTAGGACTGGTGGGTTTCCCCAATGCCGGGAAATCCACGTTATTATCTGTAATGACTGCAGCAACGCCAAAAATTGCTGACTATGCTTTTACAACATTGGTTCCCCAGCTTGGCATGGTTGAATACAGGGATGGAAAAAGTTTTTGTATTGCAGATCTACCGGGAATCATCGAAGGTGCGGCGGAAGGAAAAGGTCTTGGTCACCGCTTTTTAAGGCATATTGAAAGAAACGTAGCCCTGTTGTTTATGATTCCAGCCGATAGTCCGGATATTGGAAAGGAATTTGATGTTTTACGGAACGAACTTGAAAAATATAATCCGGAACTACTGGATAAAAGATTTGTGATCGCGATTAGTAAATCAGATCTTCTGGATGAAGAATTAATCGAGGCCATCAAAAAAGAACTTCCGGCAAATATTCCGAATATTTTTATTTCCTCTGCTACAAATAAAGGGATCCAGCAATTGAAAGACCTCTTATGGTCAATAATGAATGAAGAACACCCAAGGACTGTTTTTTGAATTTTCTTATCTTCATGACCAGCTTAGAGCATGAAAAGATATTCCCATGTATTATTCCTGTTCATATTCATCTTCCATCCATTTCAGGGAAACAGTCAGACATTAAATAATGCTGCGGATTCAATCCGTATTATACGTGGCGTGCCGGGTATGGTCTATGCCGTTTTCTCTGAAGACAGCATCCTGGAATATGATGCCATTGGATACCGGGAATTTAAATTAAAAGACAGGATAGATAAAAGCGATCGTTTTAATATTGGTACAAATACTGCTGCATTTACGGCATACATTGCCTCCCTATTAGTGGAAAAAAATAAAATTAAATGGAGTACACTTTTATTAAGTGTTTTTCCGGAATTTAAAAAGAAAGCGTTCCCTGTTTATCAATCGATTACTTTTCAGGATCTGCTCAGCAGCCGTTCCCGCATTCAGGCTTTTATGGATTACAATGACTGGTTTAAGATACCCGCGGTAAAAGGCAATATCATTGCCCAAAGAAAAGCTTTTACAGGGTGGATGCTTCAGCGAAAGCCAAATATGGAAAATTTTCTGACTGATAAAATTGTATTCTCGCTGGCAGGCTACATTATGGCAGTATCCATGATGGAAAAAGTGACTGGTCTGGCCTGGGAAGATCTCTTGACAGAATATGTGCGTAAACCTTTAAAAATTTCCATTCATTATTCCTGGCCAAACCTCACAGAAAGGAATGCACCTGCGGGCCACTGGTTGCAGGGTGGTTATTATCACGCTGAAGCGCCGGATACCTGGATAAAAGGCAGTCCTGTCCTTTATCCCGCACATGATATTACGATCAGTATGCCAGACTATATTAAATTCATGCAGGATAATCTGGCCGGACTATCAGGGAAATATGCATCCCTTCCCAGGAAAAGTTATGAATTCATGTTTTTTGGAATGCCGGATTATGCCCTGGGATGGAATAATGGAAGCCTGAATGATCAGGGATTTGCCTTTCATGAAGGCATTTCCTTACTATTTAATTGCAGGACGGAAATCCTGAAAGAAAAAAAAATTGGCATCATTGTGATGTGTAATGCAGGTGATAAAGATGGACGTGGTGCCGTACTTGACCTGACCAAACTGCTGGAAGAAAAATATTTCTGATAAAAGTATATCGACCCTCCTTGGATATAAACGTAAAAATTTATTTTTGAAAAAAGAACACATGCATTGCATAGCGATGATCCCGGCAAGGTATGCTTCCACGCGTTTTCCTGCCAAACTGATGCAGATGCTCGGGAATAAGACCGTAATCCGTCATACTTATGATAACACTTTAAAAACCGGTCTCTTTCAGCAGGTGATCGTTGTTACGGACAGCCAGGTCATCTTTGATGAAATAAAAAACCATGGCGGGGAAGTGATGATGAGCCTGAAAACCCATGAAAGCGGAAGCGACCGGATTGCTGAGGCAGTAGAAAATCTGGATACGGATATCGTGGTTAACGTTCAGGGAGATGAGCCCTTTGTTCAAAAAAATTCGCTGGAAAAATTGCTGGCTGTTTTTAAAAATGATGTACAGGGTCAGGTACAGGTTGCATCACTTATGCAAATCATGATGGACAAAAAAAATATTGCGGATCCAAATTTTGTAAAAGTTGCCGTGGATCTTCAAATGAATGCGCTTTTTTTCAGCCGCAGCATGATTCCCTATCCACGTGATCAGTCTTTATCCATTCCTTATTATGAACATATCGGTGTATATGCATTCCGGAAACAGGCGCTGATGCATTTTACAAACCTGCCCATCAGTCCGCTTGAACAGGCTGAAAAAATTGAATGCCTAAGGTATCTTGAGCATGGCATACCTTTAAAAATGGTGTTGACAGACTATATGGGTATTGAAATTGATACACCGGATGATTTGAACAAGGCCCTAAAATTTTTGAATAAATAAATTTTTTATCTAAAAACGACGCTATATGAATGAAATAATGTGGGGCATCGATCTTGGTGGAACCAAGGTGGAGGGCATCATACTACGTGGTGCGCAAAATCCGGAAACAATTATCAGAACACGGGTGGATACGGAAGCTGCGCAGGGATATGAGCATGTAATCGGCCAGATAGAGAAACTGGTAAATAAAATGAAGGCTGAATCCAGACTCACTCCTTCTTCTATTGGTTTTGGCACACCGGGAATTCTGGATCCCATCTCTCATACGCTGAAGAATTCTAACACAACGGTATTGAATCATCAGCCAATGAAAAAAGATCTTGAAGAAAAGTTGCAGCTGCCCGTCATACTGGCAAACGATGCAAATTGCTTTGCACTGGCTGAAGCAACCTGGGGTGGCGTAAAAAAAGCTGCACCGAAAGCCAGTATGGTATTTGGAATCATCCTGGGAACCGGAGTTGGCGGAGGATTAGTGATTGATGGAAAAATTTGGGAGGGCCATCATGGCATCGCAGGTGAGTGGGGACATAATTTTCTGGATGAATCGGGTGGCCCATGCTATTGCGGAAAAACGGGTTGTGTAGAAAAAATGATATCCGGTCCTTCCCTGATGAAATTTTATGAATCTATTGCCGGAGCTAAAAAACATTTGAAACAAATTGTTGCGGATGTGGACAAGGATCCCTATTCCCGTCATACGATCGATCGGCTCAATCATTTCTTTGGCAAAGCAGTTTCTTCAATTACAAATATGCTTGATCCGGATATTATTGTGATCGGAGGCGGCGTAGGAAATATCGATGAGATATATACAGAAGGTGTAAAAAGTCTGAAACATTTTATTTTTAATAATTATTGTACCGTGCCGGTAATTCGTCCGGAGCTTGGAGACAGTGCCGGCGTATTTGGCGCAGCAGCACTTACGCATGTGTTTTAAAATATTTGATATATGAAATTCAGGAATTTCAAAATGGTAAGCTATGTGGTTTATGGCAGAGGGAGTTTCAATCAGCTCGATGAAATTTTAACTCCGCATCGAAAAACAAACGCACCCATGATTTTCCTGCTGGATCATTTTTTTGAAAATAAACCACTTGCAGACCGTATCCCCCTGCTTGGAAATGATAAAATTATATTTGCCAACACGGCCCAGGAACCTAAAACCAAACAGGTGGATGCGCTGGCCAATCAATTAAAACAGGAGTACGGGAGCGTTAGCGGCATTATTGGAATTGGTGGTGGTTCTGTATTGGATCTCGCAAAAGCAGTTTCTCTTATGATGACCAATCCCGGAACTTCAGCAGATTATCAGGGATGGGACCTGGTAAAATTTCCGGGTGTCTACAAAGCCGGAATTCCAACTTTGAGCGGTACCGGGGCGGAAGTCTCCCGCACGACTGTACTTACAGGACCAACAAGGAAACTGGGCATGAATTCAGATTATACACCTTTTGATCAAATCATCCTGGACCCGGAACTTATTTTCAATATCCCGGCTAACCAGCGTTTCTATACCGGAATGGACTGCTATATACATTGTATCGAAAGCCTTACCGGCACATTTTTAAATGAATTCAGTAAATCTTACGGCGAAAAAGCCCTGAACTTATGCCAGAAAGTTTTTCTCGGAGACGGTGAATGGACTGCACTTTACGATGACCAGCTGATGATGGCATCTTATGCCGGAGGAATGAGCATTGCCTATTCGCAGGTTGGTGTAGCCCATGCAGTAAGCTATGGACTGGGTTATCTTTTGGGAACAAAACATGGCATTGGAAATTGTATCGTATTCGATAAGCTGGAAGATTATTACCCGGATGGTGTAAGAGAATTCAAAAAGATGGTAGAGAAGAACGGGATTGAGATCCCGCAACATATTACAAAGGATTTGACTGATGAACAATTTGATACCATGATCAATGTTTCATTAGGCATGAAACCTTTATGGGAAAATGCACTGGGACCAGACTGGGAGCGTAAGATGACCAGAGAAAAACTCCGTTTATTATATGAAAAGCTTTAACCTCTAAGTATTAATCCTTATTCGGCATTAATTTTGCTGAGTATGATCCAACCTCCGAATCCCCGGAGTACACATGATTCCTTTTCAATACCCGGTAACCATAAGAAAAATGCGGATCGCGTGTATAATAATGGCCCATAAAGATCCTCAGCAGATTGAGCGTCTTATAAAAAAATTCAGTTCATTTCCTTTCGATTTCTTTATCCATCTGGATAAAAAAATAAATAAGAAACCCTTTGATTATTTAACTGCAATCCCAAATGTACATTTCACAAATACCAGAATCCGGGTCAGGTGGGCTTCTTATAGTTTTTTGCATGCGGTCATTAATTCATTGAAGGAAGTATTAGCCAATTCTACCAAATACGATTTCATAAGTATTATGAGTGGCCAGGATTACCCCATCAAACCGGTTACTGCCATCTATGATTTGCTGGAAACAAACAGAGGGAAAAATTTTATCAGCTACGAAGAAAATAATGAATGGTGGAGCCATGCGATCACGCGTATTAATAAATATCATTTTACAAATTTCGGTTTTCGTGGCAGGTACCGGATTCAGTTTTTCCTGAATGCGCTTCTTCCTAACAGAAAATTTCCACTACCCTATATGCTTTACGGCGGACCCAGGGCAATGTGTATGACGATCGGCACAGATTGCGCAAAATATATTGTGGATTTTATTGAAAACGATCAGAAACTCAGACGGTTTATCCGCTTTACCTGGGGTCCTGACGAATTTGTTATTCCTACCCTGATCATGAATTCAAAATTCAGTCCGTCGGTAGTTAATAATAATTTCTACTACATCGACTGGTCCAAAGGGGGGCCAAATCCTAAAACACTTACAGTGGATGATTATGAAATTCTCCTTAAATCAGATAAAATGCTGGCCCGGAAATTTGATATGGAGCAGGACAAAGTCATACTCGATATGCTGGATAGTGAATATTAATTATTTTGGAAGGGATTTAAAAATAGTTTCGTTAACAGAAACAGGATATTTAAGTTTTAGTCCCGCAATCCATTTATTTTCCAATTCTATCTGATAATCGTTGATGACAAGTCCGCGTGCTTCATCAAAATTTCTGGGAGCAGGATCAGGATAAGGTTTAATGATATAGATAAACTGCACTGAGTTGTCAGCATGGGTTACAAATTCCGAAAACCTGCCTGCCTGCTGAGAAAGGATACCAGGAAATTGTTTTTCTTCAAACCTGCCGGAATCAGCCTGAATACCACCCACACTGTCAACCACCCTGCGCCAGGGGGTCATATTTCCTTCCAAAAGCTTCTTTAGTTTTTCTGCATTACTCCGGTTCCCTGCATTAAAAACAATGGCTTCGGCACCTGGATTCCACCTGTAATTTTTTTTGCGTGCTTCAAAATATTTTTTTAGTCCTGCGGAATCCGCAGATGCCTTATCCCAGACCTGCTTTTGCATAATCTCAAATAAGAGATTCCCATCCCGGAATTCATTTACCTGGGCAGCAAATTGTTTATTATAAGTGCCAAGATGATTCCTGTAATATTCAAATGCAATGGTCTGCCGGTATTGGTCCAGTAAATTCGTATTGGTTCGGTTGTTGATCATCGTTGGAACAGAATTCAGATTTTTCCTGTAATTAATCCAATCTCCTGCTAAATAAATTTTATCACCAATCTGAAACAACGGTGTACTCCTATCCAATCCTGCGAACGCCGAAGGTTTTTTATTATGCAGCATACTGTCCGTATAATCCCATAAGCGTTCTCCGGGGGG